>JAABUT010001848.1_pt1 | contig 22370 bp, 23 predicted proteins | sample 5559281 | NCBI WGS metagenome assembly JAABUT01 (sample SAMN10711880, study PRJNA513359) | rock metagenome | isolation source: Antarctica rocks | place: Antarctica: Victoria Land, Ricker Hills nord | collected 2016-01-04
ACGTCGGCGCTCGGGCAGGCGCGCAGGATCTGTTGGCGCGCCGACTCGCCGCGCGCGGGGTCGCGGCACAGCATGCGTGCCGCCGCGCCGAGCCGGACGGCGCCGAGCACGGTGGCCTTGCCGAGTCCGGAGTTCGCTCCGGTGACCGCGACGGTGCGCCCCTCGAGCGCGCCGGGCTCGAGATCGGCCGGCCACCACGTGCGCCGCAACGCGTAGCCCAGACGCGAGTAGCCCGGCACGACCGCGCGGTCGAGCAGCGTGTCGAGCACCCGGGTGAGCGTCATGCCACCGACCCTAATGCCGTCACTGGAGCGCGACCGCGCAGCGCGCCAGGATGCGCGCAGCGCAGCGCGCCAGGATGCGCGCAGCGCAGCGGACCGGTTAGGTTCTTGCTAATTCCGACCCGCGCCCTGCTGAGGAGCACGCACATGAGCCAGCCCGGTCAGCCGTCCGGCGACGACTTCTTCGACAAGCCGCCCCAGCCCGTGGGCGGCGCTCAGCCGGCGTACCCGGCCCCGAGGGGTGACGGCTCGATCGGCAAGGTGCGCAGCACCGGCATCTCGATCGTGCTGTACATCGTGACGCTGGGCATCTACGGCTTCGTTTGGTGGTTCAAGGTGCACGCCGAGATGAAGCGGCACCGCGGCGAGGGACTCGGCGGCGGGCTGGCGGTGGTCATCTCGATCATTGTCTCGCCGGTCATGGCCTACATCACCGCCAACGAGGTGCAGAAGCTGTACGAGGCGCGCGGCCAGGAACCGCCCGTCCGGACGACGACCGGCCTCTGGTACTTCCCGGGCAGCTTCATCATCGTCGGGCCTATCGTGTGGTTCGTGAAGGTGAACGGCGCGCTCAACGACTACTGGCGCTCGGTCGGCGCGCAGGGCTGATCGTTCTCACGCCAGCCGGCTCAGTTGCGCAGCCGCGACCTCCGGCCGGACGTCGTTGGCGAACGCATCCATCCCGGCCTCGCTGCCGGCAAGGTACTTCAGCTTTCCTGGCGCCCGGCGGCTGGTGAACAGCTCGACGTGCAGCGTCAGCAGCTCACGGCCGTGCCGGACCGGGGCCTGGTGCAGGGCTGAGATGTAGGGCGCCGAGTCGTCGAAGAGCCGGTCGAAGCGGCGCAGGACGTCGGAGTAGATGCGCCCGAATTCGGTGCGCGCCCGGCAGGAGAGCGCCGCGAGATCGGGAACCCTACGGTTCGGATACAGGTGCACCTCGTAGGGCCAGCGAGCCGCGCGCGGGACGAACGCCGTCCACTCGTCGGTGGTCGCGACGATGCGGGTGCCCGCGGACTGCTCGCTCGCCAGCACGTCGTCGGCGAGGTTGCGCCCGGTCCGCCGCTGGTAGGCCTGCGTCGACTGCAAGATCCGCGCCGTGCGCGGCGTGACGAACGGGTAGGCATAGATCTGCCCGTGCGGGTGCGAGAGCGTGACGCCGATCTCGGCGCCGCGGTTCTCGAAGCAGAAGACCTGCTCGACCCCGGGAACCCCGGACAGTTCCTGCGTCCGGTCGATCCATGCCTGGACCACGAGTTCGACCTGGGCCGGGTCCAGGTGGGCGAACGAGCCCTCGTGGTCGGGGGTGAAGGCCACGACCTCGCACACGCCGACACCCGGACGCGTGCCGGGCTCGGGCGAGGGGGGAACGTCGTTGCCCAGCGGGCGCAGTGCCGGGAAGCGGTTCTCGAACACGACGACGTCGTAGTCCGGGGCGGGAACCTCGGTGGCGTGGCCGGGCCGCGACGGGCACAACGGGCAGTCGTTCTCGGCAGGTTGGAAGGTGCGGTCCTGCCGGTGCGCGGCGATGATCACCCACTGGTCGAGCAGGTCGTCGTAGCGCAACTGCGATTCGTCGTCGGCGGGCAGGAGCCGCCGGGAATCGGCCTGGTCGCGGACCGGCGCGTCGTCCCGGTCGAAGTAGATCAGCTTGCGCCCGTCCGCCAGCCGCATCGACGTGCGTCTCACGTGACCAGCCGCCGCCGGCTGATCAGAGTCTGGATGAGAACCACGACGACGAGGAACGCACCGTTCACCAGATCCGACGCGGAGGAGCCGTACTTCGAGAGGTGCACGCCGATCAGGTTCTGGATCACGGCCAGCAACAGCACGCCCGAGACGGTGCCGGTCACCGAGCCGGTCCCACCGGTGAGCAGCGTCCCGCCGATGATCACCGCCGCAATCGCGGCGAGCTCGTAACCCACCCCGATGTTCGTGATGCCGGCCTCCAGCCGGGACGCGTTCAGCATCCCTGCGCCGCAGGCGAGCACGCCGGACAGCATGTAGACGAGCACCTTGGTCCGGGCCACCGGCAGCCCCATCAGTAGCGCCGCGTTCTCGTTTCCGCCGAGCGCGAACAACGCCTGCCCGAACCTTGTGCGGACCAGCAGCACGCCGCCGAGCGCGAACAGCACAGCAGCGGTCAGGATCGGCACCCACGTCCCGTTGCCGAGCGCGCGGAACGCCGAGTGCGGCGGTACATGGTTGGTCTGCGAGCCCTCGTTCGACATCGCCTGCAGCACGCCGCGGGCGAACAGCAGGCCGGCCAACGTGACGATGAACGGCGCGAGCCGGGCGTAGGCGATCAGCAGTCCCTGCGCGGCGCCGATCGCCAACCCCACGCCGAGTGGCAGGAGGATGGCGACCACGGTGCCGCCGTGCAGCACGCCCCATCCGGCGAGCACGCCGCCGAGGGCGAACACCGAACCCACGGACAGGTCGATACCGCCGCTGATGATCACGAATGTCATGCCGAGCGCGAGCAATGAGGTGTAGGCGTTGCCGACCAGGATGCTCGTGAAGTTGTCCGAGGACGCGAATCCGCCGGAGAAGATGCAGGCGGCGACGAACACGAGCACCAGGACGACGAGGCCACCCTGCTCCTGCGCGAAGGCCGACAGGCGCTCGCTGCGTCCCGCGTCGGGAACCTCGTGCCCGCCCCCGGCCTCCGGAGCCGAGCCTGCGGGCTCCTTGCCCATGGCTGCTGACCGGCTCATCTGCTGCTGCGTCCGCGCGCGGCGTAGACGGCGCCGATGATGATGACCGCCTCGACCATCTGCTCGTACGAGGCCTTGACGTCGTGCTGGATCAGCGTCGCGGAGATCAGCTGCATGAGTACGGCACCGGCGACCGTTCCGATGACACGCACCTTGCCGCCGCTGAGTGGGGTGCCGCCGACGACGACCGCGGTGATCGCGCTGAGCTCGTAGTTGATCCCGTAGTTGGCCGGGTCGGCGTACCCGCCGTACCCGACGATCAGGATGCCGGCGATCGCCGCGAAGATCCCGGACAGCACGTAGACCGTCACCAGCACCCGGCGCACCGGCAGGCCGGCGAGCGCGCTGGCTGCGCGGTTGTCACCGATGGACACCAGCTGCCGGCCGAAGGTGGTACGCCGCACGAGGAAGGCCACGAACAGCACCAGGACGATGGCGATCCACGCCATCTGCGGGACGCCGAGCCAGTCACCGACGCCCAGGTTGTCGATGAACGGATCGGTCACGGTCTTCGCCGCGGCGCCGTTGAGGATCACCGCGAGCCCGCGCAGGCCGATCATCAACGCCAGTGTCGCGACGATCGGTTGTACCCCGGCGAACGCCACCAGGCTGCCGCTGATCACGCCGGACAGCGCGCCCGCAACGAGCGCGGTGCCGATCGCCGCCCAGGGCCCGTAGCCCAGATACAGCGGGACGCCGGCGGCGGCCAGCGCTATGACGGCCCCGACAGACAGGTCGATGCCCTCGGTGCCGATGACCAGCGCCATGCCCAACGCGACGATGAGCACGGGCACCGCCTGGAACAGCTGCACCCGCAGGTTGGACACGGTGAAGAAGTTGTCGGTGAACCCGGCGTTGATCGCGACCAGCACCAGGATGGCGGCGTAGACGCCGTAGTCCTGCAGCAGTGTCCGAGCGCGATCCCGGTCCAGCACGGGTGCGCGGACAGCGACGTCAGCCATCGGTGAGCCCCTCGCCCGCGGGTGCAGCAGCGAGCGCCTGCATCAGTGCGTCCTCGCTGACCTGCGTGCCGTGCAGCTCACCGACGATGCGCCCGTCCTTGAGCACCACGACGCGGTCGGAGCCCTCGATGAGTTCCTCGAGTTCGGAGGAGATCAGCACCACGCCCAGGCCGTCCCTGGCCAGCTCGTCGATGACACCCTGTACCTCGGCCTTGGCGCCGACGTCGATGCCGCGGGTGGGCTCGTCGAGCAGCAACAGCTTGGGATTCAGGCACAACCACCGGGCGAGCATCACCTTCTGCTGGTTGCCGCCGGACAGCTCGCCGACCTTCTGCTCCGAGCTCGATGCCTTGATGCTCAGCCGCTTGACGAAGTAGTCGACGATCTCGTCCTGCTTGGCGCGGCTGACCAGGCCGGCCTTCGAGATCCGCGGCAACGCGGCGAGCACGATGTTCTCGCGCACCGACAGGTTGGGCACGATGCCCTCGCTCTTGCGATCCTCGGGCAGCATCACTGCGCCGGCGCGGATGGCCGCCGGCGTGGAATTGCGGCGCACCGGCTTGCCGTCGATCTCCACCCTGCCGCCGTCGGTGTGCAGCGCGCCGACGATCGCCTTGGCGGTCTCGCTGCGGCCGGCGCCGAGCAGGCCACCCAGCCCGACGACCTCGCCGGGGCGTACCTCGATCGAGATGTCCTCGATCCGGCGGCGGCTGTTCAGGTGCGTGGCCCGCAGTACGGGGGTGTCGCCGACCTCGTGCGCGGAGCCGAACTCGGTGGTGCCGTGCCGCTTCACCTCGGCCATGTCGCGCCCGAGCATCAGCGACACCAGCTTCAGCCGGTCGAGTTCGGACATCAGGCCCTGATGGACGACCCGGCCATCGCGCATCACGGTGACCCGGTCGCAGATGCGAAACAGCTCGTCCAGGCGATGGCTGACATAGACGATGGCGATGCCCTGCTCGCGCAACCGGTTGATGACGCCGAACAACGTCTCGACCTCGCGCTGCTCGAGCGACGACGTCGGCTCGTCCATGATCACGACGCGCGCATCGATCTGCACCGCCCGGGCAATGGCCACCATCTGCTGGGCGCCGAGGCCGAGCTCGCGTAGCGGCCGGGCGACGTTGACGTCGACGCCGTAGTCGCGCAGGATGCGGCGCGCGTCGCGCTTCATCCGCGCCGAGTCGATGATCCCGAAGCGGCGCGGCTCGCGATTGAGGAACAGGTTGCGGGCGACGCTCATCAGCGGCACCAGGTTGACCTCTTGGTAGATGGTCGAGATGCCGGCATCCTGCGCCGCGAGCGGGCTCGGGAAGGTGACCGGCTCGCCCTCCATCCGGATCTCGCCGGCATCGGCCACGTAGACGCCGGTGGCAACCTTGATCAACGTGGACTTGCCGGCGCCGTTCTCGCCGACCAGGGCGTGCACCTCGCCCGGGTGCAGGCGAAGGCTGACGTCCTGCAGGGCACGCACGCCGGTGAAATGTTTGGACACTCCGACGACGTCGAGCACACTGTCCGACCGGTCCGGCTCGCTCATCGCGTCCCGCTCTCGCCTGTCGCCCGGACCGCTCGGCTCAGTAGACGTCGCCGTTCTTCAGCGCCTGCGCGGCGTTGGCCTTAGTGAAGTGGTGGTCGGCGATGATGACCTTCGTCGGTGCGCCCTTGCTCGTATAGAACTGCTGCAGCGTCTTGAACGCCAGTGGCCCGAAGCGCGGGTTGGTCTCGATGTCGGTGTACAGGACTCCGCTGGCCACGTCCTTGACGGCGTCCGACGTACCGTCGATAGCGACGATCTTGATGTCCTGGCCCGGCCGCTTGCCGGCCGAGCGCATCGCCTGGATCGCGCCCAGCGCCATGGTGTCGTTCTCGGCGTAGAGGCCGGTGATGTCAGGGTGGCTCTGCAGAAGCTGCGCCATGACCTTCTGGCCGGTGGCCTGGTCGAAGTTCGCGGTCTGCGACGCGACGATCTTGATGTTCGGGTACTTGGCCTTCAGCTGCTGGTTGAAGCCGTTGGTGCGGTCGGCCGCGACGTTGTTGCCCGACGTGCCCTGCAGGACGACGACGCTGCCCTTGCCTTTGAGCGCCTTGCCGATGTCGTCGGCGGCGATCTTGGCCTGGCCCAGGAAGTTCGAGCCGATGAAGCCGACGAAGTCGCTGCATGCGCTGCCGTTGACGGTGCGGTCGATGGTCAACACGGGGATGTGCTTGCTCTTTGCCTGGGCGAGGGCGGGCGCGACACCGGCGTTCTCCGGGGCCACGATCAGCGCCTTCGCGCCCTGGGCGATCATGTTCTCGATATCGGTGTTCTGCTGGGAGATGTTGCCGTTGGCGTTGCGCTGGATCAGGTGCACGCCCAGCCGCTTCGCCTCTGCGGTGATCGACTTGCTCTCGGTGTCCCGGAACGGGTTGCTCGTCGACTCCGACTGGGAGAATCCGATGACCGCCGTCTTGAGGTCGATCTTCGGCGCGCCGTACTTGGCGGAGGTGCAGCCGGCGCCGGATGTGCCGGCCCCCGTGGCCTGCTGCTGCTGACCCCCGGTGCCGGTCGGTTTGGCGCCGCTGGAGCCGCCGTTCTTAGTCCCGGAACTCTTGGTGCAGGCCGAGGTGAGCAGCGCCGCCGTGAGCAGCACGCCGGTGACGGCGACGATGCCACGCGAATTGTGTCGCCGACTGGTTGGGACCATCCGTGAGTCAACTCCTTCTGCTGTGGTGCGAGCCGCACCCCGCACGACTGCGCCGACGGCGAGCGTGTGAACGACCGAACGTGAACATTGAACGACCGATGACCAGTAACGGTCAAGAGTTGACGCGATATTGATCAGAGATTGACGTCAAATGACAGATTGGCTGCTTATCCGGTCCACCGACAGCGGCGCGACGTGCACCTGCACCCCGGCGCCGACCAGGCCGGCCAGCACGTCCGGGTCGGCGAGTTCGTCGGTCACCACGTGCCCGATCGCCTCGACCGGCACGGTCTGGAACATGGTGTCCACGCCGACCTTGGTGTGGTCGGCCAGCACCACGACCTCTTGCGCGCACCGGGCGATCGCCTGATCGATGCCGGCCGGGACCATGTTCGGCGTCGAGAGCCCGCGCTCGACGGTGAGCCCGTTGCCGGACAGGAACGCGTGCCGCACGCGCACCTGGGACAGCGACTGTTCGGCGACGCTGCCCACCAGCGCCAGCGTGGAGCCGCGCAGCGAGCCGCCGGTCACCACAACTTCGGCTGCCGAGGCAGCAAGTGCCTGGGCCACGAGCACCGAGTTGGTCACCACGGTGAGATCCAGCATCCGGCTCAGCACCCGCGCGAGTTCGTAGGTGGTGGTGCCGGCGCCCAGCACGATCGCGTCACCTTCGTGGACGAGGGAGGCGGCCAGGGTGGCGATGGCCAGCTTCTCCTCGGCCGCCACGCGGGTCTTCTGCCGGTAGCTCTGCTCGTGCGACAGGCCGCCCGGCCACATGGCACCGCCGCGGCGCCGGTCCAGCAGGCCGTCCTCCTCAAGCAGGCGGATGTCGCGCCGGACGGTCACCTCCGAGGTGCTGACCACGCCGGCGAGCTCGCGTAGCGAGGCCGCGCCGTTGAGCCGTACGTGCTCGAGGATCTGGCGGCGACGCTCGGCGGCGAACATGGATCACTCCTGCGGATCGTCGTCACCGGCACCGGGCGAATACCGATCGCTTTCGATCATATTCTTATCGGCGGGCGAAAAGTCAGGCTTCGCCCATCACCAGTCCCTCGATGTCGTGCTTCTGGGTGATCGGCGTCAGCTCGTCGACGATCGGGCAGCGCAGGTGCCGCCGGACCGGCTCGGGCAGGCTCTGCCAGTAGCCGTGCGTGACTGCCAGGTCGTGGTGCTCGCTGTTGTTGGCCTCCGGCCCGTCCACGCCGAGGACCACGACCGGACGCAGCTTGTCGGAGTAGTTGCGTGTACCGCGGTGGATGGTCAGCGCGGAACGCGCGGAGATGTCACCCCTGGACGGGTACTTGCGTACCGCGCGTTGTTCGTAGCGCGGGTAGTAGAACTTCGGCGGGAACATACCGTGGTCGAAGTCCGGGCTGTCGTCGAACTGCGTCCCCAGAGCGATCTCGAACGGACCCATGTCCTCGGTGGTGTCGACGGTGGTGAGGTTGACGGCCAGCGAGGTCAGTCGATGCTCTTCGCGGGTCTCGCGGGGCGAGCGGAAGTCCCGGTGCCAGGGCTGACCCATCGCCCCGGGGAAGGGGATGTCGAAGCCGATCTCCACGATCGTGTAGTCCGCTCCGAGCACCGCCTCGCTCACCGCGCGCACCCACGGGTGGCCGGCGAGGTCTGCGAAGCCGCGCAGCGCCTCGGGATGCACCTCGACGTACCACCGGTTGGGGCCGCGGCCGATGGCGCCGTTCTCGCGCGAGCGGGCCTCGGTGAACGCCGCCATGACGTCTGCATTCAGCTGGTCCACCCAGCCGACCGAGAACGCGCCCTTCAGCGCGGTGATGCCGTCGGTGTAGAGCTCGTGCAGGATCGGCGCGGTGTCGACGCCTATGTCGGTGTCGTTCTCGGTGCCGGTTGTCGGCTGCTGGGTCGGGGTGGACATGCACTACCTCCAGGAAACGCGGCACGCTTACCGTGACGATTTTGCAACGTTGCAAACCGGAGTGCAATAGCCTGCCCGAACGACGTCCGGGAGAGGTCAGATGCCCAACCTTCGCGAGGTGGCCGCGCATGCCGGCGTCTCGATCCGCACCGTGTCGAACGTCGTGCACGATTACCCGCACGTCGCACCGGCCACCCGGGCGAAGGTGCGCCAGGCGCTCGAGGATCTCGACTATCAGCCGAACCTGGCCGCCCGGCAACTTCGGCACGGGCGCACCGGGATGATCGGGCTGGTGGTGCCGGAGATCGCGTCACCGTACTTCGGCGAGCTCGCCTCGGCACTCGTGGCAGCGGCCGCGGCCCGCGGGCTCACGGTGCTGATCGACGAGACCGGCGGCGATCCCGAGCGGGAACGGCTGATGCTCGGGAAGTCCGCGGCACGGCTGGTGGACGGCCTGATCTTCAGCCCGTGGGCGCTCGAACCGGCGCAGCTGAATCGGCGACCCGGCGCGGCGCCGGTGGTGCTGCTCGGGGAACGCGGCGCCGACGGGCTGCTCGACCGGGTCGCCATCGACAACGTCACCGCCGCGACGCAGGCTACCGAGCACCTGCTGGCGCAGGGCCGCACCCGCATCGCCGCGATCGGCGTCCAGCCGCATCTGGCCAACAGCACCGCCGCCCAGCGCCTGGCGGGTTTCCGGGCCGCGCTCGCCGCTGGCGGGATCGTGCCCGCTGCGCAGTTCGAGGTGGCGGTGCACCGGCTGCACCGGGCCGACGGTGCCGCGGCCATGCACCGCCTGCTGGGCGGCGACGTGCTGCCCGACGCGGCGTTCTGTTTCACCGATCAGTTGGCGCTCGGCGCCATGCGCACGCTGGCCGACCGGGGCCGCCGCGTCCCCGACGACGTCGCGGTGATCGGATTCGACGACATCGAGGACGGCCGCTACGCGGTGCCCTCGCTGAGCACGGTGTCCCCGGCCAAGGACGAGATCGCCGCCCGCGCGCTGGACTGCCTGCTCGCGCGCATCGCCTCGCGCGACGAGCCGGTCCGCGACGTGGTGGCGGCGCACCGCCTCGTCGTGCGGGAGAGCACGGGCGGCCGCGACGCGCGCGCGGAATGACGGGCTGCGGCCGAGATCGTCGGCTCTACCGTCGGGTTACCACTCGGCGAAGGAGCCGTCCGGGTGCCGCCACACCGGCGTGCGCCACGGTTGCGCCAGGGCGTCCGCGGCGCGCACCGCGTCCTCGTCGATGTCGACCCCGAGCCCGGGTCGCTCGGTGCGCTCGAGAAAGCCGTCGTGGAATGCGAACACGCTCGCATCCAGCAGGTAGTCCAGCAGGTCGCCGCCCTGGTTGTAGTGGATGCCGAGCGACTGCTCCTGGATGAGGAAGTTCGGCGTGGCGAAGTCGACCTGCAGGCAGGCCGCGAGGGCAAGCGGGCCGAGGGGGCAGTGCGGGGCGAGGGCGGCGCCGAACGTCTCGGCCAGGGCCGCGATGCGATGTACCTCGGAGATGCCGCCGGCATGCGCAACGTCCGGCTGCACCACCCCGACTCCCGCCTGCAGGACCGGCAGGAAGTCCCAGCGTGAGTAGAGCCGCTCGCCGGTGGCGATCGGCGTGCTCGAGCCGGCGACGAGCCGGGCCAGCGCCGCGTGGTTCTCGCCGGGCAGCACGGGTTCCTCGACGAACAGCGGGTGGAAAGGCTCCAGCAGCGGGAGCAATCGGCGCGCTGCGGGTGGCGAGACGCGGCCGTGGAAGTCGATGGCCAGGTCGCGCTCGGGGCCCAGCACCTGACGGGCGGTTGCGGCACGCTCGATGATCGCCGCGGTGTCAGCCTGGGTCGGTAGGTGATCGAGCCGGCCCGATGCGTTCATCTTCACCGCAGTGAGGCCCGCGGCGAGCTGGGCGCCGATCGCGTCGGCGATCTCGCTCGGTTCGTCCCCGCCGACCCATCCGTACACGCGGACGCGATCGCGTACCGGGCCGCCGAGCAGCGTGTACACGGGCACGCCGAACGTCTTACCGGCGAGGTCCCACAATGCTTGATCCACGCCGGCGACGGCCGAGGACAGCACCGGACCGCCCCGGTAGAAGCCGCCCTTGGTCATCGTCTGCCAGTGATCCTCGATCCGGGCCGGGTCCTGACCGATCAGCGGCTGCGCGAGCGCCGCGACCGCGGCGCGCACCACGTCGGAGCTGCCTTCCAGCGATGCCTCGCCCCACCCGGCCAGGCTGCTGTCGGTGCTCACCTTGACGAACAGCCAGCGCGGGGGCACCTGGAAGGTCTTCCACGGCGGTGATCTGCACAGCGCTCCCCTCGACAGCTCGACGACAACGCTAGTGGGCTGCTCTGGCGAGAATGCGATCAGCGACCATTAGAACGGCGGCTGTTCGCCGATGTCGCTGGCGGTGGTGTCGATCGGTAATTGGTCGGGTGGTGGTCGTTGGTAGGTGTGGCCGGTTGGTGCTTGCCATCGGGTGCTGCCGTCGGGTCGGCGGCGCACTGTCCACCGGGTTTCGTGCTTGAGATGGTGGTGTCGGCTGCACAGCGGGTGCAGGTTGTTCTCGCTGGTGGTGCCGCCGTCCGCCCAGGCGACGATGTGGTCGAGTTCGCAGCGTGCCGCGGCGCGGCGGCAGCCGAGGAAGGTGCAAGTGTGGTCGCGGGCGCGGATGTGCCGGTCGAGGTTGGCTGGTGGCCGGTAGGTACGGCGCCCGTAGTCGAGCAACTGTCCGTGCTGGTCGGTGACCAGGCGGCGCCAGGTGCCGGTGGGGTCGGCGGCGATGGCGCGGGCCAGCGCTGGGGGGATGGGTCCGTGGCCGTCCAACTCGCCGGGCTGCTGGTCGAGGCCGAGCAGCGTGGACAGCGCGACGGTGACGTTGACTGCCGGGCCCGTCCCGGATCCGGGCTGGCCACCGTGGGTGAGGGTGACCAGGGCGTCGGCGCGGCGCTGGTCGGCGTTGCGTTCGTCGAGGTGTTCCCAGCTCTCGGCGATCCGGTCGATGGTTGCTTTCAGGTGGGCGGCGCCGTCGGCGGGCAGGAGGGCCCACAGTTCGCTCATCCCGTTGTCCAGTGGCGTGAACATCACCCGGCGCTCGGTCAGTGCGTCGCGGTGCTGCTCGTCAGCCGCCCGCGGGTCGGCAGCGAGCACCGCCCGACGCACCGAGGCGGCGAACTGCGCCACCGTCTGCCCCGCCGCGCGCCCCAGCACCCGCTTCTCCACCTCGGTAGCGGCCTCGTCGGGCAGGAAGCACACCGCGTCGACCAGGCGTTGCGCGTAGGGCAACCCGATCTCCCCACGCCGCATAGAAGCCAACGTCGCCGGCAACCGGGTGGCCAGGGTGGCCGCGGTGTGCAGCCGCCCACCCGCGGTCGCGGGTGGGATGCGCAGCGCGCACGCCACATCCTCACGGACCCATTCCTTGTCGGTCGCCGGGTCGCCGTCGATACTCGGCACCGGCTCGGCGGCCAGCACCGCGAGCAGGCAGGTCTCCCGCGCATCCAGTTCGGCGCGCTGCCGGCGCAATGCGGCGAGCAGCGCGACGCGCGTCGGGTGCCCGATCAGGCTGTAGTCGGTGCCGCCGTCCATGAATAGATCATAATCGAACAGCAACGAATCCGCAAGACCGAATCGCCGTGAATTCCCTGCTATATAAGCGATCCAACCGCAAACCGCGACCGGCAGCGCAAGTCAGCGAAGTGCGAATCCGCCCGTCGCTGCGCCTTTCAAAGAGGTGATCGAACGGCAAGCCAGCAGCGCAACGCGCGCTGACGTAATTGCTCAGCCGCCGATCAGCTCCCGCACCTGCTCCGGATCCGCATCTGCGAAAGCCGTGCCTAGCGAAACCGCGGCCGCGCCTTCGTCCAGAAACCACCGGGCGTTGCGAAGATCCACACCGCCGGTCGCCACCAGGCGAACCTGTGGGAACGGTCCGCGCATCGCGGACATCCACGAAGCGCCCAACGCCACGGCGGGAAAGGCCTTCTGCCAGCTCAGGCCGAGCTGCAGGGCGTGGTGGATCTCCGTGGCGGTGGCCACGCCGGGCAGGTGCGGCAGGCCGGCAGCGCGGCTCGCCGCAACCACGTCGGCGTCCAGGCCGGGCGCCACGGTGAAGGCGGCGCCGCAGGCGGCGACCTGGCGCACGAGCTCGACGGAGGTGACGGTGCCCGCGCCGACCAGCCGGCCGTGTGCGCGGCCGAGCGCGACCGCGTCGTTCAGGATGGCTAGGTCGCCCGCGCTCTGCACCGGGATCTCGACCAGCGGGAGTTGCAGGGCCCAGGCCTGCCGGCACAGATCGAGCGTGCGCGCCGGCCCGAGCCCGCGCAGGATGGCCAGCACCCTCGTGGCGCCGAGATGGTGCTCGAAAAAGTCGTCCACGTCAGTCGAGGTCATCGGTGCTCCGGTCGTTCGATGGGCGTAGGGACTGTGCGGACGGCGCGGGCCAGTCGGTGGGCGGCCAGGGGGAGTCGTCGCGGGCCAGGCCGCGCAGTGTCGCCGGCGGCAACGAGTCCAGGCTGTGGTCGGTCACCGACGACAGCGAGCCCGCAGCGACGAGATGCCCCAGCCGCAGCGCCTCGACCGCGCTCATGCCAGCCAACCTGCCGTGCAACCAGCCGGCGGCAAACGCGTCCCCCGCACCTACCGGCTCGAGCACGTCCACTTCGAGAGCATCGACGCGGCTGCATCGGCCGTCCTCGTAGCTGCTGGCCGATCGTGCGCCGTCCTTGACCACCAGTACTCCCGGCTGTTCCAGCAGTGCTCGAACGCTGTCCGCGGTGGTGACGCCCCATAGGTCCACAGCCTCGTCCAGGCCGACGAACACGATGTCGCACCGTCCGGCGATCCGGGCCAGCGCGCGGGCGGCGCTGTCGCGCTCCGGCCAGAGCGCGGCCCGGTAGTTGACGTCGAAACTGACCAGGACGCCGTCGCGCCTCGCCCGCTCGAGCGTGTAGTCGACCGCCCGGGCGCACGACGGTGACAGCCCCGGGGTGATGCCACTCAGATGCAGCATCTTCGGCTTGCTCGCGAGAGCCCGGTCCACGTCCGTCTCGTCCATCGCCGAGGCAGCCGAACCGCCCCGGTAGTAGACGACGTCAGTAGCGCCGGCGCGGGGATCTTTGAACAGCACGCCGGTACGTGCCGCGGTGTTGAGCTGGACGGCGGCGGTGTCGACGCCGGCCGCCGAGATCTCCGCGAGGATGCGACGGCCCAGCGCATCGTCACCGAGCCGGCTGCACCAGCTCGCCCGCGAGCCGAGCCGTGCGAGCGAAACGGCGACGTTCGACTCGGCACCGGCGTGGCCGAGCACGAACCGGGTCGCGGTCGCCAGCGGTAGGGGAGGGTCCGGGGCGACCAGCGCCATCGTCTCGCCCAGGCAGGCGACATCGACGCTCATGATCCGAACGCCGCTGCGGGCCGTCCGGGCGTCTCGACCTGCGCACAGAAGATCTTCCCCGACTGCGCGTGCCTCGAACGGTCCGCGGCGCTCATGTTCTCCTGCGAGGTGGTGATGAAGAGGGTGGTCCGATCCGGGCCGCCGAGGCAGCAGCTGCTCACCTGCGGCGCGTCGACATCGGCGACGGCGAGCAGCTCGCCGACCGGGGAGTACCGGTGCACCGCATGCCCGCCCCACAGCGCCACCCAGAGGCATCCTTCGTCGTCGATACACATCCCGTCCGGATCACCGATGCCTTCGGCCAGGGCAACCGCGGTGGTGCGGTCGCACAGCTCCCCGTCGGCCCCGACGGTGAATCGGTCGACGCGCCTGGTGGGGGTGTCGATGTAGTACATCGCGGTGCCGTCGGCCGACCAGGCGAGCCCGTTGGAGATCGTCACACCGGTGAGCGGGACGGCGAGAGTCAGGTCCAGGTTCAGGCGGTACAGCGAGCCCGCGCCCGGCGTCTTCTCCCACGCCATGCTGCCGGCCCAGAACCTGCCGAGCTGATCGCATTTGCCGTCGTTCATCCGGGCCGTCGGCATCTCCGGCTGGGCGAGCATCGTGACGGTGCCGTCGCCGGCCAGGTGGGCGAAGCCCAGCGCGCAGGCAGCGAGCCAGCCACCGTCGGGCTGGCGCGTGGGCACCACCGCCCCGACGGCGTACCCGAGGCGATACGTGGCGACGACGTCGAGGTGGGCGGCTGCCGAGTCGTAGTCGGCCAGGTGGACGAGACCGTCGAACTGGTCGACCCACAGCAGCCGGTTCAGTCGCGCGTCCCAGCACGGGCCCTCGGCGTGCTCGCTGCGCAGCGCGGTGGCGGGCGTGCTCGCGTAGCGCGTGGGCATGTCCGGCCCTAGGACGTGGGGAAGCCGACGCCGGCGCGGCACAGGACGTTGGCGAACAGCGTCGCCTCGCCGGTCCGGAGGACGAACGCGCTGTCGGCGCAGCGGACTTTGAACTGCTCGTGTTCAATCGGCTCCGGGCGCAGCCCGAGCGACGTGAGGTGCTCGTGCAGGGCGGGGTTGGCGCCCAGCATGTCCTGCGACACCCAGCTGGCTTCGACGACCACCTCCGGCAGCACCGTCGAGGTCACGTCGGCGAACGACGCGAGCCCGTAGCGGTAGCCGAGATCGACGTACGGGGTACTCGACGGCACCGGCAAACCCGCGTCGCAGATCACGAACGTCTGCGTGTGGCGCAGGCCGGCGATGAGGCCGGCCAGCTGCGCATGGATGATCCCGTCGCGCTTCATGTCGCCTCCGCGACGTCGACGGCGGCGGCGAGAGCCGCGACGTCGGGGTACGACTCATGCGTCCCCGCGGCACGCACGGCAAGGGAGCCGGCCACGGCAGCCCACCGGACTGCGTCGACCAGGGTTGCGTCAGCCGCGAGACGCGCGCCGAGCACGCCGGTGAACGCATCGCCGGCGCCGGTGGTGTCGACGACCTCTGCCGGTGGCGAAGGCACCGCTGTGGTGCCGTGTTCGTCGGTGAGCACGGCGCCGCGGGCGCCGAGCGTGGTCACCACCGCGCCCACACCGCGTGCCCGCAATGCCTCATGGGTCACGGTAACCGCGTCGATCGAACTGCCGTCCTGCAGGTCATGATCGGCGGCCCGCGCCATCGTGGCCAACTCGTGCTCGTTGACCACCAACACGTCGCATGCCTGCAACAGGGAATCGGGCAGGACGGCGGCGGGCGCGGCGTTCAACACGAACCGACCCCTGCGTGCAGCTGCGACGGCGCTCACCACCGCGATGGGCACCTCGAGCTGGGCCAGCACGACGTCGGCTGTATCGAGGGCGCGCATCGCGCCCGGGTCACCTGCCGGCCAGTCCGACGGCCAGTCCTCGTTGGCGCCGGGAACGACGACGATCGTGTTGTCGTGTTCGGCGACGGTGATCCAGGCCGTTCCGGTCGGCCGATCGATGGCGGTGCGGACCGCGTCCACATCGACGCCGCGCCGGGTGAGGGCCGCGAGGGCCGATTGCCCTGCATCGTCGTCCCCGATGCACGCCACCATGTTGACTCGTGCGCCGCTCAACGCGGCGGCGACCGCCTGGTTCGCTCCCTTGCCGCCGACAGCGGACCGCACGGCCGTGCCCAGGATCGTCTCGCCCGGTGCGGGGAAGGCGTCCGCCTCGACGACATGGTCGATGTTGATGGAACCGACCACCACGACGGTGCCCCCGGGTTCAGCCATCGGCGTCGCCGGCTACCGCGCCCGTGATCAATCCGACCAGCTCGTCACCGTTGGTCTCGGCGATCTCGCGTCGAGCGGCGGCCCGCCCGCGGCGCATCACCCATGCCACGTCGGCGACCCGCATGACCTGGGCCATGTCGTGGCTCACGAGCAACACGGTGACGTCGGAATCGCGGAGCTTAGTGATCAGCTTCTCCACCGCTTTCGTCTCCCGGACACCCAGGGCCGCGGTGGGCTCGTCCATGATCACCATTGTGCGTCCCCAGTTCGCTGCGCGGGCGATTGCGACGCTCTGCCGTTGGCCGCCCGACATCCGCCGCACCGTCGCGCGCACGTTCGGGACGTCGACGTCGAGCGTGTCGAGCGCCTCGGCACTCTGCTTGATCATCGCCCGTTTGTCCAGGATGCGGACCGGAGGGAAACCACGCGTCAGCTCCCGATTCAGGAACAGGTTCTGCCACACCTCGAGGTCCTCGATCAGTCCGAGATCCTGATACACGGTTTCGATGCCGAGCCTGCGAGCGGCGTCCGGAGAACTCAACCGGATCGGCTTACCCCGGAAGTGAATCGTTCCGCTGTCCGGGGACTGCACGCCGGTGAGGCAGCGCACCAGGGTGGACTTCCCGGCGCCGTTGTCGCCCACCAGGGCGGTCACCTTGCCCTGCTCGAGGTACATGTCGACGCCCTGCAGCGCCCGCACCGCGTCGAAGGACTTGGTCAGGACCTGCAGCTCGAGCAGCGCCTGCTGCTGCGTGGTCTTGCTGAACTTCTTGTCCGATGTCATGGCTGCACCTACTTCTGGAACCGGGAGATGAACGCGGCCCCGAGCACGACCGCGCCGACGGCGACGGGCTGGTAGTTCTGCGAGATGCCCACCAGGGTGAATCCGTTGATCAGGCTCTGCAGAAGGACCGCGCCGACGGCCGACCCGAGGACCGAGGCACGTCCGCCGAACAGGCTGGAACCCCCGAGCACCACGGCTGCGATCGAGCTGAGCAGCAGGTCGGTCTGCAGGCTGGGATCGGCACCACCGGTGCGGGCGACCAGCAGCACACCGGCGACGCCGGCGGCGAGGCCGGAGCACAGGTAGGCCAGCAGCCGCATCCGCGAGACGTTGACTCCGGCGCCGCGGGCGGCCTCCAGGTTCCCGCCGGTAGCCAGTAGATGCGTGCCGGTGCGGGTTCGGAACAGCAGGAACGCGGTCATCAGGGCGACCACGATCGCCACCAGCCAGAAATACTTGATCGGGCCGATGCCGTCGAGTGCCAGGCTCTGCAGGAACGTCGAGGACACCGCCACCGTGTTGCCGCCGGTCAGCAGCAGCGTGATGCCGCTGACGATCGACAGCGAACCCAGGGTGACAATGAAGTCGGTCATGTTCAGCTTGGCGACCAGCACGCCGTTCACGAACCCGACGACGCCGCCCGCGACGATGGCCAGCACGATCGCGAAGCCGACCGGCATCCCGTGCGTCACCGAGTAACCGAGCACGGCGGCCGACCACGGCAGGTTCGAGCCGACCGACAGGTCGATGCCGGCCACACTCACCACCAGCTGCTGACCCATCGCCAGCACCATCAGGATGGCAGCCGACACCAGCAGGTCCGTCATGTTTGACAGCGTCAGGAAGTCCGGCGTGGCGATGAAGAACGCGATGAACACGATGACCAGTCCGATCACCGCGGCGTAGCGCGCGGACTGCGACAGCAGCGTCCTGCGCCGTTGTCCGGCCGTCGGCCGTTCGGCCACCGCCGCGTCCTTCGCGGCCGTGTCTGTGCTGCTGGGCACGACGCTCACTTCCCGCCGGTGATCGGGTTCTTGTACGGCTCGAACGGCTGCGGGAAGGCCTTGATCGCCCGCGCCACGTTGCTCTTGGTGATGAGTTTGATGGGTGCGACGACGCGGCTCGGCACGCTCTTGCCGGTGACCAGCTTGATGCAGGCCTGCACTGCGAGCTGACCCTCGGCGTAGGGGTACTGGGTGATCGTCCCGCTGAGGGTGCCGGCCTGCACGGCTTTGAGCGCGGCGGTGATCCCGTCGACGGAGATGATCGAGATCTTGCCGGTCTTGCCGGCGTTCTTCACCGCCTGCGCGGCGCCGAGGCCCATGGTGTCGTTGGCGGCGAAAATTCCGGTGATGCCCGGATGCGCCCGCAACAGGCTCGTCGTCACGGTCAGCGCCTTGTTCTCGTCGTAGTCCGCAGGCTGCTTCGCCACGATGGTGAGCTTGCCCGCGGTCGCCTGGGTGAAGCCCTTCAACCGGTTGATGCCGTTCTGCTCGCCGGCGATGCCCTGCAGGACTGCTGCCTGACCGGACCCGCCCATCAGCTTGAGCAGCGCCTGCGCAGCCTGCGCGCCGGCCGACAGGTTGTCCGAGCCGATGAACGACTTGTACGAGACCCCTGCGGACTTCGACGCGGACGGACTGATCTGCGTATCCAGGTTGAGGATCGGGATCTTCTTGCGTGCCACCGGTACCAGCGGGGTGATCACGTTGGTGTTGTTGACAGGCACGACGCCGTAACAGTTGTAGTTCTGCCCGGCGAGGGTGGAGATCTTCGCGTTCTCCCCCGTCGAATCCGTCTCATTGCTGCCCGCCTGCACGGTGACCTTGACGTTCTGCTTCTTGCCCTCTGCGTTCGCGCCGTCGCGCAGCGCTGCCCAGTACGGGTTGGTGAAGTCGCGGGTGACGATGGCGATCCGCGCCTGCTTCGAGCCGCCGCCGCCCCCGCTCGAGCCACCGCGATTGCACCCCGCTGCGGTGAGGGCGACGGATGCGGCGAGCACCCCTACCCCGACGGTGCGCAATCTCGTCGCGCTGCTGGACGTGATGTCATTCTTCATGATCGTTTCCTCTCTGGACGGCGCCGCGAATGGCGGGCAGCGGTGCCGTCTGGCTCGACGGGCCCGCTGTCCGGTGGCACGCCGCAGGAGCTGCGACGGACCATGCGGCATGGGGGTGTTGCACCGGTAGCTGTCTTGCCGGCAATCAGGTCAAGGGCGGCGGTGACCGCGGCCTTCGCCAGGGTCGAAATGGGTTGGGCGACGACCGTCAACGGGGGGTCGAACAGGTCGAACCAGGGTGCGTCGTCGAACCCGACGAGGGACATGTCGTGTGGTACGCGCAGGCCCGCACGTCGAAGCCCTTGCAGGGCGCCGATCGCCATCAAGCCGTCGGCAGCGAAGACCGCGGTGGGTGGACGGGTGCGCTCGAGCAGGGTGCCGATTGCGCGTGCACCGCTGTCCTGTCGGAAGTCGCCCTCGACCACGGCAATGTCGCGGCGGTTGATCCCCCTGGCGACCAACGCACCGCGGAACAGGTCGCGCCGTTCCTGCCCGACCTGGGTTTGCAGGGGAGGGGCGATGATGCCGAACCGCCGGTGCCCGAGCCGGGTCAGCAGGTCCGCGGCATCGTCGAGGGCTGCGGTCGCGTCGCTGCGCACCACGGGGGAGGACGCGAGGTGTCGTTCGGCGGCGGTGCCGCTCACCAGGATCGGCCGGTCGAGCAGCACGAGCCGAGCGCCGGACGCACCGGCGCTACGGATGCCCGGTGTCATCGCCGCGGTCGGAATGAGCAGGACAGCGTCGACCTGACTGCCCGCGAGCAGGGTTGCGAGGTAGTCGTCCTGACGGCGCGCATCCTCGTCGCTGTTGCACAGCACCGTCGAATATCCGGCAGCTGCCGCCGCGCGTTCGATCTCGCCAGCGAGCTCGGCGAAGAACGGGTTGGCGACGTCGCTGACGATCAGCCCGAGGGACCGAGTGAGGTCGGTACGCAGCGCACGCGCACCGGCGTGCGGTTGATAGCCGAGTTCGCGAGCCACCGCCGCTATCCGAGTTCGGGTGGCGTCGGGAATGCGCGGGTTACCGGACAGCGCGAGGGACACCGTGGCCGGCGAGACCCCCGCGCGTTGCGCGACATCGCGCATCCGGACCGCCATGAAAATACCCCGCAGCAGGCTGCTAAATCGATTGACTAGGTCACCATCGCATAGGCCTGGTCAGCTTTCAAGAGGTCTCACCCGGTATGGCAGAGTCGATCGGATCTGCCAGCGAGCGAGAGGGCGCGACGTGTCGACGAGCGAGCCCGTCGTGTGGCGTGCGCCGGGGCGGATCAATCTCATCGGCGAGCACACGGACTACAACGACGGGTTCGCACTGCCGTTCGCGATCGAGCAGGCCTGTACCGCCACGGTCTCTCGGCATGCGCAGCAGGACATCCTGGTGTCCTCGACCCGACGAGCCGACCCGGTGCACCTCGCGCCGGGCGATCTCGCGCCGGGCGTCGGCGGCTGGGCGGGTTACGCGGCGGGGGTGGCCTGGGCCTTCGCCCGCCGCGGTGTGGACGTGCCCGGGCTGCGCATTGCCCTGGACAGCACGGTGCCGGTGGGGGCGGGGCTGTCGTCGTCGGCTGCGGTGGTGTGCTCGGTGACGGCGGCGATCGACGACCTGCTCGGTCTCGGCTCGACCCGGGCACAGCTGCTCGAGATCAGCCGCAGCGTGGAGAACGACTACGTCGGCGCCCCGACCGGCGGCATGGACCAGCTGGCGGTGCTCAACTGCGAACGAGGGCATGCGCTGTTCTGCGACATGCGAACGCTCGAGGTCACGCAGGTACCGCTGGATCTCGCGACGGCCGGCCTCGCGATCCTGGTCGTCGACACCCGGACCGAGCACGAGCACGCGGGCGGTGAGTACCGCGCCCGACGGGAGGGATGCGAGCTCGCCGCCCGGCTGCTAGGGGTGCACGCCCTGCGCGATCTGAGCTCGAGCGACCTGGACTCCGTCGCCCGGCTGCCGTCGGACGAGCTGCGGCGCTACGCGCGCCATGTCGTCACCGAGAACGAGCGGGTGCTGCAGACCGTCGAGTTGCTTCGGGCCGGGCGGCTGAGCGAGGTCGGCGAGCTGCTGACACGTTCGCACCGCTCGTTGCGTGACGACTTCCGGGTGAGCATCCCGGAGCTCGACGTGGCCGTGCAGACCCTGTTGGCCGCCGGCGCCCTAGGTGCGCGGATGACCGGCGGCGGGTTCGGCGGCTGCGTGATCGGCCTGCTCGGTGCAGAGCTGGTGGACGGCGCGAGCGCGTCCGTGCGCGCCGAGTTCGCGCGCGCGGGGTTCACCGAGCCGGGCGTGTTCGCCGCGGTCGCGAGCCAGGGCGCCCACCGCGTCGAAGCTACGAAGGTCGCTGACACCAGTCAGCGGTAATCGGCTCGCGCCGCCCCGCCGTATCGACGATGCGCACCTGAGTCCAGCGCCCGTATGCTCGCCGGGACTGTATTACGCCCGTAGTACACCTCGCGAAATGCTCCGCCCTGTCGGGACGGAGGGCACTCAGAACGGATCTTGCGCGGTCATTCGTGCGGTTCACGGCCCGAGATCAATCGGGCATGACCTCGTAGACCTCTGCCGCGTCCAGACGGAGTAGTCGCTGGCTCATCTCGAGCTTGAGCCGGTGAAGCCGGTCGGCCTGCGCCTCGCTGAGGTCATCGGCACGGGCGAGGTCGATGAACTCCTCGCTCACGTGACCGGGACGCAGCTGCAGGCGGACCACGTTGCCGCGATAGCTCAAGCGGAACACGAAGTTGGCCATGGTCGGCCCGCGCTCGGGCGCCTCCAGACCAGGGTCGACCGTGTACCGATCGCCGGTGACCGCGCGGGTCACCGCCTCGAACGCATCCCTGGCCCCAGGCCCGGCGAAGGCGGTCGCGATCACGATCTCGCGGCGTTCGAGCGGACCGGTCGGGTCGAGCAGCGGGAAGGCGCGCTGCATCACCTTCATCGCATGCGCCACGCCAGCGGGCGCCGATCGGCCGTGGTAGTCCAGGATCGCCTCGTAGCTGAAGTCGATCGGTTGGCCGTCTTCGTGCACGCGCAGCGGCGTCGTCATCAGGGCATTGTCCCGCCACGGGCGCACCGGAATGTGCCGTCAGCTGCACCGAAAGGCGGGCGCCAGCGGCGGGTCGAGTCGCCGAACCGGGCAAACGGGTGTATCAATCGCCCATCAGGCGGAAAAACCGCACTGGCGATGAGGAGCATGTCGTGGCTGTCGTGGGTTGGATTGCCCTGGTGCTGATAGCACTGATCATCATCGTCGGGCTGTACGTCTTCTTCAGGTCGATTCCCGACATCAGGCGTTACCGGCGCATCCGCAACATGTGACGCGCGGGCACCCGCACCAGATGTGATCCCCGGCCGGCAC
>JAABUT010001849.1_pt1 | contig 22361 bp, 28 predicted proteins | sample 5559281 | NCBI WGS metagenome assembly JAABUT01 (sample SAMN10711880, study PRJNA513359) | rock metagenome | isolation source: Antarctica rocks | place: Antarctica: Victoria Land, Ricker Hills nord | collected 2016-01-04
GAGGGGGAGAAGGGGGAGGGGGGGGGTGGAAGAGAGTTTCTGGGTTGGGGGGTTGGGGGAGGGTGGGTTGGAGTAGTTTGGATGGGGTGTGAAAAGGGGAAATTTTGGGGGGGAAGATGGGGAGGAAGGGGGATAGATGTGTGGGTGTGGATGTGGATAAGGGGGGGAAGGGGGAGAAGGGGGAGGGGTAGGGTTGTGGGTGTGGGTGTGGATGTGGGTGTGGGTGTGGGTGTGAGTGTGTGTGTGGGGTGGAGTGGAAGATCCGGGAGGGGGGGGGGAAGGGGAATAGATGTGTGGGGTGGAGTGGAAGATGGAGGGGAAGGGGGAGAAGGGGAGGGGTAGGGTTGTGGATCAGGGGGAATGGGATAAAGGGGCGAAGACGGGGGTGATGGGGTTGAGGTAGGGGCGCAAGGGACTGGGCGGGACTGGATGATTGGGGGGGGTGAGAGGGTGGATGAGATGTGCGATGGCTTTGCATTAGGAATGGTTAAGTGCGCCTGCTGCAAGAATACATAACCCAACCGCGAGGACAGGAACACATTCCGAAAACCCGCTCGCAAATTCTCCCTCGACGAAACCCCCCGTAATTTTCCAGCCAAACCCCACCCTTGCCTTGACCAGCACGCCCCTACAAACCCCCCTCTCACGCCCTCGCCGCCCTCGTCGTCCGCTCATAAAACTCCAACGTCGCGGCCGCCAAAAACCCCGGAACCTCCTTCCGCTCATCCACCCAAAACGCAATCAGTCCCCTCACCTCCCTTCCGAACTCGCTCTTCGGCCCCCCACTAATCTGCATGCTGCCGCTCTCGCCATCAAAGACGAGACTGTTTCCCCCCTCGTCATCGTCGTCATTGGGCGGGTAGAAAATGGACGTCATGCGGACGCGGCCGTTGGGGAGGAAGTTCATCTGCCACCCGAGCAGGGAGGCGACGGCTTCGCGGAACTCGAGCGCTTTTCGGGAGAAGGATTCTTTGAGGCGGAGGAGCATTTTTTCTTTGCTGGCGACCGAGGCTTCGAGGGCGAGGATTTCGGCGCGTGCGTTGGCGAGGGTGGCGAGGGGGACGAAGGGGGCGGGGGATGTGTTTTTGGGGGACTCGAGTTGAGCAAGGAGGGCTTTGTTCTCGTCGCGCAGGGAGGTTAGCGTGCTGAGTTTGATGGCTTCGGCGTCGGAGGTGGGGTTTGAGCGGAGAGCTAGGATGCGGGTTTGAGAGGATTTCTGGAGGGAGGAAAGCTGGGATTTTGTAGCGGAGAGGTCGGATTGGAGGAGAGCATGGTCGTGTTGCAGGGTGGATAGGGTGTCTTGGAGTTTGCGGTTTTTGCGGGAGAGCTGGCCGAGGCGGTCGTCAGTTTCGTCTTCGCGAGGGCGTTTGAGCGTTTCTAAGGGAATCGCGCTGGGAGTGTTGTCTTCGCGTTGGGAGAGTTCGTCGGAGAGGGTCTGAAGCTCGAGGCGGTATTGGTCGACGATGGACTCGAGGTCTTGGATTCGCTTGATTTTTTGCAAGTCGAATTGGTTTTCGGAATGGTAGGTGGTTTCTTCGCTGTCAAAAGTGCGCAGCTGTTCCCGGAGATACTCGACCTCTTTAACCGCAAGTGCTCTTTGCCGCTCGAGACGTGCTTTGACACGATGGTCGCCGCCTCCGCCGCTTGTTCGTAGTTTATCGAGTTCGGAATGGATCTTATTTCTGTCTTCCTCTAGGCTTTTAATGATCTCCTCCTTTTCTAGCAACTCTGGGTGTATCGCCCCGAGTCTTTCAAGAAGAGAAGCAGTTTCCAAGCGCTCCTTTACTAGAGCCCTCGCCAGGCCTTCTGGAGAACTAAATTCAACATTCCCCTCTGGCCCAGCCTCGTTTTGCAGGTATGAAGTCCACGACTGCCTTTCGTCCTCGAGTATCTGGCGCTGGAGCTGAGCTTCCCTAAGCTCCTTCCGTAGATCCTCCATTAAATTGACCTTGCTTTCAAGTGCTCTTTTCTCTTCCTCTACCACTTCTACGGCTTTATGATTTCGCCGATATCGCTTGAGCTCTGCAATTTGCTCCCGGTTCGCTGTCTCAAGCTTTCTGATATGCGCCACTTGTTCCGAAAGTTCCCTCTTGATCACTGCAAGAGTCTCCACATCACCGGTTTGCGCTTTCAGCCTCAAAACTTCGCTTTCGAGATGTCCAGCATCTGCCTCCCTTTCAGCCAACTTCCGCTGCGTAATGGCAAGCACACTGGTCTTAGCATCAAGATCACCCCGTAGATCGCTCAGCGTCTTTTTTAATGTAGCATGTTTTGAGTCTATCTCTTGCAGCTGATGTTGATGCTGACGATCAAGGGAAGAGAGTTCCACCTGTGCTTCCTCGACATCTTCCTTCAAAGACCTATTCTCCTCCTGTAACGCTCGTACCTTCTTCTCAAGATCGTGCTGCTGGTTGGTCGCCTGATCCTGGACCACCTTGAGTTCTTTGCTAAGAGCCTCGTACTTGTGACTTGCGACGTGCTTGCTGCTCTCTGAAGCCTGAGGCAACTCTGTTAGCCGTTGAGGCCCAGATGGCAGTACTCGCAACGCACCTGTGCCTTTCTAAAGTCCGCTTCTGCTTGGACTTGCGCATCGCGAAGCTCTTTCTCATGCCTTAAATTGGTAAACTCCCGCTCTTGCTTGAACGACTCCAACTCGTATTGGAGAGTCTTGATCAGGGCGCGAAGATCTTCATTGCCAATATCTGCTGCCAATTAGCCCAGGCGGCATTTCGTATGTGAGCTCTCTACTGACCAGATTTGGATGCTTGTGACTGTCGTAGTTCCGCCTGTGACTGTCGTAGACTTTGCTGCAATGGCCGGGTACGCGGAGGACTGGAAGCGCCAGTCAGAAAGTCATACGTAGGTTGTGTATTGGCTATCCTGCCGGCAGCAATCTATGGCAAATCAGCAAGACTTTAGATGAGGAAGCTCGGATTGTGACCCACCCTCGAGTTTGCCATTGATGTTGCTGATGGCGTATCGCGGATACTTGTGCCGAGGGCACGCGATGCCTCTTCTTCGAATTGACTGCGCCGTCGGGCCTGACGCATGGGAGAGCTCATGCTGCACAATCGACGCGACAAAATGGTGCCCTGATACTCAGTTCGTCCGGATGTGGGAAGGCTCCAAATCTAAAATTCGGTTATACATCACGTGATCACTGTTTATTAACACACCACACTCCTAACCCAACGTGCCAACCCATACCAAAAAGAAGAAATAAAAATCCCTTGCACAACCCCCCTCCCTTCTCCCTCTCGATCCCGCACGTTTCGAGTCGAAGTACTACTCGGCGGAGGTTTGAAACCGCCACCGACAGGTTGAATTTGAGACGCACGGGGCTGTAATCGACAAGGGCTGGATCTGGATGGGAGCGCTGTGCTGTGGGGCAGGCAGGGGAAGGGTGCTCCGGTGGGGGGGGTTTGTCTTCGTCGTTTGTTTGGGTACTGAGTCAATAGTATTGCGTGTTCCGCTTCTGCTTCTGAAGGGGGAAAAGGAGCGGGGACTTTAGAGCAAGCAAGCACTTCGTAACTTCACAGAAATCGTCGTTTTGACAGATCCCACTTTCTAGGGCACCAGTGCCAATATGTCATTTGTATGAATACCTACCTAGCTAGCGTACATACATCCTCGTCTAAAAAGGACACAGATTGCCTCAATGGGCAGAACACCAGCAAGCCCTATCTCCAAGGCACAGAAAAAAGCTGATATCTATGAAAACCCCGTCCTGGGAAATCAAATCTCCTCCTCGTAGAAATAAAAAAAATCAGGGCCCACACCAAAGGGACCCGTCGATGTTAGAATTGGAAAAAACTGAGATGACATTAGAGGAACTGGCATCATCCTAGCACTTCGTCGCTCCATTGAGACTGGTCTGGATAGAGCGTTGGTTGTTGTCCGACAAATATGTACAGCCAAGTGAGCCGGTCACATTGCCTGTCCGGGAACCGGTTTACGCTGAGGAGGCGTCGCCGTGCGCAAAGATTCCGGCGGCGTGACTGCTTGGATTTGCATCGGGACTTTTGGACTAGTCTGGGGAATGATGTTGGCATTTGGGTTCATGGGACTCGGTCCAGGAGGGCTGTTTCTTCGCTCTCGGACATCGCTGGCCGAGTTGCTACGTCTCTTTTGTCCAGGAACTGGAATGGCGGGACGCTGAGGCCCACCGCCGTAAGGTCCAGGTGACATGGATCGCTGCTGTTGAGCTGGACCTGGGGAAGCTGATCTAGGGGCTCGATTGTAAGGGCTTGGTGGGCCGCGACCGCCGGCTGGTGAGGACGGTCGTTGCTGTCCTGGGCCCATCATTCCTGGGGGTGGTCCTCTGGGTCCTTGAGCAGGTCCGCGTGCACCAGGTGGGGGACGAGGCTTGACAGGTCGAGCGGAGAGGCAAGTGCGGGGCGCGACACCTTGCTGAGAGCGGTCGAGACGTATGCAAAGCGCCTATTGAACCGATTAGCAACTATACAGAACAAAAATGCAAAGGCGATGCTTACCCATCCATCGTCGTATTCGTGCAAGAGCCGGACAAGTAAACCAGCGCGGAGTTCTAATTCGTCTTCCATAGATGGTTTGAAGTCGAGCTGGATGCGGTGGACATTGCTAGGAGGGGGGCCATTGGCGACGGCTGATGGGGTAACAGATGTCATGCTGAACTCAGTACCGGCAGGACTTGGTATAGGCCGTTCTGAACCATTAGTTACAGGGCGACTCGGACTGAGGTTGAGCGGCTTGGGAGCATTTGGACGCCCAGTTCCAGCACCAGCAGCGGCGAGTCCGGCACCAGCAGCACCACCAAGAACGGCAGCGGCACCTTCAGGAGTAGGAGTTCTGACACGTAGGGGTGCAGGGACCTGAGCTGAGGGTGTCATTGGCCCATTGGCCGCGGTCGCCTCCGTCTCTGCGTGGTTACCGAACGGGTTTGTCAGGCTTGTAGGTTGGGTCATAGGAGCAGACTTCTCGGACATCTCTGCGTGATTTCCGAATGGATTAGCCGGGTTGTTAACCTGGCTTCGGGCTGGACCACCAGCTGCAGCTAACGCGTTGATCCTTGCCTTCTGCGCTGCAAGGTCTGGAGAAAATTCCGTCAGAGGACGCGAGCTCAATTGTGGAGCGGTCGAGGTTCCTCTGGCTGACCGAGCGCTGGGGGTGCGGTTAACCCCGACGACACCACCCTCGTTGGCAAATGAAGTCTGGGCCTTTTCATCATCATGCTTCTCGTAGGCCCTATCGCCGTTCTGCTTCTTGCGGCGGTAGCAGAAGAAAACCAACGCTAGTAAAGCACCAATACCAAGGAGTATGCCAATGGCTAATCCTGCCTTTGCTCCACCAGACATGCCATTGGACTGTGTCGTTGCAGCTGCAGTTGGTGTACTCGAGGCAGAACTTGTTGCCGATTGCGCGATAAAAGAGGAAGTCGGCGTAGGAGTATTCGATGTTGAAAGTACCGAGCTCGAGGGTGGTGTTGGCACGATAGATTCACTTAACGATTGGCCGGATGAACTAGACTTGCTTTGCGTAGATGGACTCGGTGTGGAAGAACTCGCCGCGGAGGAAGACTCAGGCTGTGCACTTGTTAAAGGACTAGGAGATTGTGTTGTCGGCTGCTGACTCGAAGTTTGCTGGGTGGGGGTGGTTTGAGCGATTGGCGTTGGCGTCGAGTCAACACTCGTGCTGGGCTGGGGTGGTGCAGACGTTGAAGGCTGGATTTGCGCAGATGTCGAAGGCTGCACCGGCGTTGGCGATGGTGTATCTTGAGTTAACGGAGCGGGTTGCACATGCTTGCTGGAATGCGTGGTTGGAGCAGCAGGCGGTGCATTGAGAGTGCTGTACCCCCCAACTGGACCTTCGAATGTCTTCGCCGCCGTCTCGTAGACTACTTGTACAACAGTAGCATCTGGGTTCCGAGCCTCGAGAATCGCGGCCCTCTCATGAACATGGTGCTTCGCATGATGTTGATGCATTTTGAGCTGTGCAAACAGCGAGTTGCTGGCGCAATGGTCGCCGGATGGGTCTATTATGAAGCTCGGCGTTCTTAGTGACGCGAGGTATCCGAGGTGGATTGAAGCGGTATTATGGTGAATTAAGATCCTGTGGCTATTGGGGTTCAAACTGCCCGTTGTTTCACGTCACGAAGGTGTGTACTGAAGGAAAGGATTAGTTTGAAGCAAATGGGCGCGTCTACTGGTTCGTCGATAAAAGAAGGGCGACGAGCACAGCAGGTCCGCGACGATAAGGTATGCTAAGGTAAAGAGCGACAGAGCATCAAGCGTATGGAGGAGGCAAAAGTGGTGGGAGGGTCGAAGAAAAGGTGAGGGTGAGGGTGAGGGTGAAAAGAAGGGAGAGAGATGTGGGTGGTGCGGAGCAGCGGGTACCTGGAACGGCGCAGATCTGCAATTAATTTCGTTAATTTCGTTGTGCAATTTCCCGCCGCGCCAAGCAAGCAATCAATTTCACAAACACCCGACACCAGGGTTTCAGGGCAGCCTTGTAATGTTGTCGTGCACTCTCGAATCCTTGATATCAGAATCGAGAATAAATCACTAGTTCTATCAGAACTACAGAACTATTAAACGTTACACATATTCGCACATCTGTGATAATATAGTGATCCGACGTGCGCAGCACCCACGACGACAGAAAACATCGGCAACAATGTTCAATCAACAACGCAGAAAAAACCCCCTTATCGCCGTTTCGCGCTTGCAGATACTGCCAAATAGTTCAAACATCCCACATCAACCGTAAATCTCGATACAAATCTCTGATGCTGTGATCTAGCCTTCTAGACACCAAACCCTCAGCTGGCTCAGGGGCACCACTCCGCTGGCATCAGTATTTCCAGGTGCGTCCTCCAAGCCAGCGCGAGCAAAAGATACGAATGGCTTTCTATGAAAAAGAAACGTTTTCCCTTTCCCTCCATCCATTGTAATTCCATCTTTTGCTTTGGATAGCGGTAACGATATCCCTACGATCACATAACCATACTGGTTATATCCAAGCGTTGCCTTTTCAGTCTTATTATGCCAGGGCTGAAGAAGCTTTTGTTTTTGACTCCTGGTTGCAAGATCTGGTAGCGGTCGTTTTTTACAAAAGCAACTTCGCAAGAGCGCACATCTGGGAAAACATGGAAGCAAGCATGAGATACTCAAAGCCAAAAAAACACTGAGTCAATCAAGTGCTTGAGCGTGGGCTGCAGGGATGTAGTTATCTTTGGATGGGTGGTTTAAATGGTTACTTTAATCATTGTTACCCATAAGTTCAAGGGTGATGATATCAATATAAGAGCGTGGCACTAATGAACGTATTTTGTGATGTACGGTTGATTCCTTTGGTCGTCATAACGCTCCTTGTCCATACCAGCAAAACCCCTCCGAAGAGTCCATGTTCCCCCTAGACCGAACCACACACCAGGAAGCGGCGCCAGATGGGACGGAGTGGTTCTGCGTACAGTAGATAATCTCCTTCCCTTTCTGTGTCTCCATTACCGGGATTTCGTCATCCGATTCGTATTCACTGTCTGCGATATCCGTTACATCTTTTCTCCGTAAGCATTGGCGTAGGCAAACTGAGTACTGGATAAGATCCCCTTTGTCCTTATAGCGTAATGACTCTCCACTCTGGAAGTCGCTTTTGACGTCTGCGGTGTAGTTAATGTCCGCCCTGTCCCTGTTGACAATAGGAATAGCATCGGTACTCTAATCCTGGATCCAGAGAGCCTGAGAGACTCCAACTCAAGGTGGCTGTACGTGTTTCAACTGTTCCCATTGTCTGGGTTTTACCAGTTTGCCACTGATAGCTTTCGCCGACCTTACCGATCTCAGGAATGCTGGTCTCAACGCTCACATTAGCAGTGAATGTTTGGGGGGTTGACGAGGTGAAGCTGGTCGAGTTGGTTCGCTCTTGAGAATCAGTGAATTCCCAGTTAAGGACGCTTGTGCTTCCCCGGTTATCAAAAGTCGCAGAATCCAGGGTGGTTCTGCTAATTAGATTGGCTTGTGGAGGATCATTAGACAACGTTTGAGATAGTAGTCTTGGTGACCTCGATGAGAAATATAAGCCCAAGGGCTTTGACGTAAGCGGACTTTGCATTACCGGTAGCACCTACGGGATAGCCAGATCCTACGTCGATGGGGTGGGGTATATCCTTTCCAATAGCCGCCGCCATCAATATGCTTGTTGTAGGTTGTTGATAGTTGGATCCGGGCCAGGTCCTTGTATCTGTCATCAGTCCACAACGTTACCCAAGTAACTCTCTCCCCCGGCTCAAAACGGATTTCGTGAATAGTCCCGGATTGGAATCGTGCGTCGAAGATGTTGTATTGTCAGAATAGGTCAGCTTAATGGATTTGACACGTTCACTGTCGGCATATATTGTCAAGATTTTGACCATTTTACCCTCTCCAGCTTTACAGTCCAAGAAGTCCGCACCGCCGGACTGGCCCATGATTCTTTGAGGAGTGTAAGGACCATCCACGTATGGCTGACTCTGCGGGTTAGGGGTATTCATGTTTCTAGTAGTGAACGGGAAGAAGCCTATCAAAGATTCTTGGGATGATCTAACACGATTGAATATCTCTGGCGTGATGAGAGAACCTTGATTTTTTGAGAAAGAAATAGAATAGCCGAGCTTCTTTATACTTCGAGGCAGTACAAAAAGAAAAACCAAGCAGTCCCACGACCCGAAGTCGCGTTAAAAAGCCGGCATAATTCATTTATGCTCTTGAACGTAGATACTCTGCTTCCACTTCTGCATTTGTACTGCTTCTGTTTCTGCTCCTGCAGCTGCAGTTCCAAATGCACAAGCATCACAGATTCCCGTAGCAATGAAATTCGTAACAGCCATGTAGGGTGGGCTGACCCAATGCATAGTATGACCCAATGCGGGTACGAAAAGTAACACAAGTCGGGCCCAGAAAGGAAAATCCGTCGAGTAAGAAAGCACCTACCCACAACTTGTAGATCCAAAGTCGAACAGAGATGGATGTGCAAAGTTGTTTGAACTTGCGTCCGCGCTGATGCTACAAGGGTGCCAGTCCTGAGGAGCATTGTGTGGATGGCTGATGATTGACAGGACGGGTTACATGGCATTCAGCTGTACTCCACAGTTCTCCCAGAAGCAACGGTCTATTGTACTTATGCGTGGAGGTAGAGAAGTATGTTGATGACATCCGATGTATGACGTTGGAAGTATGCAGGTTTTGATCGCGACACCTGTTGATAGTGTCATTGTGTTGGTTGCTCTCTCATTGTTATATATGTTCATCATAGTTATCGAATCTGTGCAACTCCACTTATTCTTGACAACAAACTCGATTCTCTCCGGCCATCACTGAAAGACACCATGATATCGAGAGACAAGAGGTCGGGGTAAAAGTCCGGAGAAGGCGCTAGTGGTGACGCTAATCAGGGCAGTCGTTAGAGGAGGTTGGGATAAAGTACCTATCTACAGTACCTAGGTGTGCGCAGCAGGCACGACAGTGATCTCGTCAGATGGCACCCGTTTAAAGATAGAGCCGAGAAGCATAACAGAAGTATTCTATCGATCATGGGCTTCTTCAACTGGGGTATCTATGCGGAGTGAACCCATATGGTCGTAGCGTGGCCGAGGAAGTCCGCCGCTCAGCTTGGCAGAAAGACAGTCAAACATCTCCTTCATCGTCCTGAAGAGTCTTGATGCGTATTTGTTTCTGCATATGCATGTGAAATGCTGTAATCTTCGTAACCTAGCGTCCTAGACACAAAGTATTTCCCCCCGCCCTCGAGAATTACCATCGAAGTGTCCCATATAGACAGTAAAAAGGCCATGCACAGCCGGAAATACAACGGTCGACAGTATTGACAAGCTAAATCACATCAAAACGCTCAATTTGCAATATACTTCCCACTTACCACCTTCCGCAACAGCGGCACCTCTTTCCAAGCTCCGGCAGGAGTTGTCATCGTACCTTCATCAGCAAAAGGATCAGAGCCTCCTTCCTCTTTAGCAGCGGCCACCTGACTGAGGCCCAATCCGCTTCCAAGACCTGCCGCGCTGTCCCCGCTGATCTCCCATCTCACCTCTACATTACCCGGTTTTGCCTCGGATTCGGTACTGAAGCGCGCAAGTAGCTTATGAGGTGCTTCGGCGTATCCGTCAAGAGTGATGTCGCCGACCTTCCAGTAGATCATAGACTTTTCCTTCGAGAATGTACCGACTGGTCTCGACTGGCAGGCGGAAGCTTTGGAGTTCTCGAGGGTGATCAAGATTACGACATTCTTCAACGATACGCTTCTGCCGGTCGGAGAAGCGAAGGCGGGATTGAATGCATAATTTAACATTACTGATGTCTGCGCCGACTCGACCTTCCAGGTTGGTGTGAGCACCATCGGTGCGTGCGCGGCCAAGTTGCCTTCGTCGACATGGACTTGATACTTGAACGCCACAGTAGTGCGAGGAATCAACGATATGTTGATAGAGTATTCCCCAGCTTTGGAAGGGATCTGAGTGATGAAATTAGGGTTTGGTGCCACTTTCTCGAGAACGGGGAAATTCTCTAGTCTTATGCTCTGTGAAGCGTGGGTGGAGGTCTCGCTTGCGGTATACGAGAGTGCAAGCTCGCCTATGACTATGGCTTTGGATACTCGGCCTTGTGCGAACCATGCACTGACGGTTTCAACAACCGAGGCGTTCAAACCAGGCTGGTACATTTCTGGATGCCTTATAGGAGTACTATTCGCCATACTGCTAAGGGAGTTCTGGGACCGAATAGACTGCGCATCCGAACCACGATGAGCCTCCGACGGCAGAGGTGGCGATCTGGCAATACTGAGAGAAGACGCAGGCTGAGCCAGAGGATCTGCCGTGATAGGCGGTTCTGTCGTTTGGGGCGTGGGTACGAAAATCGTGTTCCTTACATCTCTGCGACCCCGATTTGCGGTTGGCTTACGTGGTGTAGCCACCTGCTGTGCTTGCTATGACAACGTCAATATTACTTCGCGGTAAAGACCGCTGGGAGAACGAACTGCTCTCAATCTACTGGCGACACTTGACAATGCTGATTGGGCATCGCCATCCTCTTCTTGAATAGGTTCGTCACGAATATCCAGTTTAATAGCAGGCGATTCAGCATCACTGTAAATATCAGTGGGGGCTTCTATCCCACAAAAACAGAACTCGCTTACACTGCTGCGGCTTCTTGCTGGGCGCGGGATATCTCATCGGTAGCAGCTGCTGGTACGCTAAAACCATCATTGTCTCGCTACAAACCAATGAGTAATGTAAAAAAGGGCAGTTGATTCTCACGGTACTGACCTCGGCCGGGATTGGTGGGGGAGGTAAGGGTTGCTCAGGCTGTCGTGGAATCCCATCACCACTCGCCCGGACTCCATTCGTCTGAGGTAAGGCTGAAGGCGTCAATGGTGGAGGCAAAATCGTATCTCCATTGGACCGCTCGTTGGCGCGTTGTGGCTCCGGAGGTGGCTGAGGGCGCTCTACAGGTGGTGCTGTAGTAGGACGTGGCATTGCTGGTTCCTGACGCAGCGGCGGAGAGGGTAGATGTATTGTTGAATCTTCTGGCGAAGGAATGGTTTGCATGTCTCTTGAGCCAGGGCCCCGTCGTAGGGGGTTGCGACTAGGTCGATTTCTCTTCTCTGGGGATGCCGCGGGTTGTGTCGGCTTCGGATCTTTCTGTCTTCGACCCATGACAGTGCCCAATCGTCGCAGCCCTCCAAACCCGGTACGCTTCTCTTGAGCTACTGGATGTAAGTTTGGTTGATTACTTATGCGAAAGGATCACATACCAGACCCAGACCCAGACCCTAATCTCAGAGCGCCTCCTGAACTTGCTGACCTTTCACTTGCGCCATCATCTCCACCTCTAGAAGGCGAAGGAGCTACTAATGTATTTCCCGATGTGATTCTGCTTGTCTGCCTCGCAGGTACAATTGGCGCACCAGAAGATGACCGCGCAACAAATGTGGATATCTCATCAGCGGTATTCAGATTTAGTATCACGTTCAAGCAAGTTTCGGCGGCAATCCGATTTCTCTCAATCCGGTCGACCTCGTGGGTCTCGAACTGAGTAAGCACGTCACGTAGATGATTGACCCGGCTTTCGTCCAGAGCCTGCAGCTGCTCAAAAACATAGGGTGCCTGAGTTGCCCATTGTTGGTTTGCGTTTTCGAGATCAAGGCTTGCATTGGTGGCTTTATTCGCTCCTGATTTACCACCATGGACTTTGTCCGCTCGCTTCTGTGTCGCCTCGACTTCCCTCGACACCGCAGCTAAATTGCCTTGTATAGTACTCATAGCCTGCATTTCCCTGCTCTTGCTCTGATAATCTCGCAATGGCCGTTCTACGTCTGCTTCCAGTCTTTGCGCGAAAGTACTGTGGGATTGGGCGAGAGTTTCCGTGGATCTGACAATGCTCTGCCATGGTGCTTTGAAGATCCTGATTGGATTTAGACTTTGATTCAGATTATCAGTAGCAGTAAACCTCGTACCCAAGTTCAGAAGATGTATTTTGCGGCTGTCTGGCAATAATCTTTTTCAGGCCCTGCACATAAGCTTCCTCAACGCGCCGTCGCTCCTACTTAGACTATGAGTTCACATATCGAGAAGATCGGGTTGCGAAAGCTTGCCGAAAGGTAGTCTGCTATGTCAGAATTGACTTTCCCAATCAGCTTAACACGCTCTTCGAGGATGGCAACAGCTTGGCTGGGCTGAAGGCCGTTCTACAAACGTTCAGCGTATGAACCCATCACGGTACGGATTACTTACTAGCAGCGCGGGATACTCTTGACGTGACAGCTCCATGCTGGTCACTTACTGCTTAATCTCTAAACAAACTACTAGACAAAGACGTTGAATATCGCTGTCGCCGCAGATGCCGACATCCGAGGCCAAGCGTGAGGACATTGCGCCTCAGAGTCAGGCCTAAACGGTCTTCCCTGCATGCCGCTTTTAGCGTACTTTACTTCCCATGGCAGCGATACCACCGCACGTGCAGGCAGCAGGGATACGCAGTTCAACATCGTTTACATACGCCCTACAGAATACTCGTATCATACAGATTGGTTACTGTACTGTCTATTCACGAGAAGTCCCCGTCAGCGTCTCACCTATATTCGATCATTCAACGGACACTATCATGCAAATCGTTTCTTTTCTGATTCTTTGTAAACCTGTTCATTAACACGGTCTCTTGGCCACTCACTTTCTTAGCATGTTTGCTTGAAGCATTCGCTCAGACTCCTTCACCTTGTTGTCTTCAGGGTGTTGTCATCATGTTGCTACATGGTTCGTCTTAGATACATGCTCCAGCGGATCTCATTGTCCACTCGGGAATAGAGAAATCTATTTAGATCCATCTCATTACCTAGAACAATCCGATACAAAGTCGTTTTTTGAGAGGTAGAATCACTCGTTATGAGTTCCTCGGAAGCCGCCGAGGATTGGCGATCCGAGATCAACTTTTCTGAGCGCCTCAATTTCATCATGCAGATGCAAGTATTATTCTACTTAGTGTCGACCTACCTCTAACCTCTTACCAAGGATGACGGTCTATAAAGCCGCTCACTCAGATTTACAGCCGGTTCGGATTCAGAATAACGTCAGGCAATTAGAGGCTGATATCTTCAAGCATGCCTCTTCTGAAGTACATCCCCCCAATAAGCCCAATTATAAAACAGGCGACGAACTCGGTAGCTGACTGACCACTTTCAAAGGAAGATTATGGCCGACGATGTAATGAGAATATAGAGCATCAAAATGGTGTTCAGAACAGCGAAACCTTCAATGAGGCCAGCCAGCCCCCAGAATCTGCAGAAACCCCCCTACCAACCAAGCAAGTTGGCCCCTACCCAAACGCTGCATACCACCAATCCGGACTCTTCTCCACCGTCTACAAAGCCTATGACCCCTCCAACAATCAGCTCGTCGCCCTTAAACTCACCACCCCCTCCCAAAGTCAACCCCCGCACAATCCTGTCCGCGAAGCCCGCATCCTCAAAGCCGCCATCCACCCCTGTATCATCCCTCTCCTCTCAACCCATCATGCTCCTGGCGGCCATTTCCTCCTCGTCTTCCCCTTCCTCCCCATCGACCTCCAAACTCTCATTCCTTCCCACCGCCACGGCATCGACAACCCTCAAATTCGCACTCACTTACATGCCATCTTCTGCGCTCTGGCACATCTTCATTCCCAAGGCATTATTCACCGCGACATTAAGCCCTCCAACATCCTCCTCGCCTCCCCCTCCGGCCCCGTCTACGTCGCCGACTTCGGCATCGCCTGGATGCCTGGGGATGCCGCTTCCGAACCTCCGAGTAAGAAAATCACCGATGTTGGTACGACTTGCTATCGACCCCCTGAACTGTTGTTTGGGCACACCGCGTACGACTCCTCGCTTGATCTATGGGCGGCGGGGTGCGTGGTAGCTGAATGTATCACGCGGATGATGCTATTTGACGCTGGCGCGTTGGGGAGCGAGTTGGCATTGATTCAGAGCATCTTTAAGACATTGGGGACGCCCAATGACGACACGTGGCCCGAGGCGAGAGGGTTCTCGGATTGGGGGAAGATGCAATTTGTGGAATTCCCAGGGAGGACTTGGGAGGAGATACTGCCTGGTGCTGATGAGGTTGCGCGCGACTTCGTAGGGAAGCTGGTAAGATATCAGAGTAGTGAAAGGTTGACGGCTGCTGAAGTGAGTATCTGCGAGGAAAGGTCGCTTGCTCGGGTAATGTGCTGGGCTTTTGCTGATGTGGTGTCAGGCTTTAAATCATCCTTTTTTTCGAGCAGACTAGTGGCTGAGATTTTAGAACTGGATAATCTATGGAACAGCAGCGGCTCCGATCTAGACTGCGTCCGTAAACCTCATGGAATGGTAGCCCAAAGACCCATCAAGCTATATTCGGAGACGGTAGCTATCGGATCTCCGTTCGAATAACTTACTATATCAGCGGGTCAAAATCGACAATCCAATAGAATGAAGAAAGGTCAATGCTGGGCTTTTGGTTTTCAAAAGATTTTCTCAGACATCAGGCAAAACGACGCCAATATAGTCCGGAAGGGCAGCTTAATTCGGAAGAGAAAACCTCGCTGCAGCCACGATGTGACCTCGGACAAGTTCCGGAGAATTTTCGGCGGTTTCCTACGAGGGTCTGTCTCCCAGATGAACACGAACGGGAGCGAACAGCACAGAATGCAGACCGTCTAACTACCAAATGCGCACAAAAGTAATCCACGGCAGTTCCCGACCCGGCATCCTATATCTCACCTCCGCACCCCAATCACCCACCCCAACCCCAGTTCCCTATCGTCAACGATTTGCAATCGGAATTTCAGAAAGGATAACTCGATTCCTCCCCCTCCCCCAAATCCACCCCCCTCTCCCTCTGCTCCTCCGCCTTCCGATCCAAAAACTCCAACAACACCTCCCCATACCTCTCCCTCCCCTTATACCTCACAACATCCTCCCCCCAACTCCTGACCGCACTCGCCAACCTCCTCGGCACTCCCGGCTCCTCCGCCACCTTCGTAATCGGCTCAAAATACGTCCGGATCGTAAACACGACGGCCCCACTGCGCGGCAAGCGCCGCAGCGACTGCCGCTCGGATCGGAACCAGTGGTGCTCGATGGCTTTGTTTTTCTCGGCGGTGGCCCAGCCGATTTTGGTGGTGTTGGTTTCGCTGTGATCGAACGAGTCTTCGTCGCCGATGGAGGAGGACCAGGCGAGGTTATCGTCTACCTGCAGGAAATAATTATTCCGCAGTACCGGGTTCCCTGGCTGCACCCTGCGGAAAAAGTTACACATGCCCTTTTCCAGTTTCTCCCTAAACCCAGGCACGTCGCCGCTGGTGTGGATCTCAGACAGGGGCATGCCGAACTTGTCCTGCAGGCGCCAGAACCCGGCGAGTAGGATGCTGCCGGCGAGGAGGTAGTACTGGCCGTCGGGGCGCTCGAACATGATGGCGAGGTCGTCCTGCACGAGTCGCGCGCACATGGTCATGGGATCTTCGGGCAGGGGCCGCGTGCTGATGTCGAAGATCTCTCCGGTAACGAGGTTGTAGATGCCTGTTTCGGTCGGGGTGAAGAGCGTAGGGTACCGTTGGGGGAGGTAGGAGCATCTTATGCAAACGATCATCAGCCAAGGCCCATAAAAGATCGAAAGGGCCAAGGAGAAAGCAAACGCCATCCTCACAACTCCTCCAGCAACTCCACCGCCCCCTCATACGCCTCCGGTGCCGTCCTACAGCACCGCTCCCCCCTCTCCCTAATCCTCCTCGCCTTATCCGCATGGAACTTCAGATACTGGTTATCCAGCTCGATCCACTCGTCCCAAGTCATCGTGCGCAGGCCCATCGTGATATGGTACGGTCCGTATCTGAATGGGCGGTAGGGGATTGGCTCGGTTTTGAGCACGTCGAAGTTCGGGTAAGGGGAGGCGGCGGGGCGCGTGAAGGGGACAGGAGGCCATGTTCCTAGGGGGCGTGGGGGGGGTTTGAGGGAAGCTGGTGGTTTGTGGGAGATGGTGGGTTTTTCGAGGTTGGGGGTATTTGTGCGCGGGCGGAGGTTTCTAATGCGGTGGAGGGCGGTAGTGAGGAGGTAGATAAGGAGGGAGGTGGTTAGGAGGCCGTAGAAGATTGGTTTGGAGTGGTCTGCGAGGGTGCGAATGGAAGTTTCGATGCCGACATGTGCGGACTGGAGATATGTCGATGTCATTGCTAGAGGGGCAATTGGAGAGGTGGGACTGTAAAATTGGAAATGAAGACTTTCAGAGGATAAAATGTTGGAGAGCCAAGCTTGAGAAGAAACGAAATTTTGTTAGAAGAAGAGATTCCCATTAAGGTATGGATAGATCTAAGGTAGATAGAAGTAAGATGTGGGGAAATCATTGTTATCCATTCATATCTCAGACCCTTGTCATGTCGTGCCCTCAATGGCGTCAAAGCGGACAGTTATCGCTCGGCAGGACTTCTGAGCCTATCGGGGTTAGCTCCTTTATGGAAAAACAATATTCCATCACCGAAGACCAGCCTTAATCGTACAACTTTCACCACATTTCCCCGAGGACTCCTTTTCCCAATTCATTGTATATCCAGGATTCGTACTATTGGTGTATATATTGATTAGTATATTGTATTCGGCCAATGAAAGCGGATTAGCTTCTAGGCGCGTCTACGTCGAAGTAGACAATGGCGACCCCATCTTCTCCGGTACCGGGCTGGAATGATTTCGAGGTCTGGCACCCATAGGATTCTGGCTAGGGGATGTGTTCGTGATGTATCGAGGAAGCTGGCGCACTGTAGTTCCTCCCACTTCTCGGTGTCTTGTACATAGTTGGGCTCTATGGTCGATGGCTCTGTTCCGGGAAAGTACGAGTCCACTAGAAACGAGCAATGGTCGACTTCGAACTATATATTGTCAGCAGAGAATGGCACACGAAGTCTAGAGGGCCGTACATATTTCCCGGGATCTTCTAGGTTCTGATCATTCATCCCAGGTGGTATTAGCCATGTGCCAGGAAAAAGGCCGAAACCGATCTTAGCCTCGTTGAATTCTCCAGGAAGCAATCCGTCGAAAGCACTCTTGACGAACTTGGCTCTCATATTGCTAGGTAAGAAATATGAAGATGGAAACCGGTACCATTCCTTGGCGATGCAGACCGTCTCTTCTAATCCGGCAAATTCTGGCCGTTGCAGTGGTGCATATATCTGCAGTGGCGCGCGATAGGCACTGACCAAACCATAAGTTCGAAAGACTCCCAAATCAACTGATAGAAGAACGATTGCGCTCACAAACGCCAGCCTTAAAATCGGTGGTATCTTGCCAACGAGTTTCTTCGGATCCGACGATCCGAGATAGCCAAGCATAGTATGCAAAGCGATGGCCGCATTCAGACCAAGGCATGGATATGCCGGATACATAAATCGCTCTTCTTTGTGTGCTTGTGAGGAAAATATGACAAGCCAGAGATAGAACGGGGTGACAAACACCACATTTCTTATCCAATTTTGGCTTGTCCTGGTTCGACCCCCGAATATGAACTGTAACGCTAGGACCGGTGCAGCAGCCAGGGCGAGTAGGAACCAAATATTAAAATTTAGCAGTAGATTGCGAATATAGAAGTCCCAGGGTTCGGTACCGAATATATTTGGCCCACGCGAGGAGCCACTGAATACGTTATAGAACACAATGCGCCAAGGAACTACGACCACTTCGTGGTAGAAGAATGTATCGATCGCAATTTGTAGAGCCTAGATAACTTTAGCATGACTTTCCATAACTGCTCAGCTAAATTCAATTACCAGAACAATCAATGACCTCACAGTCCCATCTATGTATCTCCATGCGATTTCGCTAGCTTCTCCCATCATTAACGCAAGAACGATGTCTTCCAGGACGAAAGGGGCGATTAGAGCACCCGAGAATGGCCAGCCAACGACGGCTCCGATGCCAAACCACATAATGCCCTGCGCGGACTTCAATCCACCTTTCCAGTCCATAAAGGCGGCCATGCCTAACATCGTGGTATACATGGAGAAGCTTGACGGTAGGAATGCTACCGACGCATGAAACATCCCAGGACTGGAAAGCGTTGCGAGCATAAACATTACTCCGATCCTTGGATTCAACGTTCTGGAGATGGTGGAGAAGAGGCGCGATTGGCACACTGCACAAGCAAATGCGAGTGCTACTCGGATAAAGTAGAATTCGAACGTCCTTTCAGACGAGAAAAAGGATCCGAACTTGCCAACAATCGCATGTATGACAATGTAGAGCCAGCTACGAATTGAATACTCAGGAGAGTACTCCCAGGTTTGTAGGCCAAAGGCATGGTTGAGGTAGTGTGTCGGTTCCCAATAATTAAAGACCTCGTCGCAATCCTGTATAGGTGCATACAAGGCGGCGAGTGTATTAGCAATGAGATATATATAGAACGCAGAGATCGTTTGCAGATATTGGTCTGATGGAGGTAACTTTTTGTTTGAACGCCCATTGGGCTTCCCTCGAGGCTGAGCTTTAATTGGCGCGGAGCCAACCTCTCTGCTACTTGCAGAGCCTGGGGCTGAACCTTCGGCTTGGGTGGCCGATTCTTGCATCGCAGGCATCGTCCAGATGTTACTCTCTATTGAACATGTAAGAATAGGGTGCGAACCCTCGGAAGTCAGAGCTTCAAGAGTGAGATTAATTTACTCTTTAGCGTGGACGGCATCCCGTACGCTAATGCAACTTTATTAAAAACCTAATTGCACAACCTTAAAATTTTCAGATCCCAAATCTTCGCGTTTGCTAATCCGTAGAGTAGACTTGATGTTTCTTCATTAGAATCTACCAGATTCTGCTACCTCAGTGGCAAAGACACTGCTGCATATGCTCCTGAAATGGATTTCGATACGATGGCAGACTTAGACGGTCCTCCGCCTAAAAAACCCCGGTTGGAAACTCCACAATGCCAAACTCTTCTTGCGGACCCTGATAACGCGGTCGATGATATGGATGATTTGTACGGCACACCGCCTGCAATCCCAGGAAGCCCTATCCAAAATGCGCCAAAAGAGGTCATATCAACAGCTCCTACACTGGCCCATCATTTACCAGGGCTAGGGTTGAACGGCAATCTCACGCAATATCCGGTTAGTAACACGTTCAAAACGCCGTTACTAGAAACGAATCATGGAGAAGTAACCAATGGCCAGAAACAATCGATTGACTTTGATGGCGCTCAACAAGAGCAGGCACTTACGGAAGGAGGAGAAATGGGAACGTTAGCGGCAATTGTACAGGGCACAGATACCGCAATGTCAGAGGCTCAGAGGAATATTCCAAACGCTAGCAATGTTCTGATACCTGAAGTTTTCAGTCATCACATGGGACTGATGCCAGGGTCTCCCAAGGTCGGAGAGTCAAGCGAGGTAGGACTACGGACAGCTGAATCCAAGAGCAACGCCCCTTTTCTATCGCAGCCCCTAGGATCTCGACTTCAAGAGGGTAGCGAAGCGACCGGTATTTCGCCAAAGCAAGAGCCGACATCTGGAATTCCAGAGTCATCGAAGACCCATCATGAGCGAGTAGACGATTCGTACAATGTAAACGGCATAGATGATATGCCACCAAAGGCTGATCTTGCTCACGATGTGCCACCAATCGCATCCCTTACAACAGAACCGTTGGCTCCCAATACCGGTAAAGGACCTGATGACGGTGAACAGCCATCGAAGGCAGAAGCAGACCCAAGCACAACCCTGAAAGAGCTCCCCGAAGCCGATGGTATGGATGGAGAACCAGAGTTCGAGATCGACTCGTCCCCTATTGAATCATCGTCATCAGACACATCCACCGATTCTTCGTCATCAGATGACAGCGACGATGACTACCAGATGCTCGACCCCGAGGAGGAAGCCCGTCGACTAATGCAAGAAGACATGGGTTCAGATGGCGAAGGCGCAGGCAAAGGAGTCAAGGGTACTGGCATTGGCCACATTCGAACCCTTAACGAGAAACCCGATGCTATAGTGGAGAGGCCAAATGTAATAGTCACCGCGGATATGAAGATCGAAGAGCTCGGCAACGTTGAAAACCTGGTGGATAATCTCGCTCTTATCAAGGCAAAGATATCTGGCGAATATCAAGTCCTAGAGACTGGTTCGGTGCTCTGCCTTGGAGATAGAACCGTGATCGGTGTCATCGCAGAAACCCTAGGTCGTGTTCAGCAGCCCTTCTACTCCGTTTGTTTCACTAATGCAGCTGCCATAATCGAAATCGGCATATTCAAAGGCACGAAGATATTCTATGTGCAGCAGCACTCTACATATGTATTCACGCAGGCTATCAAAGCCATCAAGGGCTCCGATGCTTCAAATCTGCATGACGAAGAAGTCGGAGATGACGAGCTGGAATTCTCTGATGACGAGGCTGAAGCTGAGCATAAGCGGAGAGTCAAGATGCAAAGGCAGTCGAAGAGGGACACCAGGACGGGGGACAGGGATGGCTTTACGAGAGGCCCACAACAACGTGGGCGAGGAAATCGAGGTGGTCGAGGTGGTCGAGGTGGTAATGAGTTCCGGGATAGAGATATCCAGGACCGAGTGAGGGACTTCAATATACAACACCAAGACGCGGGCGGCATAAACTACGACGACAAATCAGATGGCGACGACCTATACACTCCCCTGGCGCGGCCTTCCAACCTCCATGAAATGATGGGCCTTAGAGAAGCACCCTTAGAAAGCACTACCGTAACCGAGAACAACTTCCGAGGCGCCCGCGGCAACCGAGGCAGAGGAGATCGCGGAAGAGGACGTGGGGATCGTGGCAGAGGTCGGGGAGGGCGTGGTGATGGGAGAGATCGAGGCAGCTTTGGCAGGAACGGAAGCAGCGATCGACAGCCTCAGCGCAGCTATTCACCTCCCGGTCTCGGCAACGGCTTCCACTCCCCATCACAGGCCAACACCGAGCATTCGTCCTATCCCCAATATAATGGCTACCGCCCGCACTCCCCACCGCAGAACAACACCTTCGCACCCCCGGCTCCTTACCCGCAGCAACCTGCCCTTCCCTACCAACCAACCAGCCAATTCTACTCCCAAGACCCCAACCCCCCATCCCAATACACTCACGCCTACACCCAAGGCTATCCCCAGCCCCAATACCAGCCTCCCCAAAGCTTCCCGCCACAACACCAGCAACAACCACTACCACAACACTACTATCCCACCAACCAACCTCAACTACAGTACTCGTCACCCCAGCAATACAACCGCCCCGCGGCGCCTCCGACGCCGTCGAATATTCCTCCTGGAGCGTATGTCAATCCGGCGTTCTTTGCTGGTGCTAATGCTTTTGGATCTGCTGGAAGGGGGCCGGAAGGGTCACGGTGAGGGGTGAGGCATGTTGGGAAGGTGCAAGGAATCAGGGGATGTTGGAAGGGCGGAAAGTGGAAGCGTGAGGATATTGTGATTGTCCAGCATTTTGTAGATGAATGGCGGTTTATACTACATAGCATGGCCCTCTCCCAGAAGACCAGAGTGGATGTGTGTTCAGGTAGCTGTTCCATTACATTGAGAGCCTAGCCTCGTACTGCTATCTACGTGACAATCCTTCTAAGAGTCAACCGCATGCGCGGCCCAATTAAACGGAGTAATCTATGTATGTACCTCATTCAATAATTCCTGCACACTACCTAGCTCTCAACTCAATCCTTACAGTCGCCGTATCAACCTGAGCCTAACTCTCACAAACATCAATTTTACTACCTAGTCTCTCTACCGATCTCTCCAACCAACCAACCCTTGATTATTCCGTCATAACAGAGCATACCAGCCATCACAACCTCCACCTTGCCAAATCGTCAATTGCACACGCACACACACACACAC
>JAABUT010001852.1_pt1 | contig 22334 bp, 24 predicted proteins | sample 5559281 | NCBI WGS metagenome assembly JAABUT01 (sample SAMN10711880, study PRJNA513359) | rock metagenome | isolation source: Antarctica rocks | place: Antarctica: Victoria Land, Ricker Hills nord | collected 2016-01-04
TGATTGTATGATGAGCTTGAATGTTGAACTTTAACGCTCACAATAAAATACTTTCAATCTCAACTGCTATGTTAAATCTTCATATTTTTCAAGTATTTCTAAAGATTTGAATTTAGCTGATTCAAAGCTACAATTATGTCTCAGAAAGTTCAGTTTTGATTAAGAAGTTGCTGCTATAACTTTAATTTGATCGCTCAGCGCATTGAAATATTTTCAACGATTGAATCTTAACTAAGAAGCATTTTCAAAGACTGCTTTATTTGATGCATGCATCTGCTGTAACATTTTTCACATTCTTGTTTGACGTTGCAGATCTTTATGAAGAAATTGAGTCTTGATTCAGAAATGATGAAAGTACAACTTTCATGCATCTTTCAGATCATCAACAACTGAAATGCTCTTATTCTTCTGAACGAAGCAGATGTGTATTTGAAACAGCGCTCAATGAAGAATGTCAGTTGTAACAAGTTGATCTCGATGTTTCTTCACAAACTGAAATACTGCAACGATATCATGTTTCTGACCATCAATCATGTTCGCAACTTTGATGAAGTGATTCTCAGCAGAATTCATCTCATGTTGAAATATCATGAACTACACGTTGGTGTGAGAAGTCAGATCTGGAAACATATGCTTCACAGAGCTCACACGTCTCAAGAAGAAGCGATTATTGCTCTCAAGAATATGGAACGCTTGATTATCACGACGTTCAACGATCGACAAGTGAGTTTGCTATGCGGTATATCTGAGATTTCTTCAACTGATCAACCATCTCTTAGATCAAGAACATGGTTACCATCGCTCATGTTCTTGCGACCAAGAAAAACACTCGGGTGGCCTATTCCCATCTCTTACTGATGGTCAAGGCAAGCGAGAACTTCATCCGTGAATTCAATGGGACTAGCGTTGTTGAGAGTTTGTACCACTGAGCTCACGATCTATAAAATCAAATTGTTCATACGTTTTGTATTGTTGGCGTTAAATTTTCGGTAATGCAGGATATGATCAGCCTTCGATGAAATCATCTGATACCAGGTGCTCTCCGTCCGTGACGCTTTTTTTAATATCTTTTCAGGTTGAACTAAGCCATCGAAAGTTACCTTTGTTGCCTCCCACTCGGCGGAGATGGCAAATCTGTATTCCAGAAGGTTCTATTAGTCAGCCTTATCAGGGCCCATACCTACGTAGTACTGGTATCACTGAGCTGGCGCGTTAGTCCTCCACCCTTCTGTTGTTTGGCGCTGCTGGTAACCCTGATCTGGTCACCCAATTCGCTAATCTCTTCTGTTAACGGATGTACATGCAATGTCGAAGATGCGGGGCTTCCCGCCAAGTATGACCGTCGTTCAATCAATTAGCATATCTCCGAGGGTTTGAGATTGTGTCGACCACGCAGAATGACGACGCCGCGCTGAGAAATGGTCACTGCAAGATCACCTTTGTTGTCATCGCTATCTGGATCCGTGAGAAGGTCTTGGATATGTATATCTGAGTACTCCCAGCCAATTGCAGAGGCACGCTCGGAGTGCTTGTATGTGTCCAGATGGCCATGATACGTTGAAGGACGGACAAGCGGATTGTGGCAGTCTTTTCCTCGCTATGCTCTTCAGCCTCTTCTACCACCCCATTCTAAATTGATCGTCTTCCCATTCTCCCAGTAACAATCTCCATAGTTTCAGGTCAAAGCCAAACAGGCAGAAAGTATCAATGATCCGGGCTAGATTGGAGAGGCAAGGAGATCGCCCTTGGTATATGGTATTCCATATGGTGGTGGAGAAAAATAGGAACCCGACGAATAGTTATCCACAGTTGATTTGAATTGAACTTTTGCTCGCATGTATCTCCGATAAGTCTTTCAGATCATGATTTGACCAGTCCTCAACGATGGGTTTGTGGCAGTGAGCCCGCTTCTCCCTTTGCGTCTCCTCCCACCTCTTCTCTCTGACCCCACTTAATCAATTTCTCCACAGATCTTCCCGCAGCCTACAGCCTAGAACACGGCTCTATTTCGGTGTGGGAATGATCGCATGGTCCGGCCTTGGTCTGTTGCTCTCAGATAAAGCAGAAGAGGTCTTCAATCTGTAGCCGACGGAGCAGGATAAGGAGGAGCTACAGAGTGTAGTGCCTAAAATCAGGACGGTCGACTCAAAGATGGGGGGTATTTGACTATGTTACTGGAGAGGACGAATAGCAATTGGACTCGTCTGATATACGAGGTTGGCGAAAAGGAAACGGAGGGGAAGACGAGTATTGCGTCTTTCATATGAGACAGAGGCAGACGGGCAGAGTTAGGATTGGTGGAGATATATCTACCTGTTCTGTTTGCAGGATTGGACTTGAAGATCTATTGATTTCTTCTGCTGCTCAATCAAGGTAGGAAGATTATACGCATTGAAAATGAAAGGTAAACACTTATAGGTGCTATATTGATAATTACCCTCTGGGACTAATACTACAGGCTCGTAGCTTCATGATGACTAGACAATGTTGATCGAGAGACAATGGGAAACATCCTGAAAGCCACATCTGTTCCCTCCTCCGGCATGCGATGGTGCAGCTTATAACCCCAAACAGCGTGCAAAGCAAGACTGCCAGCTCTCACTTACCAGCGTACGCCTGGTCCACTTCTTTCTGGTACTTCTTCAATATGCCTTTTCGGTTGATCTTCTGTGCCGCTGTAGTCAATCCCTGGATGCAGTCAGTATTTTGGAGAGATTAGGGCGTTGAAAATATGGGTGCATTCACGTTTGCTGGCGTCCATTCCTCATCAGCTAAGACGACACCGTCAATGATTTCAATCCCAGCCAATCCACCCTCTTTTCCAGCTGACTGAAGATCTTTGAGTACAATGCCATTCAATTTTTGGTCATGGACGAGGTCTTCAAGTCCGTTACCCTCAATACCATTATCATGGGCTAACTTTTTGAGGGCAGGTTCCGCGGGCACGATGATAGCAATAGGCATGTTTTTGTCAGTAGCAGCGTAGACACAAATGTTTGCGACAATGGTGGCAGATCGGTATATTGATTCCAACTACGGTCGGTCAGTCAGGATTCCCCCCTGAATCTGTGGAAGCTTACCTTTTCGAGCGCAATGTACTCGCCATTCAGAGTCTTGACGAGGTTCTTCTTCCGGTCGACCATTTTGAGGTGGCCGTTTTGGTCCCATTCACCAATGTCGCCGGTTTTAAACCAGCCATCCTCGGAAACAGCCTCCTTGGTCTCCTCCTCGTTCTCATAGTAGGCTGACATGACGGGGTCACCACGAATCCAGATCTCGCCTTGTTGAGGATTATTTGTGGAATAATAGCCGGCATCTGGGTAATCTACTAGTTTAATTTCGATCGAAGACGGCATGTCTCCGAGAGCGGTGTCGGTCCAGTGCATCGGGTCCATCAACGCACCCATGCACGTAGTCTCTGTAAGGCCGTAGCCGGAGATCATGGGTGTGATGGCCATCGAGATGAAGCGCTGGGTGTCTCTAGCAACTGGGCCACCACCATTCATACATATTCTGAGATGTCCTCCAGTGGCATCCTTGATTTTCTTGAAAACTATCGCGTCCAGTATCCCGCTTCCAGGTAGCCCAGAGGACATGAGCATGCCCTTTGCGGTAAGGGATGCCCAGAAAAGATTTTTGACAATCGCATTGCCCTGATTTACCTTGGCAATGATTCCTTTCTTCACCGACTCCCAGACAGCTGGTACCCCAACCATGATAGTGGGCTGGAATTCGCGAATATCCCCTTTGCAGTTACGGACAGACGCATCGGACAGCGTTCTAGGGTTGCCATAGCCCATCGTACCACCCCAATACAAGCAGGCATTCTCGAAGACGAATTCCAATATGTGAGCAAGAGGGAGATACGTAAGCAGTCTGTCTCCCAGACCGATGTATTGACCGATGATGGTGGTCACGCCGGCGATAGCAGCTACAACAGCCTTGTGCTTGACCGGTACACCCTTTCGTGGCCCAGTCGAGCCCGACGTGTACATGATGCAGCAAAGATCCTCACGGCTTGGTGGAACAGGGTCGACAGGATTGCTCTCTCCAAGCTGCCTCAATTCCTCGAAGCTCAGTATCGTTAAGTGTTTATTGATGCTCTTCAATTTGTCAATGTTCTCCTGCTTGACCTCGCCTTCGGTATTGTATATGATGATCTGAAGGTCGTTGGTCTCTTGTAGAGAATTCATTAAAGTAGCCAAAAGGTGCGCGTCACAATAGATAGCTTTCGATCGGGTTTGAATCATGAAATGCCTGAGACCCTCCTCTCCTAACGTTTCATACGCCGTGGCTGTTGTAATTGATTGTGATGCGCACCCATGAGACAGGCCAAGCCAATGGGGGCTAGAGAGACACAGATTAGACTCGAGACGAAGATTGCGAAGCACATGGACACAAGATTATACCTAGTCCCGGCGTACAAGTGCACTCTATCGTTCTTGGCCAAGCCAAGCTTCCGGAGGCCGCACCCAATCTGGAGTGCCATCTGCTCATACTCGATGAAGCTCATATACTTGTATTGGGTCATTTCATAATACGTCCATTTCTTGTCCACCTCCTCAGTCTTTCCGTCCACGGTCTTCTTGACCTTCTTGATTTCTGAATGTATTTTCGTCAACTGCCGCAGGCCCAAGGCCTTTGCGTTTCCAAAGTTGTCAGCGCTACGCTTCAGGATGTCGAAGATAGTGGTGACATCTTCCGAGGGCGTTGATATGAGCCCATCCTTGGCTGCAGGGTTCCTTCGCGGGATGGTCTCGCCTTTGACAGGCTCGTATCCTGAGGCTTCTACAGTAAAGGGACCACTTCGGGCCATGCGAGGTGAGAGCGCCTGGTGTTTCTTGGACATGATGCTTTGCGATTCTTCCTTGTTGTCGACGGTTCTATATGGTAGGTGAGGGAGACGGAAGGGAGATTTAAGCGATAATGCAGCGACACTATTGGCCGGTAGGAGGTTGGGAGAGGTGAGACCTAGGACGAAGGCGAGGCTGCGGTATTGCCATGAGCGCTGTATCCGTGCCCCCCACTTTCGCTCATCCTTCGCTTATTTCTTTTTTTTTTATTCTTTTTTTTTTATGAAAGATGAGCGAAAGTGGGGGGCACGGATACTTGCTGGATCTGGCGGCTGCTGCTTACGGAAGCTCAAAGCCCACGAGACCTTCGATCGAGCCGAGGGACGGGGTTTAGGGTCTATCTCTACGGCAGACCATATCGTGCAAACTGAAATAACTCGGATCTCAGATATCGAACGTCGAACGTCAGGCGGGCGAAGCTGTGAACCCACCTCAAAGATGTTAACCTGATGTTCATCGCAGTTAGTTAATGTAAATTTTAGTATAATCTTTAGGTCAATCTACACAGTTTCTACATGCTCACCACCCTACCCACCACCCTACTCACCACCATACATGCTCACCACCCTACTCACCACCCTGCTCACCACCCTACATGCTCACCACCCTACCTCTCGCCTACCTACATGTTCAGCTACCAACTCAGCTACCTACTTGTTCGCCTACTCACCAGCCTACTCGCTTCAAAACATGCTTCAAAACATGCTTCATGCAACGCGTTTGAATACGCGTCATTCGCTTCATAGTCTACTTCATAGTATGCTTCATACATGCTTCATAGCACATGCTAATTAGCTCAATAGAAAGCACTCTTCATGACTCGATATCAAACTCTCTATCAAACTTTCTGCCAACTTTCTATCAAACTTTCCATCAACTTTCTATCAAACTCTCTATCAAACTTTCTATCAAACTTTCTATCAACTTTCTATCAAACTTTCTATCAAACTTTCTATCAACTCTCTATCAAACTCTCTATTAAAACTCTCTATCAACTCTTTATTAAACTTTCTATCAAACTTTCTACCAACTTTCTATCAAACTCTCTATCAAAACTTTCTATCAAACACTCTTCATGACTCTCTTCATGACTTTCTATCAAACTCTCTACATGCTTCAAATTACGCGTCGATTGAGCGCATAACATATGTCAAACAGTGCTTCAAACAATTCTTTCTACATGACTTTCTACTTGCTCATTTATCTGCTCATCTATCTGCTCATTTATCTACATGACTTTCTATCAAGCTTTGAATTGCTTCAAATTCAAGAATCAAATTTGATTTCTATCAAGCATCAAATATGATCTTTATCAAACATTCTTCATGACTTTCTTTATGAATTTCTATCAAACACTCTGTTAGATGAGTATGTAGAGTGACAAGTAGATAGAAAGTCATGTAGAAAGCATTGTTTGAAGCACTGTTTGACATGTGTTATGCGCTCAATCAACATGTAATTTGAAGCATATAGAGAGTTTGATAGAGAGTCATGAAAAGAGTCATGAAGAATGTTTGATAGAGAGTTTTGATAGAGAGTTTGATAAAGAGTTGATAGAGAGTTTGATAGAAAGTTTGATAGAAAGTTGATAGAAAGTTTGGTAGAAAGTTTGATAGAAAGTTTGATAGAGAGTTGATAGAAAGTTTGATATCGAGTTATGAAGAATGCTTTTTATTGAGCTAATTAACATGTGCTATGAAGCATGTATGAAGCATACTATGAAGTAGACTATGAAGCGAATGATGTGTATTCAAATGCGTTGCATGAAGCATGTTTTGAAGCATGTTTTGAAGCGAGTAGACTGATGAGTAGACGAACAAGTAGATAGCTGAGTTGATAGCTGAACATGTAGATAGGCGAAAGGTAGAATGATGAGCAGAGTGATGAGTAGTGATGAGCATGTAGAAACTGTATAAATTGATTTAAAGATTATACTACAATTTACATTAACTATCTACGATGAACATCAGATTAACATCAGCTTCGCTCGTCTGACGTTCGACGTTCAACGTTTGATGTTCGACGTTTGACGTTTGACATCGAGTTATTTCAGTTTGCATGATACAATCTGTCGTATATCTCAACTCGATGATGTCAAACATAAAAATGCGCTATTTCTGATTCTCTTCTTGAATCTACAGCTTTCAAATCGCTCAACATGAAGATTTGAGCGTGATGAGAGCATGAAGAAGCACTATCAGTCACAGATCTGATGCGCGTGCTGATAAAGAGATCTGTAGAGACTGAGTGAGAATAGAGAAGTCTGTCTGTCTTAAATCTCAGAGTCTCATTTCTTGATATACAAGAACAAGAGAACAGATAGACATGTAGATATATATTGAACTATCTAGTAGATTGAACATATGAGATGAAGAATGAAGAAAAGAAGTGAGCGAAGGGTAAATACTCATTCACTAGCGTCGAATTAATGCGAAGATTGCTTCATTGAATCAATGCAAAGATTTCTAACCACAGAAATAACAGTACTGTTCTCTGTTTTCAACACTTTCTCTTAGAAATTGAAGCTTCATATGAAGCTATTCAGACTCTCTACTGACTGTATATTCATGCTCTTTTACTCGTCGACGTCATGCTTGATGAAGATAGCTTCACTTCTTGAAGCTAGTCTCATGACTGATCTGAATCTCAGAAATTTGTCTGACTTCAGAAACTTGATGAGATCGTCGATCATCATTTGATCGATGAGTATGTATTTCAATCTAATTGCTTTCTCTTCTACCTTGTTTTGAACATAGTGATACGACGTATCAATGTGCTTGATTCGAGAATGATTGACGAAATTGCTACTCATTTTTATAGTCGCTTGATTGTCAGCTAAAATGATAGTTGAATTCGTATTCAAATCATTATATCTCATCTCTTTCAATGCTTGAATCAGAAAGATCAATTTCTTGACTGCATTACATTTGTTGACGTATTTAGCTTCAGCAGATGACGTGCTAACACATTGCTGACGTTTGAAGCTTCAGCTAATTGATTCATTTCATAGAATAAACATATAGTTGAAGATGAATCTTCAAAAATTCAAGCAATTTGCATGAGCTGAATTGATATATTCAAAGAATTCAGCTCTCTCAACTTTCTTCACTTTGAAAGATTCATATTGAAGCTTCAGCTGAGCAGTTTCGACTAGATAATGAATGATTTGTTTGACAGCTAGATCATGATCGAGAATAGAATTCGTCAAATATTTGCTGCATTTGCTCACTGCATAGACTATGTCTGATCGTGTTTGACAGACTACTCACATCAGTGTTTTGATGATTGATTGATAGCTCTCTATTTTTTCAGAAGTAGCTTGATACTCAACTCACTTCTTGAACTTTCAATAAACGTTTTTTTTGAGCTGACATCTGTGATGCATCGATGTTTTAGTTGAGCTGCAGTCGCTCATGCTCAGAAGCTTGATGACTCGCTTGATATAAATACTTTGATTGATTCAAAGAGTTCATTCAGCTTTATCACAAGTTATGTGCATTTCTAAATATCACTCGATTGAGTCAAGATCTTTCATTTGAAAGCACTCTGCAAATTGCAGCTTCAGTGCTTTGATATCGAATATGTTCAATTCTAGAATGAGTAAATCGTCTACATAGATAGCAATAATAATGTCATTATCATGAATGAACACTGAATGATCAATTTCTACCCTTTGATAGTCGATAAAGATGAGGTAAACTTTCAGAATTGCATATCATTCTCGAGACGTCTGTTTTAGTTCATATAGAGTCTTGTTTAGACAACAGGTCAAAAAGATCTCATTTGATTCTTTTTGCTCAAATCTCGAAGATTGCTGCATTCAGATCTCTTTCTTTAGATGTGCTTCTAAAAAAGTGATGATGACGTTCATTTGTTCGACTTCATAGTCATATTTGATCGTCAATGCTAGAAGCATTTTGATGATCGTGACTCTGATCATCGAAGCAAAGATCTCGTCATAGTCAATTCTCTGCTTCTGATGAAATCTCTTACACATTCATCTAGCTTTGTATTTGATCATCTTCTCTTTGAGCTCTCGCTTAATGATAGTTACTCAGCGCGTCAACAGTATTCATCGATTCGATGAAGATGTTCTCAGAGTAAAGATGTCACTTTTGATGTGAGCGTCAAGCTCACTTCTGAATGTGAGCTTTCATTGTTTTCAATCGAAACTAGCTCTAGCATGTTTCACTGTTTGTGAAGTATTCAATTCAATTTGAACTCGATTTGCTCTATTGACAAAGTTTCAATTATGATCTTTGACTCAGAGATCATTGAGAGCTCTGTAATCAACAGATTCAGCGATAGTTCGTTTGAGATGTTCGCTCGAAGCATTAGAATCGCTTGAGTTATCTGACTCGCTTGATTCTAGTTCTGATGATCTGCTTCTAGCTTTCTGCAAAGCGACTGATGTTTCAGATACGATTGTACATTTTGAAGTAGCAGATGAAGTTCTTGCTGAGTAATCGTTGAGAATTTTCGCGATCTTCGCATTTTCAGTACTTATTATCGAGAAAGATTTTGACGAGAAAGATTCATCTTCGATTTGATCATCGAAGAATAGTATCGAAAGATCTTCATTATATCTCTCGACTTCAATGACTATCTCGTCTCATTGAATATGACTAGATATTAGTATCTTTTTATCGTTTCACAAGCGAAACTGATTGACTCTCTCGTAGTTCAAAAACTGACATTTTAAGCTCTTGTCATTGAGCTTTCGACAAGCTTTCTTCACATGATGATAGACTATGCATTCAAACGTATGTAGATAGCTAAGATCAGACTTCTTGTCATGTCATGTCTCATAGAAAGTTATATTGTTCAACGCAGTGATAGAACTTCTGTTCTTCAGATAGATGACAGTCATTATTGTCTTTTCTCATAGTCTTATCAACAATTTGACGCTAGTCAGTATAGCGCGAGTTCGTTCAAAAAGAGTGTGAAAACATCGCTCTGCAATCTCATTTTGACTCGAGTTATATGATGTCGTTGACTTTCATTTGATCTCATGCTCTTTGAGCAATTCAATGATTTGATGATCAGCATACTTATCTTCATTATCTGAATGCAGTCGATAAATCGAAGTGCTTCAAGTTTTCATCAATTTCAGGTAATTTCGAAGTACATCTTTTAGTTCGAATTTTCGTTCTAGTAGATAGATGATCGTATGTTCGCTGTAATCATCAATCATAGTAGTTACATATTTAGATTCTTCATTGATCTTAGATATCTTATCATCGTCGACGAGATTTGTATGTACTAGCTCATCTACTTTGATGACTTTGATGTGAGATTTTTGACTTGACATTCTATGTTGCTTGTCTATAACACAGATCTCACATATCATTTCTGAGAATTTCTTGTTTTCTAGACTATTTGTCAAATTCACATCGATGTCGATGCTCATGTTGATCAGACGTTTGACGTTTGTCATATTCAGATGAGCTAATCGTTTATGTCATTGACATCATGACGTCTTGACTGATTCTGAACTGCTTGTCAGAATGACTGATTTTGAAGAAATGAATGATGTATTCATGAAATAGACTTTTTCTTCATTTCTTGAGTCAGTGAGAATGATGACATTCTTTGAATTCATAAATCGAAATTTGTCGTTCTTTATACTACATGTATACTCTTTGACTTTCATCTGATTGACTGACATCAAATTATAATGTAGTTCTGAACAGTAATAAACATCGATCAGTCGAATTTTGATTGATTGATCATTCAGCAAAATGTCGATCATAATTGAATCTTTTTCAACAATGACTACTGCTTCATTATTTGCAGTAACAATGCTGTTATCGATGATCTTTTGATATGACTGTTTATTGAACAAGTTCTCGTCGTAGCAGACATGATTCTCAGCTTCGATGTCTATTCATCAGACGTTGATACAACTGTCTGCTTGACAGACGAAGAAGATTTTCATAGTTCTGACTATTCTGACTTCAAAGTTGATGATCAGATTCTTCTTTTTCTGACTAGACTTTCATTCTTCTGAACGAAGCTTAGAATATAGATATCAGCAATTCTCTTGTCTGTGACTCAATTGCTCGCAATGAAAACATTGTTTATTTGAGCTCTTTCGAGAGTTCTTGAATTTTGACTTCTTGTCATCAAACTGAGTTATCATGCTCTTGAAACTGAAACTCTTCTCATCGTTTAATCTCTTATCATGATTGACTAAAGCGATGATCATATTCTCTATGAATAAGTCGATTTTGTTGATCTTGACGCTCTGTATCAAGTCGAAGATGTACGATTCTAGATTTTCGTTGAGATCTAGAAGAAAGAGATTGCTAAGCATTCAGAATGCTACTGCATTATCGATGTCTGAACATTTGATGACAGCTCGCTTGAGCGAGTCAGCATAGTTCTGTATGAAATTGAAATTCAATTGCTTCGATTGAGTGAGTTCTTTGATCGTCAGATATAGAGTGATCAAGTTCGACTGCTCATATTGAGTCTTCAGAATAGATCACATCTTGATGATGTCTTCTATTTTGACTATATGTACTCTGAGTTTCTGTTCGATGCTGAAGATAATCACATCGCAGACTCTGTCGTTCTTGTCTTTTCAATTAAGAATAGTACTGACGTACTTCTTTTTGACTGCTGTCTTGAATTCAGAATTTGAGATTATCAATTTCTTTAGCTTCTTCGAGATGATTCATCAGAGATCTTTGACTTTCAGAGTACTGATTATATCTATCTTTCATGACTCGTAATTCTCGCTTCTCTTTAGTTTAGAGAATCGATAATTATTCGAATCTTTCATTGTTATATGATGGTTGAGGTATGAAGAGAATGAAGGTCGATAGGGAAAATATTCATCGATTTTGGTGACAGCGAGTTCGATGCTTCTGCCCTTTGTTATTTTTTGCGATAGCGGTAATAGCGCTAATCCGGGCTCATAATCTCTTGATATACGAGAACAAGAGGGCAGATAGGCATGTAGATATATATTGAACTATCTAGTAGGTTGAACATACGGGATGAAGGATGAAGGAAAGAAGTAGGCGAAGGGTAAATACTCATTCACTAGCGCCGGATTAATGCGAAGATTGCTCCGCCGGATCAATGCGGAGATTTCTAACCACAGGGGTAACAGTACTGTTCCCTGTTTCCAACATCATTCTGTATCTGAGCTCTTCAGAGTATTCATCGCATTGGTTCCTCGCTCTCTACGTTCACACTGTCTGAGAATCACCATGACCCTGTTGGGGGTGACGGGCGATCCTGACGTGATTGCGCCCCCACATACAGGTAAGCTGCTGCCTGATGAATACTCTTCTTATCACCTCATCTTCTCTGCCTTCTGTTGCTCGATCAATTCAGTCTATGTAATCCCCGTTTTCCCCTCCTTCGTTCCTGCTGTTCCGTGTGTCCTGAAGATTCATCGTTGGATAGCTCAGGGGCTACGTACTTGATCTGACGGATTTTGCGGACGTCGATGACCGGAAACGCAGCCAGCACTCCCGTTGGTTCCAGCACTCCAGTGTATCCAGCGCTGCAGTTATCCCCAGCAATCCCATTAGCTCCAGCACTCCAGCCTTTCTCGTCACTCCAGCTGTGATCACCACAGTAGCGCTCTTTGCCCCACCACTTATCTCTGCCAGTCCCACCATCTCATCTCCGCCAGTATTGCTGTCTTTGCCATAGCAACAACCCTTCGAAATCATCCGTTCGCTCTGCCCCTCTTCTCACATACGACTCTGCATACACACCTATCGAAAGGGCTTGCTGCTGCTGCTGGAAATTGCCTCAGACATTGAGTTGAGACACAACTTACTCGGCTTCTTTTCCAACTGGTCAGTCAGGAACCGCTCGATGGATTACATTCATTTGCCGTCGTCGGTCTCCTTGTCTGGCAATCGGACTCGGCTTCCTTTCTAATTAGTCACTCAAGAGCCGCTTGATTGTTCACGTTTACGTGCCCTCCTCGATCTTCTCCTCTGGACCTCCGGCAAATTTGAACTTATATGATTGCTCTATTATAGGGACTTATTGCCATTGATCTCTATTAGTACTTGGGCTTGACTCTTTGGCTGCATATTACGACCCTCTCAGCTATTCACGATGGCGCGAATCACAGACCTTCCCAACGAGGTATTATTAATGATCGTGAAAAGATTATTGCCCGATGACATTGAGAGTGCTACGCTGGCCTGTGGAGCGGTCTATAGAGCTTCACAGAGAATCCTTGAGCAGCACCGTCGACTGAAGGACGAGTTTGAATTCTACCGAGCGATGAACGTTGGCGAAGGAAGGACTTTGATTGATCTCGCCATTCGCGTTGTCCTTGAGCCTGAGGTTGCATTCTACATTAAGAAGCTAGAGCTTTGCGCTAAATTCTCTCAAAAATTAGCAGACGATAAAGAGGCATTCAACAGAATATCCAGTAACATAAAGCTTTTCGCCACGCGCAGAGAACTTAGACAGTGGCGTGGTTCATTCTTGGAAGGGCAGAACGAAGGATTCGTCCCTATGTTTCTCTTGATCCTCCCGAACCTCAAAGAATTGCGTCTGGGTCCTGCGTCGACATGTTACGAGATTTTCAAACCAACTATCCATCGCGATCCACGGCCTGACCTCGTCAAAATGAGAATCTCGAACCTCGAACATGTCTACGTTGGCAACGACTCTCAAGCAGGGGGTCATCGTTTGGACTTAATCACGACCTTTGCTCGATTGTCTTCTGTCCACTCTATTGAAGCAACGCGAGTAATCGAAACTGAAGGTTATTGGCGTATGCCTGAGCCGTGTAGTCTCGAATTACGCACACTGAAGCTCAGAAACTGCCAGATTCCTCCCAAAATCATGTTCGACTTTTTGCGAGCCTTTAAAGCATTGCAAAAATTCAGCAGTGATGCCAAATCCGTGGATGACGATATTGGGGAGATTGCTTGCCCTCACGAAAATGATGGGAGTGGGGGTTTCATTGAGCCGTATTGGGCCCGCCTAGCACTGGAGCTCTTTGCAAAAGACACCCTAGAGCGCCTTACCCTTCGATCACGGTCTCTAAAAAGCGCAGACATGGGTGACATCACGAGTTTCCCACGACTACAATACTTGAACACTGAGATCAGCACCCTGTTTCCGCGTGTCCGAAGGACGACCTCAGGTGGTTATTGGTACCTTGCCGCACTACTGCCACCGTCAATCGAACATGTCCGGCTGCATAATATCTCCCGAGATAAACGTGTACAGGCATCACTCCTAGCGCTAGGCTTGTTGGAAACCAAGACAGAGCGCGTGCCATTCTTAAAGATGCTGGAACTCTTCAGCTTCGAAGGCGTGGCGGCGTTTGAGAAAGAGAATGATTGGTGCGGACCATCATATGAAGACCTCCAGGCGCAGTGCGAGGATATCGGCTTCTCTTTTACCGTCACTGCTTACAAGGCATCGGCCTCCTCGTCGTTGAAGAGTGAGCACGACGGGGAGATTGGTAATGAGTGGAATCGGTGGAAACACTTGACGGTCATATGGTGGAGCAAAGATTCAGCCCGCGGCCCCCCGAAAAAGTATTGGAGCAGAGAAGACTGCATGTGGGTCCTTTATTGAGGGGTATGCGGCCCATGAGGTTGAGGCGGATAGGGCGAGGCTGGAGCTGGGGGTTGGGGAGGGGAGGGTCGAGTTGGGTGCTGGGACGGGTGGGGGGGAGCGGTGAGGTTGTTATGGAAGGGGGAAGGGGTGGTAGGTGGATGCGTGGGATGGATGGTAACTCTTGCTGTTTTCTCGTGGGGTGGGCGGTTCAATCCAAAGAGAGTGGGGGCTGATGAAGGGTTAATACAGTACAGTGTACATCGAATATAGCGCTTTCAGTTTCCATACCTCTTCACTTCAACTCGCTGTGTTCGACTCATTCACCATAGTCCGCACAACTGGCTTCCGTTTCGGAAGGCGGACCGGAAGCGTTGATAGAGGGTGTTTATGTAATTGACACAGCATTAGTGATGCGCGTTGCTCTGTAGAGAGTATGACGGAGAATCATTGCCGGTTGGCAGTCGATTTACTCTCAGCGCGCGCAGATGTTGCTTACTCATCACAGTTCTCTTGATCTCATCAGCTGAACGTTCTTCTCTTGATTGAATGTTGACTCTATACTTTCAATTCACATTTCTCGACTTCGCAAACGCAGTCTGATGCTTCATTATTCTGTTCTCTGAGCTTTGCTGTGAATTCTCTCACAGCGTATTGAAAATCTATTTCTCTTCTTTTTCCCCAAGTTGCTCTTATGTATCAGTCAGCTGCTCTCGCATATCAGCGAGTCATTGATCATCGATCGTGTCAGAGTTTGAAATAAAAGCAGAATTCAGTATAAACTGATCATCAAGTTAAGTTTCGAGTTGACATTTTGAATTTGACCTGATTCAAAGTTGAGTTGCTTACATTTTCAACTTAATTCAAGTTAAATAAGATTCAGCTTGACTGAAAACTATCAACAAGCGAAGATGATTGCTAGTTAATGTTAGAACACAACTTGAGTTGAGATAGAAACTAGAACGAGATAAGACATAGTTCACAGCATGATGAACTCTGAGCTAGTAAGATCATGATCACGTGCTAATAATTCACTATATGAAATCTTTGAGATCATGAAGCGATTCTCATGATTCAGAGTTTAAGTCAACGAAATCATTCAGCAACTCAGATGATTGCACGAATCTTTTATGTTTATATAACGATGATTGTTTTCTTAGATAGAAGCTTCATGCTTAACTTATGTAAGTAATCAATACACATTATTGTCTCAGCTATCTTCAGATCTCAAGTCTAGTAATAATGATTACTGTTTAATCTTTGTATATATCTTGTGTTGTTAAAGAAACAATCATTACACTTTAAGCATCACTCTTTTACAAGATATCAGAGATGTTCATTTCTTTCAATCATGTTTAATCAGTCAGAATGAGTCACGCTCAGTCAAGAAACAAGCATCTTCAACGCAGATAAGATCAAGATCTCAACATTAAACTTGTATCATGATGATTGAAATAAACTCAAAGCATATTTAGTACAGATAGATTTATACATTAAACAACATTCATCTCAGTTCAAGTTCATTGAGAACAAAGTACTCTTTGCATTCATCTATTTAAAAAATAATGCATTCACATGATTTCATCACTATCTAATGAATTATCTGCAGAAGAAATCAGAGAAATGAGAAGAAGAAATTAACATAATATTTTGTGACTCTCAGATGTTTAAGAAATGTCTAAGAAGAGTATTTAAAAACATTAACAAGAAATATACAGCAAAATGACAGTTGTATAATTTGTGACAGAAAATCTTTGCAGCAACTTATTCAATCAACTTTCAGTATATTGCAATGAATATGAAATGAAATGATGCAGCTCTCATCAGTCAGTTTTATCAGAAACTACAAAAGAAAGTCAAGAATGAAATTACTAGAATTAATAAACTCGTTGACTTGCAGAAAATGATATTCAGAATGATGATCATTGATAACAGATAATACAAAAAATGTTTGAAAAAAGATAAAGAATTAACTATGTTAATAGTATTGAGTTGAAAGTTCAAGAAGAAACGATGACAGTCATATTATGACTTTCAATTTATAAAACTAGATGCAACTTGAAAAATATTGATGAATGCTTGCAATAAAACAGTTCAACAAAGCAAAACATGTTACATATGCAAAAAGCTAAATCATTACTTCAAAGATTATATTCAGAACAAGTACAAGAACAAGTCAAAGTTTTATGATAAACAAAATAAATCTTTTGCAATAATGAAAGAAGATCAGAAAGATAAACATCAAGTGTTGTTGTAAACAGCATGTTATAAAAACAACTGTCACACTCATTTGAGTGATAAGAAAGATTCTGAATTATACTTAAAACTTTCATGAAAAAATCTTTTTATACAACAACTCATTGTCAATTGAAAGTGCATGATGAAAATAGTGATGAAAGTTTGTTCATTATGATTGCAAAATCAAAGATTCTTGACAGTAAAGCATATAACTTGAACAGATTGAACAACATTAAAGAAGCTATTCATTAAGCAGTTAAAGAAGAAAGTCAACTTAGTGAAACTTTACAAACATTCATTATCATGACAGAAGATGCTCTTGATCACGAAGAAAATTATCTTGAAGTAAAGAAAGATTTTAGAAAGCTCACAAGTTAAGCAAGCTTTATAAGCATGTACAATGAATTGTACACTTTCTTTGAGCAGAAAGAGAAAGATTTTTCACAGTGAATGCAACAGATTAAAAATGATATACATCAAGTTATTTATGACACTATGCAAGATGAGTTAATTGCATCATGCAAAGATATTTAATATCATGACATAATCATGAAAAAGTCACTCACAGAAGTTAAGTTCATTAAGCAAGAAAAATATGTACTTTTTGATGAAAATCATATATTCAAAGAGTTTAAACAGATGATAAAAGTCATTAAAGAAATATTTAATCTGTATGATTTAAAGAAATATTTACTTAAGAAAATCAACTTAAACTGATCACGTTAAGTTAAGTACTTGAGTTCAAGTCAAGTACTTAACTCATCAAGACTTAATTTAAATCAGAATTCTTAACTTAAGTATTTAAATTAAGTCAGAAAATTGAAATTGAGTATTGACTTGAAATTTTCAACTCAATTTATTAAAACATGAAGATAAATAAATAAATGTTTTATTATGACTTTTTATTATGACTTTTTATTATGACTTTTTATCATGATTCTTTATCAAATAGTTTTCATGTTTTTCTTCATGTTTTTCTTTATGACTTTCTATCAAAAAGATAATGTAAAAAGATAATGTAAAGATGAAAAATTGAAAAAATTTCTATATTTAATTCTCTTAACATCATATTTGATTTCTTGATGAGTTGAGTCAAGAATTTAAATCAAGTATTAACTTAAAATCAATATCAGATTGAATTAGAATGTTGAAATTAAGTATTCAAGTTAAGTCAAAAGATTAATATCAAAACTCAACTTAATAATTAATTTAAATCAATTTGAATTAATTTCAGTATATAAAACAAGTATTAAAGAAAGAAGCTTTTAGTTCAAAAAACTAAAAGACTTTTTGATCAATAAATCATTGAAGAAGTTTAGTTGAAGATTGAAAATTGAAAGCATATTTATCTTCATTAACAACTTGTTGCAATTACAAGTCTGAATCAAAGTTAATAATCATGCAGCATAATTATTCATAAACAGTGACTGCATGAGAAATTACATATTCTCAGAATTTGCTAGAAAAGCGCAAATATTTATGTAGAAGAAGAAAGAATTTTACAATTTGCAAAACTTCAATGAAATTCTCATGAAGTACAATAATGAACTAATAAATCAAGAAACTTGATTCATTTATTTAAAACTTGAACAATATTGAGAAAAGTTATGTTTAAATGTTACAAAGCAGTCAGACAGCAATATAATTCTAAACATATCGTGACTTTGTATGATCAATTTGATGATTGATTAAATCAACAAGATAATTGCATTTTTAAATACAGAAGCAACGCGATTGCACTTAATATTGAAGTCATCACAAAATGTGAAGATATTCATCATGATAAGCAAAGAAATGCGCGAAGAGTTCAGAAAAATTAATGATGTATAGATGTTATGAAGTAGAGAGATTCAGAGCAATCACTTGAAGAATTTCACTATTGCTACTATTTCTAAAAAATATCAGAAATATAAGATTTTGTTTGAGAAAGAAAGTGATCAGAAGACATTACTTAAACATCAATTATGAAATCACAAGATTAAACTCATTAACAATAAGAAACTTATAAAACAGTTCATTTACTTATTGTTGATAGAAAAGTTCAATGCTTTACAACAATATTTGAAAAAAAAACATGTGAAAAGAATTTATTAAAGAATCACAGTTATCAGCAGAATATTCAATTTTGTTTATTTTGAAATTGAATGAAAGTTTGAAACTATGTATCAACTACAGAGTACTGAATAACATCATGATTAAAAACAGTTATTCATTATTGCTCATAGCAAAACTGCAAAATAAATTGCAAAGTGCATAATGATTTATGAAATTTGACATACTTGAAACATTCAATTGAATACAAATCAAAGAAAAAAATGAGTGAAAAACAGTTTTTCATACTCAATTAAAACATTATGAGTATTTGATCATGTTTTTCAACTTAATCAATGCTTCAATTACATTTCAGATCTTTGTGAATAACATGCTACAATATTATTTAAATCAGTTCATCATAATATATTTGAATGATATATTAGTATACTCAAAGATGAAGAAAGAACATGTGTAACATGTTAAGAAAGTTTTATAAACTTTGAAGAAAGTTGATTTGCACATCAAGTTGAAAAAAAGTGAATTTCATATACAAAGTGTACAGTTTTTGAGATTCATAGTCATATTTCAGAGTCTAAGAATGAACTTAAAGAAGATAAAAGCTATTATGACTTGATTAATGTCAAAGTCAAAGATTGAAGTGCAATTCTTTCTAAAATTCATGAACTTTTATAAACATTTTATAAAGAAATACTTCAGAATCATCTTGTCACTTACAAATTTTACAAGAAAAAATATATCATTCATGTAAACTGAGAAAGCAGAAGAAGTTTTCAAGAAGCTGAAGAAATTGTTCATCTTTCAATCAATATTAATCATGTTTGAATCAGAAAAACTCATTATGCTCAAGATAAACATGTCAAACGAAGTTATTAAAGCATGTATTAATTAATCAAATGATAAGAAATATTTGCATCTTATTGCATTTTACAGCAAAAAGCTTACAGACACTGAATTGAACTATGAAATACATGATAAAAAGCTGTTAACTATTGTTGATTCTTTCAAACAATGAAGAGTGTATTTGAAAGAATTTAAACATCAAATTTAAATATATACAAATTATAAGAATTTACTATACTTTACAATCATGAAAGTTTTAAATCAAAAACAGATTAAATGATTAAAGAAGTTATCATCATACAACTTTTAAATTCAATATCAAAAAAAATCTGAAAACTTGAAGATTAATATTTTGAATAAAAGAGTAGATCACATGATAAATAAATCACAGATAAATCAGACTATCTTGCAAAAGAACTTAAATAATTCAATTGTTTATAATAAATAAAACGCAGCTACTTTATGAATCAATAACAAAAATCTTAAGAAATAAGTAAAATTAAAGCTAGCAAAGAATTCAGTCACGCAAGATATTATAAAGAATGTTAAAAACAACATGAACTTTAAGATTATCAATGAAATATTAACATTTCAAGATCTGATTTATGTTTCAACAAGATGCAGACAAGAAATGATAAATGATCATCATAAATTAATGATACATGAACATCAGAATTTAAATAAAATCATTGAAAGAATATTTAAAATTTACTATTTCTTGAAGATGAGAAAACAAATAAAAGATATTATCAGAAAGTGCAATGTATATATTTGTACAAAATACAATTGACATAAACTTTATAAACTTTTGAAAAGTTTCAGCATATTAAATTATGCATGAAAAAGCATAACTTTGAACTTTATAGTTAAATTATTTAAGTCAAAAGAAAGAATCATTGAAACAATGTATGATTTTATATTGATTATAACAAATAAATTAATTAAGTACAGATACTTCTTGTCATATAAGAAAGCAACATTTGCAGAAGATTTAACTTACACATTTTTGAGAATGATTGTAACAAATCATGAATTATCAGATGAAATAATTTTAAATAAAGATAAACTCTTTACATCAAAATTCTGAAAATTCTTGATGAATCAGTTAGAAATTCATCATAAGTTATTAACAGCTTATCACTTGCAGATGAATGAACAAATAAAAAGAATGAATCAAACATTGAAACAGTATCTCAGATGTTATATTAATTATAAACAGAATGATTGAATATAGCTACTGTCAATAGCACAGTTGACTTTCAATAATACAATAATGAAAGTAATCAGCATGTCATCATTCTTTGCAAACTATGAGTTTAAGTCAAAAACTTTCAAGAAATTGCATGAATTTGTACAATTAACTCAGAAAGTTACATTACAGATAAAACAATTACAATTGTTACAGAAAGAATTATAAAAGAATATACAGTTTCTTAGCAAATGCATGATTCTGTATGTAAATAAGAAAAAAGATAAAGAATTTATTTTTAAGAAGAAGAACAAAGCATATTTATTAAGATAAAACATCAAAATGAAAAGATCAAGTAACAAATTAAATCATACAAAGCTAAAATCTTATAAGATTTTAGAAATTAAAAAATTAATTAATTATAAGTTAAATTTATCAGCATTTATGAAAATACATTTAATATTTTATATCTGTCTTTTGAAGTTTGCAGACTTGAATACATCAATTTAAACAAAGTTTTCAAAAATTGATTCAGAAAGTTAAAACATTGAATATGAAGTAAAGAATATACTGAATTGACAGAATATCAAAGATCAACTTCATTAATTAATTAAGTGAAAAGATTATGAACATATTAAGAACACTTGAGAATCAAAGAAAAATCTCAAGAACTGTCAGATGCTTCTATAATAGTTTCAGTTAAGAAATTCAGTCAGTCAAAGTTTGATGAAATCTCAATCTGCTTGAAAAACATATCAAAGAGAAAATCATTCAGCAATGATTTGCTAGTCTTTCTTTTATTCTTCTTAAGCTTGATGATGTTTTAAAACTTTCATTCAATCATCATTTATTTCTTATTTTTTAGAAATATAAATTAATTTTGCAAATAAGTAGTTTTTGCAAAGATCTTTTGCATCTGCTTGTGAACATTCAACAGCTCATTAAAAATATAATTGCATTCTGTCTTTACTCTTTTTCACTTCATCATTGAGAAAGTAAGATTGCATTTGCAATCAAGATGTATACACTTGATGCAATGATTGATTTCATTGTTAACATGATATTTCTGTTGCAAGCAATTACAATGTTCATAAAAATGCATGATAGCATGCTCAAAACTTGTACGTTCAAGAAAATCTTTGCAACGTAAGATAAAGTTTTTGATTGTGTAATTAAAAAACATGAAGAAAAAGTGATTTTCAAAATGAAAATTTTAGAAGAAGATTTAGTGTTAAAATCTTTTTATATGCAATTATGTAACAGCAATGATTAAATAATCATTAAGTAATCAAAGTTTTGAAGTGATCATTTTGATCACTTGAATCAGAAGTAATCACAGTGAGCATGATGAGCATAATGCTCAGCTTGTTCATCTTGCTTGAGAATGATCAGAATGATTATTCAGAGCAGAAATGACTTGACACAATTCTTTTATATTTATATAATAATGATTATTCTTTTAAATAAAAGCTTTATGCTTAACTCATGTAATTATGGTTAGGGTTAGGGTTAGGGTTAGGGTTAGGGTTAGGGTTAGGGTTAGGGTTAGGGTTAGGGTTAGGGTTAGGGTTAGGGTTAGGGTTAGGGTTAGGGTTAGGGTTAGGGTT
>JAABUT010001853.1_pt1 | contig 22323 bp, 18 predicted proteins | sample 5559281 | NCBI WGS metagenome assembly JAABUT01 (sample SAMN10711880, study PRJNA513359) | rock metagenome | isolation source: Antarctica rocks | place: Antarctica: Victoria Land, Ricker Hills nord | collected 2016-01-04
ACCAAGGTCGTCTCGCACTGCCGCACCATGGTCGACCTGTCGCTGCGCCTGCTGCACCACCTGCAACACCCTGCTAATTACACCGCCTACGCCAAAACATTCGCATCTATCTTTGGTTAGAACTCTCGGCGTTGAAACCCTTTACTTAAGCAAATGGGATCAAAGGGCCTCCGGCCCTTTGCGGGTCTGGGCAGAGCCCAGCCTTGCCTGCCTGCCTTCACTCATCCCGGAACGCCCCCGCCGGGTACCCCTGCGCGAACAGCAGCGCCCGCAGGTCCGCGTGTCGCACCTGGTTGGCGACCTCGCGGTTGACCACGTCGCGCGCCCGGAACGCCACCGCCAGCCCGGCCTCGCGCAGCATCGGCAGGTCGTTGGCGCCGTCGCCGACCGCGAGCGTGGCCGCAGCGCGCAGGCCTCGGGCGTCGCGCAGGGCACACAGGGCGTCACGCTTGGCGGGACCGTCAAGCACCGGCTCCTCCAGGGCGCCGGTGAGCAGGCCGTCCTCCTCGACCAGCACGTTGCCGCGGTGCTCGTCAAAGCCGCACAGGGCGGCGACGCGGGCGGTGAACAGGGTGAAGCCGCCGGAGACCAGCGCCGCGCGCGCGTTGTGGGCGCGCATGGTGGCGACCAGGGTGCGCGCGCCCGGGGCGAGCCTGACCTCGGTGACGGCGCGCTCCACCGCGGCCAGCGGCACGCCGCGCAGCAGCACCAGGCGGTCGCGCATGGCCTGGGCGAAGTCGACCTCGCCGTCGATGCTGCGGTGGCTGATCGCCTCGACCTCGGGGCCGACGCCGACCTCCTGCGCGAGGCGGTCCAGCGTCTCGCCGTCGACGATCGTGCCGTCCATGTCGGCGACCAGCAGGCCCTTGCGCCGGCTGCGGCCGCGGGTGACGAGGGCGTCCACGGCGGCGTCCTCCAGAGCGGCGCGAACCAGGGCGAGGTCGGGCCGCTCCTTGCAGGCGATGTCGGCGGCCTCGCCTGGCGACAGCACGACGGGGATACGGCCGCGGACCGCGTCGCGAGCGCGGTCGAGCAGGCCGGCGGGGAGGCCCGCGCCGCGGGCGGCGACCAGGGTGAGGACGAAGGACATGGGCGCGGCATCGCACGAAGCGGGCCAGGCTGGCCAGGGCAACGCTGGCCAGGGCGGCGACGCCGGCCCCGCCACGATCAGGCAGGGCGGGCTGGGGGCGCTGCCGCCCTGCCTGATCGTGGCGGGGCCGACCGCGAGCGGCAAGTCGGCGCTGGCGCTCGGGCTGGCGGAGCGGCTCGGCGGCGTGGTGGTCAACGCGGACTCGATGCAGGTGTATCGCGAGCTGCGCGTGCTCACCGCGCGGCCGTCGCCTGCGGACGAGGCGCGGGTGCCGCACCGTCTGTATGGGGTGCGCCCGGCCGCCGAGCCCGGCAGCGCCGCGTGGTGGCGCGGCACGGCGCTGTCGGCGCTGGCCGAGGCGACGGCGTCAGGCCGGCTGCCGATCCTGTGCGGCGGCACCGGGCTGTACCTGGCGGCACTGACCCAAGGGCTGGCGGAGATCCCAGAGCCGGGCGAGGCGGCGCGCGCCGAGGCGAGGGCGCTGGTGGCAGGCGAAGGTTCGCCCGCGCTGCACGCCCGGCTCGCGGCGGTCGATCCGCAGACGGCGGCGCGGCTGCGGCCGGGCGACCCGCAGCGGGTGGCGCGCGCCTGGGAGGTGTGGCGCGGCACCGGGCGCGGGCTGGCGGCCTGGCACGCGGGGCCGTCGAGCGGGCCGGCGCCGTACGCCTTCACGGTGCTGCGCCTGGACCCGCCGCGCGAGGCGCTGCGGGCCGCGATCACGGCGCGCTTCGGCGCGATGCTGGCGGCCGGCGCGCTCGACGAGGTGCGGGCGCTGCGGGCGCTGGGGCTGGACGAGGCGGTGCCGGCGCTGCGGGCGCACGGGGTGCCGGAGCTGTCCGCCGTGCTGCGCGGCGAGACCACCCTCGCCGAGGCAGCCGAGGCCGCCGTGGCCGCGACGCTGCGCTACACCAGGCGGCAGCGGACCTGGTTCGCGGCGCGACGCATGGCCGAGCCGGGCCGAACCCGGATAATCAATGCGTGCGTGACCAATCTGACGCAACTTTCGGAAAGCCGCATGGCAGACATGACAAACTTTGTTCGCGTAGGCTGTTGACCCTGCGTTGTCGCGAAGCCTAATACCGGTGAGCTGCCGGGGCGGCAGGCAAGGTTGAGGCTCTGCCTCAAACTCCGCCAAAGGCTCGCCTTTGGAATCCACTACTCAGTAAAGCCGGTCCAGGGGCGGCTCGCCCCTGGCGGGTCTGGGCAGAGCCCAGCCTTGCTTGCTGGCAGGTCAATGTTAGGAGCCGTCGGTGGCCGCGCGGGCACGTCCCCGGCGCGAAAGACGGCTTCGCGGAAGGATGCGACGATGAACGCGATTACCAGCACCGCCCCGGCCACCCATGCGACGCCGGAGCTTCGGCCGGGCGCCCTCGTCCTGTTGCGCGCGCTGCGCGAGCAAGGCGTCGAGGTGATCTTCGGCTACCCCGGCGGCGCCGTGCTGCCGATCTACGACGCCCTGTTCCAGCAGGACGAGATCCGCCACGTCCTGGTGCGCCACGAGCAGGCGGCGGTGCACGCCGCCGAGGGCTACGCGCGCTCCACCGGCAAGGTCGGCTGCGTGCTGGTGACCAGCGGTCCGGGCGCCACCAACGCGGTGACCGGCCTGGTGGACGCGCTGATGGACAGCGTGCCGCTGGTGTGCCTGACCGGGCAGGTGCCGACGCACCTGATCGGCAACGACGCGTTCCAGGAGGCCGACACTACCGGCATCACGCGGCCGGCGACCAAGCACAACTACCTGGTCAAGCGCCCGGAGGATTTGGCGCGCGTGGTGCACGAGGCGTTCTACGTGGCCCGCTCCGGCCGCCCCGGCCCGGTGCTGGTCGACCTGCCCAAGGACATCCTGATCGGCGACGCGCCGTATGCCCCGGCCTCGACCCAGCCGCACCGCTCCTACCGCCCGGTCACCGAGCCGGAGCCGGCCGCGATCCGCCGCGCGGTGGCGATGCTGAAGTCGGCGCGCCGGCCGATCGTGTACGCGGGCGGCGGCGTGATCAACGCGGGCCCGGCGGCGTCCGAGCGGCTGGCAGAGTTCGTGCACGCCACCGGCTTTCCCTGCACCAACACGCTGATGGGCCTGGGCGCGTTCCCGGGCAGCGACCCGCAGTTCGTGGGGATGCTGGGGATGCACGGCACGTACGAGGCCAACATGGCCATGCACGGCTGCGACGTCATGCTCAACATCGGCGCGCGCTTCGACGACCGGGTGACCGGACGGCTCGACGCGTTCAGCCCGGACAGCCTGAAGATCCACTGCGACATCGACCGCTCGTCGATCAACAAGAACGTGCGCGTCGACCTCTCGATCGTGGGCGACGCCGGCCGCATCCTCGACGCGCTGCTCGCCGCCTGGCACGCCGACGACGAGATGCCGCAGGACAAGGCCGCGATCGCCGAGTGGTGGCGCCGGATCGAGGAGTGGCGGGGGAAGAAGTCGCTCGGCTTCACCCAGGACATGACGCCGGGCGCGATCATCCGCCCGCAGTACGCCGTGCGCCGCCTGAACGAGCTGTGCCACAGGGACGGCCGCGACACCTTCATCACCACCGAGGTCGGCCAGCACCAGATGTGGGCGGCGCAGCACTTCCTCTACGAGAAACCGAACCGCTGGCTGACCAGCGGCGGCCTCGGCACCATGGGCTACGGCCTGCCGGCGGCGATGGGCGTGCAGGTGGCGATGCCCGACGCGCTGGTGATCGACATCGCGGGCGAGGCCAGCATCCTGATGAACATCCAGGAGATGGGCACGCTGGCGCAGTATCGCCTGCCGGTGAAGGTGTTCATCCTGAACAACCAGTACATGGGCATGGTGCGGCAGTGGCAGGAGCTGCTGCACGGCAACCGCTATTCCGAAAGCTACAGCGCAGCACTGCCGGACTTCGTGCGCCTGGCCGAGGCGTTCCACGCCACCGGGCTGCGGGCGCGCAGCGTGGACGAGCTGGACGGCGTGATCGAGCGGATGCTGGCAGAGCCCGGCCCGGTGATCGCCGACATCTGCGTCGCGGAGAAGGAGAACGTCTACCCGATGATCCCCTCGGGTGCGGCGCACAACGAGATGATCCTCGGCCCGGGCCACGACGAGGAGGCCGCCTCGATCACCAACGAGGGGCTGATGCTGCTCTGATGCCGCACCCGCAGACCGCGAGCGCGGACCCCGTCCGCTCCGCCACCATGTCGGTCCTGGTCGAGAACGAGTCCGGCGTGCTGGCGCGCGTCATCGGGCTGTTCTCCGGCCGCGGCTACAACATCGACAGCCTCACCGTGGCGCCGGTGGACGACGATCGCGGCCAGTCGCGCATCAACATCGTCACCTCGGGCACGGAGATGGTGATCGGCCAGATCAAGGCGCAGCTCGACCGCCTGGTGCCGGTGCACCGGGTGTGCGACCTGACGCTGCTGGGGCCGCACCTCGCGCGCGAGCTGGCGATGATCAAGGTCGTGGGCACCGGCGAGCACCGCGCGGAGGCGCTGCGCATCGCCGACGCGTTTCGCGCCCGGGTGATCGACGCGACGACGGAGAGCTTCGTGTTCGAGCTGACCGGGGCCACGGACAAGCTCGACGCGTTCCTGGCGCTGATGCGGCCGCTGGGGCTCGCCGAGGTGTCGCGCACCGGGGTCGCGGCCATTGCGCGGGGCACGGCCACGCTCTAGCCAGACAGCAAGCAAGGCCAGGGCTCTGCCCTGGACCCGCCAGGGGCAGCGCCCCTGGACCGGCATTCTTATGGTGTGCGGGTCTGGGGGCGCCTGCCCCTAGCGGGTCCAGGGCAGAGCCCTGGCCTTCCTTTTTCACAACCGGAAGGAAGACCCGCCCATGCGCGTCTACTACGATCGCGACGCCGACCTCGCCCTCATCAAGGGCAAGAAGGTCGCCGTCATCGGCTACGGCAGCCAGGGCCACGCCCACGCCCGCAACATGAAGGACAGCGGCGTCTCCGACGTGGTGGTCGGCCTGCGCCCCGGCTCCGCCGGCGTGCCCAAGGCCGAGGCCGCGGGCTTTCGCGTCATGGACGCGGCCGAGGCCGCGAAGTGGGCCGACGTCGTGATGGTGCTCACCCCCGACGAGGGCCAGGGCGACCTGTACCGAGAGAGCCTGGCGCCGAACATGAGGCAGGGCGCGGCGCTCGCGTTCGCGCACGGGCTGAACGTGCATTTCAACCTGCTCGACCCGCGGCCCGACCTCGACGTGTTCATGATCGCGCCGAAGGGCCCGGGGCACACCGTGCGCTCCGAGTACGAGCGCGGCGGCGGCGTCCCCTGCCTGGTGGCCGTCGCGCAGGACCCGTCGGGCAACGCCCTGGAGATCGCGCTGTCCTATGCCTCGGCGATCGGCGGCGGCCGCGCCGGGATCATCGAGACGACGTTCAAGGAGGAGTGCGAGACCGACCTGTTCGGCGAGCAGGCCGTGCTGTGCGGCGGCCTCGTCGAGCTGATCAAGGCCGGGTTCGAGACGCTGACCGAGGCGGGCTACGCGCCGGAGATGGCCTACTTCGAGTGCCTGCACGAGGTGAAGCTGATCGTCGACCTGATCTACGAGGGCGGCATTGCCAACATGAACTACTCGATCAGCAACACCGCGGAATACGGCGAGTACGTCACCGGGCCGCGCATCATCACGGCAGAGACCAAGGCAGAGATGAAGCGGGTGCTGGGCGACATCCAGTCCGGGCGGTTCGCGCGCGACTGGATGCTGGAGAACCGCGTGAACCAGGCGAGCTTCAAGGCGACGCGGCGCAGGCTGGCGGAGCACCCGATCGAGCAGGTCGGCGAGAAGCTGCGGGCGATGATGCCGTGGATCGGCAAGAACGCGCTGGTGGACAAGGCGAAGAACTGAGGCGAGGCGCAGGGAAGGAAGGCCAGGGCTCTGCCCTGGACCCGCCAGGGGCAGCGCCCCTGGACCGGCGCACGTTGGAGTGCCCAGGCCCGGCGTCCGGACTCCAACGAAGGCCGGTCCAGGGGCGGCTCGCCCCTGGCGGGTCCGGGCGGAGCCCGGCCTTGTTTGATTATTCTCTATTCAGAGCGTGTGGTGTCATACACTTCAACCATCATACTTTTTCCTTCTAATAAATATGTGCAAAACTCCTCAGAGTTCGGAGAGTATTTGTGCCATATTACATCAATAACAATATCAAGGTTTTCCTCGTAAAAACTGTATAACTCACCGTCATCTGTTTCCATTCGTATTTTATCAACTATAACCCCATTTTTTTTGATTTGATCTACGTTTCTCAGCAAAATTTTCGTAGAATACTTATCATCGTCTGCATATATGTTTTCTATATGGAGGTTTATCTCATTAGATGAATTTAGAATTTTCACAAGGTTGCAGTCATGAAAACACAACTGCTCTGTACTGTCAAATTTTATCATCGAGAGTCTCCTGGGAAGATATGGGAGCTTTTACTACCTCGTGGAGTAACATTGCCATCAGCATCTAAATTGGTATCTCGATCTCCTGTCTTGGAGGGGTTTTCTCTGTGGTAGTGATCTACCGCCTTGTTTCCGGTCTGACCCAACCGCCCCTTATCAAACCGAACCTTCTCGCCTGTTTGCGGATTTTCAAAATCTCGATGGCCTTTAGCCGCAGCCTCTGGACGGGTCGTCTCAATCCAACCACTCCTGAGCAAGTCGTCTGGGTTGGCGGGTAAGGGAGATTGCTTTCCCTTTCCGTCTGTTCCTTTGGAAGCAGCTGTCGATGTGCTGGAGTCTTCGTCAGGGTTGCCTCCAGAAGCCCCAGCTTCCTTCTTTGGTGGCGGCGGAGCCACCTGCATTACGGTCGAGCGCCCAGGCGATCCAGAAGTCTGCGGCCTCGACGGTTGCCCTTCGCCCAGGACGCTGCCAATCGCAAGACCAATCCCACTCATAATGATCATGCCAGCAAGGGCTTCGCTCTCATATTGTACCCGGATGATGCCTGGTACATCCCCCCGGTCAGCCGCTTCTTGCGCCTGCCTTGCTGCACTCCCGATGAACTGCGGCCAGCGATCAGGGCCAATCTGCCGAGCGGCTGCGGAAAGCTTCGAACTTGCCTCACCCAGATCGTCGTAACTTCGCGCCTCAATCAAGCTCCGTGCTGCACCCCGGAGACGATCGACGGTCTCGTCGCTGGTGTAGGGGTTGAGGAACTGCGTGCGGAACGCGTCGCGGCTCATGGCGGAGGCGCCATACCAGGCCGCCACGGCGGTCTTCAGCCTGTCGCGCCCGGCGTCGCTCGCCGCGTAGCTCCACCGGCCGCGTTCATTCCGAGGAACGCTCGCGATGATGAGATGCGCCGCGGCATCCACGCGTTCGCTGGCGTTGGAGGGACGAAACAGCTCGTTCGTCCCGGCTACGTCGTCGTCACCGTCCTTCGGAGCGGTCCCGGTGCCGAACCAGCCATGCGACTGCCGCCCCTGGTACATCCAGTGGTCGTTGACGGACATGAGACCTCGCGGAAACTGGGGACTGACATTCCTGCACCCGATGGCAAAGGGGCAAGAACAGTCCGCACTCCCGCGACAAGGCAGCGGCAACCACGCCGGCCGGGAGGCAAAGCCAAGGCCAGAGCTCTGTCCCATGCCTGAAGGCGGGGACCCGCCGGGGGCAGCGCCCCCGGACCCGCTCTCAGCCTAGTCCGCACGGGCAGGGGCCGTGCGGCGGTCCGTAGCCTCAGGAGAAGTTGCCCGAGGTGAGGGTCGTGTAGTTCTGCAGCGTGATCCTGGTCTGGTCGGACAGGGTGATGGTGGTCGAGCCGCCGGAGACGGTCGCGGTCTTGAGCACGTCGGCCGCCGCGTTGGCCGTGTAGCCGGACACGCCGATCCTGTCGGACACCTTGAAGTCGGTGATGACGTCGGTCGCGCCGCCGGTGTTGGACGCGATGAAGTCGTAGATCTTGCCCACGGCGGCGCTTTCGCCGGTGATCGACGTCGCTCCCGAACCGAGCACGAAGGTGTCCGCCCCCACGCCGCCAAGGATGGTGTTGGCACCCGAACCGCCGAAGAAGGTGTCGCCGCCCAGGCTGCCCCTGGCGTCGATCTCCGCGCCGGTGCCGACCGACAGCAGGCTGCCGCCGAACTGGCTGGAGAACTGCACCGAGCCTCCGTCGGCACCCGTCAGCGTCACCGGTATGTAGTTGCCAATCACCACGGAATGGCCGGCGCTTCCCACGAACGTCAGTTGGCTGAGGTCGGTCGAGGGATGGCCCAGCTCGGGCGAGGTGCCGAAAATCTCGACCGTATCGCTGCCGCTGCCGGCGTACACGGTCGCCGTGGAATCAGACAGGGAGACCATGTCGCCCCCGCCGCCGACCACGGAAGCGTTCGTGGCTCCTTGCAGGGAGTAGGTGCCATTCGTGCCGCCGAAGATCGTGCTGTTGCTGTTCAGGACCGTTTGGGTGCCGAACAACGAGCCGATCGTGACGAAATTGCCGCTGCCCTGGTCGTTGACCGTCAACGCGCCCGTGCCACTCTGCACCGTGGCACCGCTGCCCATCAGGGTCACGGTGCCTGCGCCCGAGCCGCCCGTGATCGAGTCGACGCCGGTCGAGGTGACGACGCTGGCACCCGCGCCCAGGGTGATGACGTTCGCGCCGGCGCCGGCATCCACCGTGTCGTTGCCGACGCCGGTGTTGATCGTGTCGTTGCCGTCGCCGGTGGTGACGGCGTAGCTGCCCGTGCCACCGTTGGCGCCGGCCACCGACAGGCCGTTGAAGACGTTCGCCCCGCCGCCAGCCACGAACAGGCCGCTCGCCGCGCCGGCGTTGAACGTCACGCCCCCCGTGCCGGCCAGGATGCTGTCGGCGACGCTCGCGCTGCCCGTGACCGTCGTGGCCGTCGAGGCGACGTCGGTCAGGAAGCTGTAGCCGCCCGGGATGGTGACCGGGGACGGGGCGGACAGGATGACCGCCTCCCCGACATTGCCGGCGGGCACGGGCGGAAGGCTGGTGCCGCTCGCGACGTTGAAGGCGGACAGGGTGCCGGACCCGGCCGCGCCGTTGATCACGGCCGCGAACTGCTGCGCGACCTGGTAGTTGGTCACCCCGTTCATCTGGACGGTCAACACGGTGTTGTCGGCGCCCGTCACGGTCACGGTCGGCATGGGCCAGGCCTCCTTTGCGCGTCAACGACCTCTCGCCGAGGCTCCCGAACGGTGCGGTCTCGTAAGAAGCTGGCAGGGTGTCGTGTCGGTTGCAAGCTCAACCAGGCCCTTTTAGCGGTAATATCATACATGCTCTCCGGAACGAACCCTTGCGCCGGGGTTCCTTGTACCGACAGCCTCGGACACCAAAATGTCAGGAAGCAAGGCCGAGCCCTGCCCGGATCTGCCAGGGCGCCCCCCCCCCCGGACCCGGTTCTACTGAAGCAATGGTGTCCAGGGCCTTGGCCTTTGGCGGCTCCCGTTCAGACGTGAGCAGAGTTCCCGGCCTCGCTCTCCGGACCCGTCGCGATCAAGGACTGCCGGCGTGAAGGAGTGTCTCGATTTGAAGTCCAGAGAGGAAGGCCAGGGGCTCTGCCCCTGGACCCCGCCAAAGGCTCGCCTTTGGAATCCAATACTTAAGTCAAGGCGGGTCCAGGGCAGAGCCCTGACCTTTCAAAGTGAGACATCACCCGGCATGAGCCTGACGGGACGCGCCCCACGCCGGCCCTGACACCAAATTCTCACGTCCGCCCCGGACGCCCCATCTCGCTACGGGCACAAAACCATGTTTCACGTGAAACATAGTTGCGCACTCGTTCCGACCCGCCAAACTCCAACAAAATGCCGGTCCAGGGGCGGCTCGCCCCTGGCGGGTCCGGGCAGAGCCCGGCCTTGCTGGCTTGCCTAGACCGCCACCAGCGCCGTCTCCACCCGCCCCGTCCCCCACGCGACGCGGCCCGGCGTCCTGCACTGCAGGCACACCGCGACCCACCGCATGTGGACGGTGCCGCACGACCCGCAGCGCCACACCGGGTCGGATGGCGCCGTGGTGGCATGGCGCAGCGCCTCGCGGGCGGCGTCGGGCTGTTCCTCCGCCTCCGCGATGTCGGCCTGCAGCAGCCAGACGCGCTGCTGGTCGAGCCCGCCGGCCCGCGCCAGTTCGAGCTGCGTGCGGGCGGCGACGACCTGCCCCGCGTCAAGGTGCAGGCGGGCGAGCAGCAGGTGCGTCTCCGGCTGGCCCTCCCCCACGGTGCCGACCAGGCCTTCCGCGGCGCGCAGCCGCTCCAGCGCGCCGCTCGCCGGGGCGAGGGCGAAGGCGGCGACGTCGGGGTGCGGCGCCAGGTTCCAGGAGCGACGCAGCACGTCGAGCGCCTTGCCCTCCTTGCCCTGCTCGCGCAGGCGGCGGGCGTAGGCGATCGCGGCCGGCGCCAGGGCCGGGTCCGCCTCGAAGGCGCGCCTCGCCAGCCTGCGGCCCTCGGTGGGGTCGGCCTGCTCCTCGGCTGCGGCGGTGGCGAAGGCGGCGAGCGGGGCGTCCGGCGCGGACAGCGACAGGGCGCCGCGCCAGTCCTGCGTCTGCACCGCGATCTGGGCGCGCTCGGTGCGCAGCCAGGCGGCGCCGGGGCGGGCCGCCTCGGCGCGGCGGGCGTACTCGGCGGCCGCGGTCCAGTCCTGGCGGGCCAGCGCCTGGCGCAGCAGGCCGCGCAGGCCCAGGAAGCCGGCGTCGTCGCGCTCCGCCAGCTCGCGGAAGATCGCCTCCGCCTCGTCCTCGCGGCCCGACATGCGCGCGGCCTGGGCGGCGAGCAGCAGGGTCTGCGGCGTGTCGCCGAGCAGGCGGCGCGAGCGGGCCGCCTCGCGCTGTGCGTCGGTGCCGTCGCCGGCGGCGAGCGCCAACAGGCTCTGCGTCACCGCGAGGTCGCCGCGGCGGCGCTGGCGCAGCGCGCCCCGCGTCCCGAACCACTGCGGGATGCGCAGCAGTCCGGAGACCAGGCGAGCGAGGGCGTAGAGCACCCCGAACAGCACCGCGAGCGCCAGCACGGCGACCGGCACCGAGGTCTGCACGACGTAGGTGCCGAGGTGCAGCACGAACTGCCCGGGCAGGTGGGCGACGAACCACGCGACCGCGACGACGATCGCGGCGAGGATCAGGAGCGAGACCGCGCGCAGCATCAGGAATGCGCCACGAGCGAGGCCAGCGCGGCGCGGGCGTCGAGGAGCTGGTGCGCCTGGGCGAGCCAGGGGCCCATGGACTCCCTGGCCGGTCCCTGCAGGGTCTCCGCGATTTCCACGGTGCCGGGCAGGTCGCCGGCATTCATCGCGTCGCCCGCGCGGGCCAGCACGCCGGCGGCGGGGTCGCCGACGATCACGTCGTCGCCCTGTCGGACCACGACCGCCTGCTGCACGCGCGACCACACGCGGCCGAGGAACGGCCGCCGTGCCTTCTGCGGCTGGCTGGCCTGGCGGGCGGCCTCGGCGGCGTCGGCGAAGGAGAGGCGCAGCGCAGCCTCGGTGGGGGGCGCCACGGTGGCGAAGCGGGCCAGCGCCGGGGGTGCCCCGGCGATCGTGCCGAGCTTGTGGCCGGCGGCGAGGTTGTCCTGCGCGGACTGGAGCTGCGCCATGGTGCCGGCGCGGGCGGCGAGCCCCGCCACCTTGCCGGAGGACTGCTCCACCGTGACGAGGCGCGCGTCGAGCGCACCCACCTTGCCCGACAGCTCGGCGAGCGCCTTGGCGTCCTGCGCGGCCCCCGCGTCGATGCGTCCGCCGAGGCTGGCGGCCAGGGCGTCGCGCGCGGTCTTATCGCCGGCCTGGCCGTCGTCGATCCGCTTGGCGAGCGTGGATTGCGCGGCGTCGATCCTGCCGCCGAGCGCCGTGGTCAGCGCGGTCGCGGCGGCGGCGGCCTGCGCCGTGGCGGCGTCGATGCGGCCGGACAGGGAGCTGGCCAGGGTGTCGCGGGCGGCCTTGTCGCTGCTCTCGGCCGCCTCGATCTGCTTGCCGAGGGTGGCCTGCGCCGCATCGAGCTGCCTGCCGAGCGCGGCCACCGCGCCCGCACCCGCCGCGGTGGCCTGGGCGGTGGCGGCGTCGGTGCGGCCGGACAGGGTGTTCACGTCGGCCTGCTGGCGCGCGGCGAGCTGGTCCTGTCGCCCGGCGATGGAGTCCAGGCGCCGCGCCAGCTCGGAGATGTCGGTGGACGCCACAGGCGCCGGCTTCTCCAGGGTGGCGAGGCGCTGCTCGATCGGCGTGAGATTGGCCGAGGGCCGGCCCTCCACCACGGCGAGGCGGGCCTGCACCTTGTCCAGCTCAGCGGCGAGGCCGTCGCGCTGCTGCTTGGCGGCCTGCACTTGGCTGTCGAGGCCCTGCACGCGCGCCGCGTCCTGCGTCACGGCGGCCGGCACCTGCGGGTGGGTCCAGCCATAGGCCAGGGCGCCCGCCTCCAGCACCACGCCGAGCAACGCCAGCCCGCCGAGCGTGGCACCCAGCCGCCCGGAGCGCGCCGCTGTCCCATCGTTCGACCCGCCCAGGCCCGGGGCGTAGCTGCCCTGGGCACCGTATCCGGGACCGCCGAACCTGGGTCCGGCGGAAGCGGGTGCATCGAAGGCGGGCGATGCGAAGCCGGGCGTGCCGGGAAGCGGGGCTCCCTGGCCCGTCGTGCCGGCGGCCGTGCCGCCGAAGCCGGCAGGCGGGCTGCCGGAGCCGGCGGACGCGGCTGCGGTGACGCGGTCGGGGACGATCTCCGCGTCGGGGATGGCCGGGCGGACGGGATCGGACGAAGGGGGCATTGGGTCGCTCATAGCAGGGCCAGAACTCCGTCCAGGGTCGGATGTCGCGCGACGCGCACGCGCCGCCAGGGCAGAGCGTGTAGCGCGGCGGCGGCGCTGCCGCCAATCGCCACAGCGTCAACCGGCGCAAGCGCGGGCACAAGGGCCGGCGGCAGCGTGGCCACGAAGCTGCGCGCGGTCTCCGCGGACAGGAACAGCACGGCACGGGTTCCGCCGCCGGCCAGCGCGGCGGCGGCGGCGGCGGGGAACCGCGCGACCGGGTAGGCGGCATACACCACGCGCCTGGCCACGCGGAAGCCGTGCCCGCGCAGCGCCGCCGCGAGGCCGTGCCCCTGCGACGTGCCGCACAGCAGCAGCAGCGCCGCGCCTCCGGGATTGCACAGCCGCGCCGCCAGCGCCGCCAGCGCGGCGGCGTCGCCGTCGGCGCTGTGCACGGTGCGAAAGCCGCGCGCCCTGGCCCGTGCCGCGGTGGCGTCGCCCACCGCGAGCAGCGGCCGCGCCAGCAGCGCCGGCGCGGCCCGCAGCATGTCGAGCGCCTGGCCGCTGGCCGCGAGCACCGCCTGGACCCGCGCGGCGTCCGGCAGCACGGCCGCGCGGACGGAGACCGAGAGGAAGGGTGCCACCACCGGCACGAACCCGCGTGCGCGCAGCAGCGCCGCGGTGACGGCCGCCCCCGGCTCCGGCCGAGTCACCAGGACCAGGGTGCGCGCCGCCGCCGGGTCCGGAGCGCCGGCCGCTGCGTCGTGCCCCTGGGAGAGGCCGGGGCGCTCAGGCGAGGATGGGGCGCTCATACCAACGGCCCTTTGTGATGACCGGTGAAGCGAGCAAGGTTGAGGCTCTGCTTCAAACTCCGCCAAAGGCAGGCCTTTGGAATCCACTACTTGGTAAAGCCGGTCCAGGGGCGGCTCGCCCCTGGCGGGTCTGGGCAGAGCCCAGCCTTGCTTGCTGACAGATCAAAACTCAGGGCCGCTGGTATCAGGCGAAGATGTCGTCCGGGCTGTCGGCGCGCAGCTCGGCGCCCAGCTCCGCGCCCAGGCGTTCGGCGTCGGCGGCGCTGCCGTGGCGCGAGCGCTTGAGCAGGAACGAGCCGTCCTCGCGCGCCACCAAGCCGGTCAGGTGCAGCCGCGCGGCCTCCCCGGGCAGGGCCGGGAGCAGCCGGGCGTAGCCGCCGATCGGCGTGCGGCACGAGCCGTCGAGCACCTGCAGCAGGGCACGCTCCGCGGTGGACACGGCGCGCGCCTCGGGGTCCTCGATGCCGGCGAGCAGCTCGCGCAGGTCGGTGTCGTCCTCGCGCACGGTGATGCCGACGATGCCCTGGCCGGCCGACGGCACCATGGACTCGGGGTCGAGCACGACGCAGGAGGCCGGCGTCAGCCCGAGGCGGCGCAGCCCGGCCAGGGCCAGCATGCTGGCGGAGCACTCGCCGGCGGCGACCTTGTCGAGGCGGGTCTGCACGTTGCCGCGCATCATCGCCACGCGCAGGTCGGGGCGCGCGTGCAGGAGCTGCGCCTGGCGCCGGACGGAGGAGGTGCCGATCAGGCCGCCGGCGGGCAGCACCTCGTAGGGGTCGGCGGGGTCGGGCGTGCCGCAGTCCGGGCCGAGGATCAGCACGTCGCGCGCGTCCTCGCGCCTCAGGCAGCAGGCCAGCACGATGCCGGGCGGCAGCGCCGTCTCCAGGTCCTTGAGGCTGTGCACCGCGAAGTCGATGCGCCGGTCGGCGAGCGCCTCGTGGATCTCCTTGGCGAACAGGCCCTTGCCGCCGATCTCGGCAAGGCGGCGGTCCTGCACCGCGTCGCCGGTGGTGCGGATGGCGTGCTCCTGGAACACGGGGTTGTCGCCGAACAGCGGGGCGCGCAGCACCGGGCAGAAGCGGGACAGGAGCGCGAGGAAGCTGCGGGTCTGGGTCAGCGCCAGCGGCGAGCCGCGGGTGCCCACGCGCAGCGGCAGGCTGCGTTCGTGCGGGACGAGCGACGAGTTCCTGTGCGTGGCGGGCGGACTTTGGGACAAAAACGGCGCGTCGGACATCAGGGTGTCCTATTACCCGACGCTGCGAAAGGGAAGCGGGCGAATGGACAGACGGCGGCACCGGTCAGGCGGCGAGCGGATTCGTGACCGCCACGGGCCGTCGCACAGGGGAGGCCGGCCGATGGCCCTGCGGAGCGAGCAGTGAAGCAAGAAAGGTTGAGGCTCTGCCTCAAACTCCGCCAGGGGGAGGCCCCCTGGACCGCCTTCCTTGAAGAAAGCCGGTCCAGGGGGGGCCTCCCCCCTGGCGGGTCTGGGCAGAGCCCAGCCTTGCTTTCTTCCAGGCCGCCGGGACGGGGCCGCTCCCGCCCGGACGCGCAGGCGCTGCGGTGAGCGTGCCCCGGCCGGTGCGCGGCCCCGTGCTCGGGATCGAGTCCTCCTGCGACGAGACCGGCGTGGCGGTCCTCTCGCCCGGCGGCGCGATCCTGGCCGAGGCGCTGCTGAGCCAGGAGGAGCACGCGGCGTTCGGCGGCGTGGTGCCGGAGATCGCGGCGCGCGCCCACCTCGCCCACCTGCCGCGCCTGGTGCGCGAGGTGCTGGCGCGCGCGGGCGTGGCGCCCATGGCGCTGGGCGGGGTCGCCGCGAGCTGCGGGCCGGGCCTGATCGGCGGCCTGATCGTCGGCAGCGGCGTGGGCAAGGGTCTCGCGATCGCGGCGGGCGTGCCGTTCGTGGCGGTCAACCACCTGGAGGCGCACGCGCTCACCGCCCGGCTGCCGGGCCCCGTGGAGGGAGGGGCGGCGTTTCCTTACCTGCTGCTGCTGGTGTCCGGCGGGCACTGCCAGTGCGTCGCGGTGGACGGCGTTGGGCGCTATCGCAGGCTGGGCGGCACCATCGACGACGCGGTGGGCGAGGCGTTCGACAAAGCGGCAAAAATGCTTGGGCTCGGCTGGCCCGGCGGCCCGGCGCTGGAGCGGTTGGCGCAGGACGGCGACCCCGCGCGGGTGGCGCTGCCGCGGCCGATGCTGGGGCGCGCGGGGTGCGACTTCAGCTTCAGCGGGCTCAAGACCGCGGTGGCGCAGCGGGTCGCGGCCTACCCCGCCGGGCCGCTGCCGCGCGCAGGCGCCGCCGACCTCGCCGCCGGGTTCCAGGCCGCCTGCGCGGACGTGCTCGCCGACCGGGTGGCGCACGCCCTGGCGATGCTGCCCGACGCCGGGCTGCTGGTGGTGGCAGGCGGCGTCGCGGCCAACGCCACGATCCGGGCGGCGCTGTCGGCGGCGGCGGGGCGGGCCGGCGTGCGCATGGTGGCGCCGCCGCCGCGCCTGTGCACGGACAACGCGGTGATGGTGGCCTGGGCGGGGATCGAGCGTCTGCGGCTCGGCGAGGCGGACGGGCGGGATGTGGCGCCCCGGCCGCGCTGGCCGCTCGACGAGATGCGCCCGCCCGGGGACCCCATCCGGGCGGACGACGCGCGGGACGGCCCGCGGGGCGAGCACGCGCGGGAGTCGCTTCGGGCCGCCGAGGGGCAGCCGGCCGCGCCGGAGCAGGGCGGGGCGTGAATTACCGGCACGCCTTCCACGCCGGCAACGCCGCGGACTGCGTCAAGCACGCGCTGCTGGTCTGGCTGGTCGACGCGATGCGGCGCAAGCCGGCGCCGTTCGCGGTGATCGACACCCACGCGGGCTCCGGGCGCACCGACTTGGCGGGCGAGGCGGCCGGGCGCACCGGGGAGTGGCGCTCTGGGATCGCGCGGCTGTGGCCGGACCCGCCGGACGCGCTGCGCGAGTACGTGTCGCTGACGCTGCCGCACGGGCTGCCGGGCGACGCGGCTCCGGATGCGGTCGTGGGCGCCGCGGGTGCGGACTTGGCAGCGGGCGTCGCCGCGGGTCCGGCGGCGGCGTCCGCCACGGTGCCGCATCCCTACCTCGGCTCGCCGGCGCTGGTGCGCGCGCTGCTGCGGCCGCAGGACCGGCTGGTGTGCTGCGAGCTGCACCCGGAGGAGCACGCGGCGCTGCGCCGGCGGTTCGGGGGCGACCGGCAGGTGGCCGTGCACCGTCGCGACGGCCACGACGCCCTGCGCGCCTTCCTGCCGCCGCCGGAGCGGCGCGCCCTGGTGCTGATCGACCCGCCGTTCGAGCGGCCCGACGAGTTCGCCCGCCTCGCCGCGACGCTGGCGGAGGCGCACGCGCGCTTCCCGGGCGGGGTGCTGGCCGCCTGGTACCTGATCAAGCACCGTGCGCCCGTGCGCGCCTTTCACGCCGCGGTCCGCGAGGCGGCGCTTCGGGACGTGGTGGCGGCCGAGCTGTGGCTGCGCGAGCCGACCGATCCGGCGCGGCTGAACGGGTCGGGGCTGCTGGTGGTCAACCCGCCCTGGCGCTTCGAGGCGGAGGCGGCCGGGCTGCTCGCGGCGCTGCTGGGCCGGCTCGGCGCCGGCGAGCCGGGGCAGGGGAGCGCTGTCATGCGGCTCGTTGATGAGTGAGCGGCTGGGCAGGAAGGCAAGGCCAGGGGCTCTGCCCCTGGACCCCGCCAAGGGCCGGACCCTTGGATCACCTTCCTTGAAGAAAGCCGGTCCAGGGGCGGCTCGCCCCTGGCGGGTCTGGGCAGAGCCCAGCCTTGCTGTCTTCCGCCGCCATGGCTGACGCCCCCCACATCGCCGTGGTCGGCGCCGGCGCCTGGGGCACGGCGCTGGCGCTGCACGCCGGTCGCACCGGCGCCCGGGTCAGCCTGTGGGCGCGCGACGTCGCGCGTGCGGCCTCGGCGCTCCGCCTGCCCGGCGCGGCGCTGCCCGCGGGCACGCTGGTGGCGGCGCTGCCGGGCGAGGCCGACGCCGTGCTGCTCTGCGTGCCGATGCAGCGCCTGCGCGAGGTCGCTGGCCTCCTGCCGCCGGGCGGGCCGCTGGTGCTGTGCTGCAAGGGGCTGGAGGCCGGCACCGGGCTGCTGCCGCTGGAGGTCGTGGCGTCGCTGCACCCCGGCCGCCCCGCCGCCGTGCTGAGCGGCCCGAACTTCGCCGGCGAGGTCGCCGCCGGGCTCCCGGCCGCCTCGGTGCTCGCGGCCACAGACCCGGCGCTGCGGGCGCGCCTGGTGGCGCTGCTGGCCACGCCCGCCTTCCGGCTCTACGGCAACGACGACATGGCCGGGGTGCAGGTCGGGGGCGCCGCGAAGAACGTGGTCGCGGTCGCGGCCGGGGCGGTGATCGGCGCCGGCCTGGGCGAGAACGCGCGCGCCGCCCTGGTCACGCGCGGCCTGGTGGAGATCGGGCGGCTGGCGCAGGCGCTGGGCGGACGGGCCGACACGGTGGCGGGGCTGTCCGGCCTGGGCGACCTGCTGCTGACCTGCACCGGGCCGTCGAGCCGAAACTTCCGCTTCGGCCTGGCGCTCGGCGAGGGCGCGACCCCGGCCGAGGCCCTCGACGCCGCGGGCGCGGTGGTGGAGGGCGTGGCGACGGCCGGCGCGCTGCTGCGGCGAGCGGCGGGCGTGGAGCTGCCGATCTGCGCGGCGGTGGCGGCGCTGGTCGCGGGAGAGAGGACGCTGGCGGAGACGACCGCGGCGCTGCTGGCACGGGCGCGGCGGGACGAGTGAGGAAGCAGGTAAGGCTGGGCTCTGCCCAGACCCGCAAAGGGCCTGAGGCCCTTTAATCCCAATTCCCAAGTAAATCGGGTTCCAAGGGCTTGTCCTTGGCGGGGTTTGGGGCAGAGCCCCAACCTTGCCTGCCTGCCCACTTGCCGGACAACCTCGATAGGTCTTCATGCCTTCGTTTGCTGAGCCATTTCTGTTCCCATAGCCGAAGCATCCCTGAAGGTAGTTTCGGTCAGATTTAGACCAGTACACGGGCGTGCTTGTATTGTCACAGAGCTTCCGTTCAGGTGATAGACCCCACCTTTCAGGAACACGATCGAGCGATACCATTCATCCAGGATGAAAACCGTCACATGATTTGGAAAACGAACCCTGGTGTCTCGAAGCTGCTTCGAGAGCTGGACTCTCCAGGACCAGATTTCGACCTGCCAATGACGCTTCGCAGCCCTGATGACTTGGTCGGTGAAGCTGCACTCCTGGGACGTCTGGCTGCCGTCGCCAGTGGCGATGACGATCCGCCCTGGCTCGTCCGCATCAAGGAGAATGTTGCCGATGCGCAGATGGATGGCCTCGTCCACTCCTTGCTCCACCAAGCGGCCGTTATCATCCGCCACTCGCCTGAGCAGCGTGGTGTCGAACCCGGCTTCGTTCGCGGCAGCCCACAGGGCGTCGTTCCCCGAAGGAACAGACCCCGCGAGCATCGAGACGCCAGTGTTGGGCTTGCCGTGGCGGAGAACGCGGAACAGGCTCCGGTACTCCACCCGCACACACGCCCAGGGCGCATTTTCCTTCTCGCTCGCGACCCGCTGCGCACCCCCGAAGATATTGGAGTTGTCCAGAAAGATATGGGTTTTCATATCAATCCCCCTGCCACGCATCTCCGCACTGCAGACGTATCACGCCCAACGTTGCGCACCAGCAGGCCATTCGGCAGGCGGATAGGATACTTGCCTAAGCCAGCTCCACCACGACCGGCACGTGGTCCGACGGCTGCTCCTCGCCCCGCTCCTGCCGGTCGGGCTGGGCCGAGACCAGCCGCTCCGTCAGCTCCGCCGACAGCAGCACGTGGTCGATGCGCAGGCCCCGGTCGCGCCCCCACGCCCCCCCCTGGTAGTCCCAGAACGTCCACACCGGCCCGCGCGGGTGCAGCGCGCGGATCGCGTCGGTGAGCCCCGCCCACAGCAGCGCGCGATACCGGTCGCGCGTCGCGGGCTTCACCAGGGCGTCGGTGTCGCCGATCGTGCCCGGCGCGTAGTCCTCGTCGGCCGGCGCCACGTTGTAGTCGCCCGCCAGCACCAGCGGCACGTCCTGCGCCAGCAGCGCCCGCGCCCGCTCGCCCAGCAGCTCCATCCAGCGCAGCTTGTAGGCGTAGCCCGCCTCGCCGCCGGAGTTGCCATTGGGCAGGTACAGGTTGCCCACCCGCACCCCCTCCGCCTCGACCTCGACGTAGCGCGCCTGCGCGTCGCCGTCCGGCAGGCCGGGCAGGGCGCGCGCCGTCACCTCGAACGGCACGCGCGAGAGAATGGCCACGCCGTTGTAGCTCTTCTGCCCGATCACGGCGGCACGGTAGCCGAGCGCCTCGAACGCGGCCGCTGGGAAGCCGGGCTCCTCGGTCTTGATCTCCTGGAGCAGCAGGAGGTCGGGCTGGCGGCGCTCCAGGAAGCGGCAGACGTGGCCCTGGCGCATCCGCACCGAGTTCACGTTCCAGGTCGCGATCCTCATGCGGGGGCGGCCGAGGAAAGAAAGCAAGGCTGGGCTCTCCCTCCGCTGCCCATTTCAACGGCCCGAGAGGGCCGTCGGAACCTTTGGGCAGCTACGCCCAGACCCGCCAGGGGCGAGCCGCCCCTGGACCGGCGTGACTTAGGAAGAATCAAGATTCTTGCTTTGCTTAAAAGAGGCCGGTCCAGGGCGGCTCGCCCTGGCGGGTCCAGGGCAGAGCCCTGGCCTTGCTTGCTCAGTCGACGGCGAAGCTGGTCCCGCACCCGCAGGCCGAGACGGCGTTCGGGTTGCTGACGGTGAAGTGCGCCCCCATCAGCGCCTCGGTGTAGTCGAGCTGCGCGCCAGCGAGCAGGTCGAGGCTGGACGGGTCCACCAGCACGCGCGCGCCGCCGTGCTCGACCACCAGGTCGTCCGGCTGCGCGGCCTCCTCCAGGGCGAAGTTGTACTGGAACCCGCTGCACCCGCCGGCGAGCACGGAGACGCGCAGGGCCTGCGGCGCGCCCGGCTGCTCGGCGACGATCTCTGCGATGCGGGCGGCGGCGCGCTCGGACACTGCGAACGCGGTGGTGGTGCTCATGGACGGGTCCCCGGTTCGGTCGTGCGGTACATAGCGCGGGGGCGTGGCCAATTGAAGGTGCGGCCCGCGCGGTGTAAGCCGCCGGCCATGAGCAGCGGCCCAGACAGCCCGGCGACACGCGACCTCCTTCCCGGCGCGACGCCTGCCGCGTCCGGGCCGGATGCGGCGTTCCCCGGCCGCAGGGTCGGGCTGCAGCCTTGGGCGGTGCGCGCGGAGCTGAGCCGCGGGCGGCTGCACCCGGAGGCGGGCTCGCCCACCCGCTCGCCGTGGCAGCGCGACCGCGACCGGGTGATCCACTGCGCCGCGTTCCGCAAGCTCCAGTACAAGACCCAGGTGTTCGTCAACCACGAGGGCGACTTCTTCCGCACCAGGCTGACGCACACCATCGAGGTGGCGCAGATCGCGCGCTCGATGGCACGCGAGCTGGGGCTCGACGAGGACCTGACCGAGGCGCTGGCGCTGGCGCACGACCTGGGCCACCCGCCGTTCGGCCATGCCGGCGAGGACGGGCTGAACGCCGGCATGAAGCCGTTCGGGGGCTTCAGCCACAACGCGCAGTCGCTGCGCATCGTCACGCGGCTGGAGACGCGCTACGCCGCGTTCGACGGCCTGAACCTCACGTGGGAGACGCTGGAGGGCCTGGCCAAGCACAACGGGCCGCTGCGCCACCCGCCCGCCTATATCGCCGAGTATAGCGCGCTGCACGACCTGCGGCTGGACAGCCACGCCTCGGCGGAGGCGCAGGTCGCGGCGGCGTCGGACGACATCGCCTACCACAGCCACGACCTCGACGACGGCCTGCGCGCCGGGCTGTTCGCGATCGGCGACATCGCGCACCTGCCGGTCGTGGGCGAGGCGCTGGCCGCCGCCAGGCGCGCGCACCTCGACGTCCCCGACGAGCGGCTGCGCCACGAGACCATCCGGCGCGTGATCAACTGGCTGGTCACCGACATGGTCGAGGAGACGCGGCGGCGCATCGCCGACCTGGCGCCGGCCGACGCCGACGCGATCCGCGCGGCGTCCGGCCCGGTTGTGGCGTTCTCGCCGCGGGTGGACGCGGCGAACCGGGCGATCAAGGATTTTCTGCGCGCGCGGATGTACCGGCACTGGCGGGTGAACCGCATGTCGCTCAAGGCGCGCACGCTGACGGAGTCGCTGTTCCACGTGCTGCACGACCATACCGACACCCTGCCCGACGGCTGGCGCAGCATGGCGGGACCGTCGGGGTCGGAGCGCGCGGCGGGCACGGTCGCGGACTACATCGCCGGCATGACCGACCGGTTCGCGCTGGACGAGCACCGGCGGCTGACGGACCTGTCGATTCCGGGGTGAGGAAGGGGGCGAGCGGCAGGCAAGAAAGCAAGGCCAGAGGCGCTGCCTCTAGACTTCGCTCAGGGCGAGCCTTAAGAATTCCTTTTTCAAGTGAGCAAATTCTCGAACTCTAGCTTGGTTTCATTTGTAAATCCCTATATGCTCTAATTCACATGAGGTTCTCAAGCTGATGGCTTCTTTGGTCGAAGAACTTGAGCAAGATGCTTATGACAGTAAGGCCTCTCTTTCGAATATGCTGAGGAAAGCTAAGGCGGTTGCTGTTAAACTCCAGCTAAAGCAGCCGAACGAGTGGGTCGAAGCGGAGCTGAGCGGATACGATGCTGGTAACGTCCCCGACTATCGCAAGATTTCAGGACGGGTGAAGGCCCACAATCCTTACGTGGGCTTGATACCTATGATTTGCG
>JAABUT010001854.1_pt1 | contig 22322 bp, 23 predicted proteins | sample 5559281 | NCBI WGS metagenome assembly JAABUT01 (sample SAMN10711880, study PRJNA513359) | rock metagenome | isolation source: Antarctica rocks | place: Antarctica: Victoria Land, Ricker Hills nord | collected 2016-01-04
CACGCCAACGCCGCCACAACTCCTTCTTCTGCTCACTCGACATACCCGGCCGACCCACTCGCGCCACCCCAGCCCCCCTCATTCACCAGTCCACCGGCAGTGTTGCACCCACCGATTGAACCCGAGGACAGTCGCAACAATGGACCGCTGAAGCCCCAGGCTCGGTGGCCACCACGGTCCCGGCTTGCCCTGACATTCGTGGAAGACCAGCACGCACAGGTCGGTGATGTCATCCTCGCCCAGCCCTGTCGTATGATACATCTCGGCAGTCCGTTTCTTCCGATTGAGTCTGGTAACCCAATCGTCTCAAGAAACGGGCTGCCCTCCAGTGCGAAACGCCGATATGCTCATCCTCAGATTAATCGCTTCCGGACCGTCCGTGAATAACCCTCCTAGTTAACATCGCCTACGCGGTCGGGCCGGCCATTCGTGTTAGCACCACGGCTGACGCACACACTTGACGCACGGCGACTCCGGTCCCCAACGTTTGCCAGGTATTGGCCAGCCCAGCGGGACCGCCAGACCGGGAGCTCGGCCAATACCGGCGGGCAGTGAAGCGGTTGGCGCTGACGGGAATCACCACTGCGCCCGTCCACGAGCGGCGGAGCGTCGACGATCCGCGCCCGATACGCCGACACCCTGGCCGATCCGACCGCGACCCCGGTGATCTTCGTCAGCGGTGACGGAGCGACTCGTGTTTGCCCGGTCGCGGGGATCGCGTGTCGACCAGTACGGACGTGGGGCTTGCAGGCGCGGTCACAAGTTGGTGCGCATCTGTCGTCAGAGACCTCAACCCCCCGGGGTGCGGCGGCGGATGCAGGCCATTGGCCACCGCGACACCGCACCTGTCTTCGGACCAGTAGAACGAACCACCGACAAGATGGGCCTCCGGCGACCGGTCGACTGCTCGGGCGAGCAGGGCGGCCGCGGCCGCGGCCGCGCACCGAACGGTGAGGAGGGACGTCGGATGGCCGTGTCGAAGGCTGAGGTGGTGGTCGACCGCAGCCTCCAGCCGATCACGGACGCGCACCTCCACCGCCTCGGCGTCCTCGCGGGTGCTGACCTGGCCGACCGGTGCACACGGCGCCCGCGGTGGCAGGCCTACCGCCAGCGGATCGTGGCGGTCGTGCTGTGCCAGGGCGCTGCGCAGCACTACCTGGACGGCCGCAACGGGGTGAAAGATCTTGACGTGTGGACGTTCTTCGCCGAGATCCCGGGCGAGCCGTTCCCTCCGCGGTGGCGGACGGCCGACTTCGGCCCGTCGTCGCTCGGACGCCGCGCCGGTGACCCTGATTACAGGGGTCGCCGAGTCGACCTGCTCGGCAGGTCGCTGACCGTGCCTCCCGAGTCGGACCCGATCACCGTGATCCGCGCCTACCTCAGAGGTGGCCACACAGCCTCGGCCAAAGCACTCGCCACGAAGGCCGCCGTGGGCATCGACCCACCCGAATACCGGGGATCGGTCATCTGGCCGGCGTGAACTCGGACGCGACGTCGGACACCGACTCCCGGCGGTCGGGGTACTAGGTGAGTCATCGGTTCGGTTCGTGAGTCGTCGCCGTCGCGGCGGCCCTCCTCGCCGGCCACCGCGGGGGCGAGGGACTCCCCGGCGGCCAGTTCGGGGCGGACGGTGTCGAGCTGCCCAGCGACGGCCTCACGTTCGGCTTCGACCCAGGCGGCCGCGGCCTGGAGCGCCGCTCACGACTCTCAGAACGGCACCTCGTGGTGCGTTGCAGGTGAGCGCAACAGGCGCCGAACCTTCGAGCTGTCCGTGCCACGGACACCTCCCACACCCGCGGATTTCCAACGCTGGTTGTGATTCTTGACTAGCTGACATGGCCTACCTAGCGTCTTGTCATCAACTGTCGCGGACGGCTCGGACCCGCCTCACCAGCCAGCAGTCGCCGTCTTCAAGGAGGAGCCCATGCCGTTCGTCACTGACAAGTTGGCTCAATTGGGCGCCTGGGCGACCGTTCGCGCGGCTCCCCCGAACCCCGGGGCAGGCCAAGCGCCGCCGGCGATCGCGGCGAAGGTGGACTCGGTCGTGAGCCTGATGGCGTGGCTGGCGGTCGCAGCGTGCGTCGCCGGGATCCTGGTCGTCGCGATCCGGATGGCCCTCCTGCACCGGCGCGGCGAGCTCGGGGACCACATGGGCGGCCTTGGCGCGGTCGCGGGCGCATGCGTGCTGATCGGCACGTGCAGCGGGCTCGTCGACTACTTCATCTGAGACTGTGGACGACGAAGGCAAGCGTCGGCGTCGCGCCGCCGCCATGGCGGTGGTCGGACTGGTGGTTGCGGTGGTCGTCGGCGTAGCCAGCCGGCTCCTATGGGCGTCGACGGATGACTCGGCCGCCCAGAGACGGCCTCGTGCGACCCCCTCGGCAACAGACACACCAGGAGCAGACCTCCCAAGCACGCAAGCCTCGCTCCCGCCGAGGCGAACGGCGACTCCTCAACCCACCGACTCAGCGCCCTGCCCGGTCGGCCGGGTCGAGGCGGCGCTGCCGACCGCGGCGCCCCGTGACCTGACGTGGGTCCACGGTCTGCGCGAGCCGATGCCGGTCTCGCCCACGTACGGCCCACGGAGCCGGGGCCTGGGGGGACTGCCGGAGTGCTTCAGCCACTCCCCGACCGACGGGGTCATCGCGGCTTGGTCGATCAACGCTTCGCTGTTCAGCACCGATTGGCAGCATGTCCTCGACACCCAGGTCGCCCACACGGCCGGCTATGCCCGGCTGGTCACCCAGCTGCAGACCGATCCGCCCGACGGCTCACCCGGGACGACCTCACCGGCCGGCTTCGAAATCCTCGCTGCCGATCAGGACGCCGTCACCGTCGAACTGGTCCTCCGGGACAACGCGAACGGTGCTCTCGTCGGCTGTCCGATCACGGTTGCCTGGGACGGCGACGACTGGCAGCTCGCGCCGCGCCCCGACGGAACGGTCACCACGCCGACCTGTCCGGCCGTGGCACCGGGCAGCTACGTCAGCTGGGGGCTGTGACATGTGCTCTCCACTGGATCCGGTGTGCCGGGTCGGGCAGGCCGCCGCCGGCTCGGCATTCGCCGCCGTCGTCGACGCGATGAACGACGCCGCCGGCAGGGCACTCAGGACGCTGATGACCTTCTGGACCTCCACAGACGTCCCCGACCTCGCCTCCCCGACCGGCGTCGCCGCCTGGCTGGAGCAGCGGCTCAGCTACGTCAGCTCCGCGGTCGCCGTCGCATCCGTCCTCGCCGCAGCGGCGAAGCTCGCGCTGACCCGCCGCTCCGAACCGGGAGCGGAGCTCGGCCGGTCGCTGACCCGCACCGCGCTCACGGCGGTAGTCGCGGTCCCGCTGGTCAACGGCCTCGCGCAGGCCTCCGACGCCTGGTCGTCCTGGATCCTCGACGCCGCCGACGTCCGCGGGCTCGGTTCGGTCGCGCTCAACGACCTCGGGCCCGGACTGACCCTGATCGGGTCACTGCTGATCGTGATCTCCAGCCTGTTCCAGATGGCGATCATGGTCGTCCGCGGTGCCGTCGTCGCGATTCTCGTCGGCCTGCTCCCGCTGTCGGCGGCCGGGTCGAACACCGCGACCGGACGGCAGTGGTTCAGCAAGCTCACCGCCTGGCTGCTCGCGTTCCTGCTCGTGAAGCCTGCCGCAGCCCTCATCTACGCGACCGGCATGCAGCTGGAGTCCTCGACCGACTCCGCGCAGGCCGAGCTGTCCGGCGTCTTCGTCCTCCTGCTCGCCGTCTTCGCCCTCCCTGCCCTGCTGCGCCTGCTGGTCCCGGCGACCGCCGCGATCGGCAACGCCAGCGGCGGAACCATGACCCTCTCGGCCGGCGGGGCACTCGCCACCGGCGCCATCGCCCTCGGCTCGGCCGGCGCGATAGGCGCGGCCGCTAGCACCCGTCACGGCGGCGGCACGACCAGCGGCCCGACGGGCGCCGGAGCGGCGGGCGGCGCCGCCGGGAGCGCACCGGGCGGCGCCCCGCCCAGCGGGCCTTCCGCCGCCCCGGCGGCCGCCCAGAGCGCCGTCCGCGCCACCGGCGCACTGATGTCCGGCGCGACCGCGGCCGCCGACACACCCGCGAACGACGACCAGCAGGAGCCGACATGGCGGTGACGAACACCCGACCCACCTACGGGCAGTGGGTCCGACCCCGGTCCCCCGGCATCGGACCGCTCGGTCTGCTGCCCAGCGCGGGACTACTCGCCGGGCTAGTCGTCGGGCTGCTCGCGTTCCAGATCCTCGGGTTGCCTGCTGCGGCCGTCGTCGCGACGGTGACCGCGGCCGGAGTCGTGGTCACCGTCCGACCGGGCGCCGGCCGGTCCGTCGGGGAGTACCTCGTCGGGCGCGGTGGCTGGTGGCTCTCGCGGTCCGGGAGCCGCACCTACCGCTCCGGTCCACTGACCAGCCACAGCCGGACCCACCGGCTGCCCGGGATCCTCGCCGCCACCACCGCCCTGCCCGGCCGTGACGGCCGCGGTCGCGACCTCGCAGTCGTCGCCCGGCAGCCGTCCGGGCTGTACACGCTGGTGTTCCGCTGCAGGGCGGACGGGGCGACCCTCGCCGATCCCGGCGTCGTCGACACCTGGGTCGCCCAGTGGGGCACCTTCCTCGCCTCCGTCGCCCACGAACCCGGGCTCGTCGCTGCCGCGGTCGTCGTCGACACCGCGCCCGACCCCGGGACCCGGCTGGCCGCCGAGGTCGCGGGTAACGCCGACCCTCAGGCGCCCGCACTCGCGAAGGCCGTCATGGCCGAGGTCGTCGACACCTACCCGGCCGCCTCGTCGGAGAACACCGCGTATGTGACCGTCACCTACTCCGGCGCTGGGATCTCCCGGCGCTCCCGAAGGATCGCCGACATCGTTACCGAGGTCGCCCGGCGCGCCTCAGGCCTGACGAACGGGCTGGCCGTATCCGGTGCCGGGACCGTCGAGCCGATGACCGCGACCGAGCTGGCCGCAGTCGTCCGGATCGCCTACGACCCCGCCGGGACTCCCGCCGAGACCCGTCCGTCGTGGGACGACGCGGGCCCGGCCGCTGCCGAGGAGTCCTGGGCCTCCTACCGCCACGACAGCGGGATCTCCGCGACGTGGTCGATGACGCTCCCGCCGTCCGGAGCGGTGCCCTCGGACGTCCTCACCCCGCTCCTGGCGCCGCACCCGGACTTCGTCCGCAAGCGGGTCGCGATGCTCTACCGCCCGCACACCCCGTCCACGGCCGCGGCCATCGCCGAGCGCGACGTCCAGACCGCCGCGTTCACCGCCACCGGTGGGCGCGGCCGGGTCACCGCTGCGGCGACCCAGCGGATGCGCGCTACGGAGCGCTCCGCCGCCGAGGTCGCCCAGGGAGCCGGGGTGACCCGGTTCGCGCTGCTCGTCACGGTGACTGTGGCCGACGCCGACGACCTCCCGCAGGCCGCGACCACCGCCGAGAACCTCGCGTCCACCGCCCGGCTCCGACTGCGCCCCTGCTACGGCAGCCAGGCCGCGGCGTTCGCTGCAACCCTCCCGGTCGGGTTCGTGCCCTGGCGGCACACCACCGTTCCCGCGTCCCTCCGGGACCTGCTGTGAGCACCCCGGCCGGTCTCGTCGGCGGGCTCGACCCGATCCCGGACCTCACAGCCCGGCGCCGGCAGCCCCGCTCGGTGAAGGAGCCCCGCGGACGCCCGCCGGCGCCCGGCCGACGAGGGATGCCCGGACCGGTCGGCGGACGCTGGGCCCAGCTACCCGTCCCGACCGAGTTCCGCGCGACCACCGTGCAGGCGTGTGGCTTGTGGCCGTTCGCCGCCGGGTCGACCCGGCCCGTCGAGGGTGTCCCACTCGGCCGGGACCTGCTCTCCGGGACCACCGTGTCGTGTGACCCGCTGTCCTGGTTCGTGCGCGGGCTGATCGGCAACCCGTCGATGCTCGTCCTCGGCCGCCCTGGGCTCGGCAAGTCCTCGCTGACCGCGCGGATGCTGATCGGGCTGTCCCACCGCGGGGTCCGCCCGTTCGTGCTCGGGGACCTCAAGCCCGACTACGCCGACCTCGTTGCTGCGCTCGGCGGCCAGGTCCTCCGGGTCGCCCGCGGAGCCGGAACGATCAACCCTCTCGACCCGGGTGCGATGGGTGAGGCCGCGGTTCGCATCGGCGGCACCGCCGGCGACGCACTCGCCCGCGAGGCCCGCGACCGAGCGACCACGATGGTGTCGGCGCTGGTGCAACTCGTTCGGAGGGCGACACTCGCCGACTACGAGGACGCGATGCTCGCCGCTGCTGTCCGCGTGCTGAGCACTGGGTCCACTGCCACGCCGACACTGCCCGATCTGGTGGCGGTCATCGCGAGCGGGCCGCCGGCGGTCCGCTCCGCCACCCTCGCGCTGTCCGACGACGACCGGTACCGGGCGCTGTCCGAACCGCTGCACCGGTCACTGATCGCGCTGCTCGACGGTCCGCTCGGGCAGACCTTCGGCGGCCCGACCACCGCCCCCATCTCCGTGGACTCCCCGGCGGTGTGCGTCGACATCTCCGGGATCGCCGAGCGTGACGAGCGTCTGACCGCTGCCGTCATGCTCGCCTGCTGGTCCGACGGGTTCGGCGCCATCGAGGCGAGCAACGCTCTCGCCCAGGCCGGCCTGGCCCGACCACGCCGGTTCTTCATCGTCCTCGACGAGTTGTGGCGGCCACTGCGGATCGGGGCCGGGCTGCCCGACCGGATGGACTCCCTCACCCGGCTCAACCGGCGCGAGGGCGTCGGACAGGCGTTCATCACCCACACGCTCAAGGACCTCGAGTCGATGGCCAATGCCGAGGACCGCCTCAAGGCCCGCGGATTCGCGGAACGTGCCGGGATGCTCGTCACCGCGGGGCTGCCGCGTTCGGACCTCGAGCTGGTGTCCGCGATCGTCCCCCTCTCGGACCGCGAGGTCGACCTGGTCGCGAGCTGGAACACCCCGACCTCGTGGGCGCCGCGCAATGACGCCACTCCCGGCGGCCGTGGCCGTCCCGCACCTCCTCCCGGGCTGGGGAAGTTCCTGCTCAAGGTCGGGGAGGGCCGCGCCGGGATCCCCGTCCAGCTGTCGCTCACCCAGGCCGAGATCGACCTGCACGACACCAACGCCCGGTGGGTCGGCTGATGCCCGCCACCACCGGCCCCCGCGGCGGCGCCGACGATGCGGCGCTCGCCTGGGCGATCCCGGGGGTCGCGGCGGCCGCCGCGCTCTGCGCGGCCTCGGTATGGGTGGCCGGCGCCAGCGTGTCCGCGGTCGGCGGCCACGGCTTCGTCCTCCCGCCGGCGTCGAGGTCGACCGTCGCCCGTCTCGTCGCCGGCGGCCCCGCGGCGGTCTGGCCGGGCGTCGCTCATCCGCTCGCGGTCTGGGTCGTCGCCGGGTGTCTCGTGGCCGGCGCCACCACGGTCGTTGCGCTCGTCGTCGCCATGGTCCTCCGGCGGGTGGGCCAGTCCGGGCACACGGACGCCGCCCGGGCGCTGGCCGGTCCCCGTGACGTCGCCGGGATGGTGGGCCGCGCCGCCGACCTCCGTGCCCGCCAGCTCCGGCCGTCCCTCCACGCCGACGGCCGGGAAACCCGGCGGCTGCTATCCCGATCGGACGTGGGGCTGCCGCTCGGCGTGCTGGCCCGCGGGGGGACGGCGCTGCGCAGCTCGTGGGAGGACGTCGCCCTCGCCGTCTTCGCACCCCGAGCCGGGAAGACGACATCCCTCGCTGTCCCCGGGATCCTCGAGGCGCCCGGCCCGGTGGTCGCCACGTCCAACAAGGCCGACCTGTGGGCTGCGACCGCCGGCATCCGCTCGAGCGACGACCGGACCGTGTGGACCTTCGACCCGCAGCAAATCACCCACGGGACCCAGGGCTGGTGGTGGAACCCGCTCGCCGGTCTGACCACCGTCGAGCAGGCACACCGCCTGGCCGGCCACTTCATCCAGGAGATCCGCTCGGACTCCCACACCGACTTCTGGACGTCGGCGGCTCACGACCTACTGACGTCGCTGGTCCTCGCAGCCGCGAGCGATGACCGCTCACTGTCGGACGTGTACGAGTGGCTCAACGACCCGGTCGGGACACCGGAAGCGCTGCTCACCACTCACGGCCACCCGTCCGTCGCCGCCGCACTGGCGGGGCGCCGCAACGGAGCGCCGGAGACCCGGGACGGCATCTACGAGACCGCCCGGACCGCGGCGCAGTGCCTGCGTGACGCGTCGATCATGAATTGGGTCACCCCGCCGGGCCGACAGATGGCCGGCTTCGACCCGGACGCCTTCGCCGTCTCCACCGACGCGCTGTACCTGCTCTCCAAGGACGGCGCAGGCGCCGCGGCCCCACTGGTGGCCGCGCTCACCGACCGGGTCATGCGCTCCGCTGTCCTCGCCGCGGAGCGACGCGGCGGGCGGCTCGACCCACCGATGGTCGTGATGCTCGACGAGGCCGCGAACATCTGCCGGATCGCCGACCTGCCGGACCTGTACTCCCACCTCGGGTCCCGCGGTGTCGTCCCGGTCACGATCCTGCAGTCCTACCGGCAGGGCGTCCGCGTGTGGGGCGAAGCCGGGATGGACGCACTGTGGTCCGCCGCCACCGTCAAGCTCATCGGCCCGGGCATCGACGACCCGAAGTTCGCCGCCGACGTGTCCCGGCTCGTCGGGGACCACGACGTCCCGACCCGCTCGGTGTCGCGCGGCAACGGCAGCCGCTCGACCTCCACCTCGATGCGCCGGGAGCCGATCCTGCCGCCGGAACGGCTGCGTGAGCTCCCCCGCGGTCAGGCGCTGCTGCTCGCCACCGGGGTCCGGCCAGCCATCGTCCGGCTCACCCCCTGGTACGCCGGCCCGCGCCGCGACGAGATCGGCGCCGCCGTCCGGACCGCCATCGACCGGATGACCACCGACGCCGGGAAGGCCATCGAATGACCGCCGCCGCACCAACCCCGAACGGGCCGGACGACGTGCTCCAGGCCCGACTTGCTCGCGTCGAGCATGACCTCGGCGAGCTGCAGGACGTCCTCGCCGACCTCATCGACCGGGCCGGACCGTCCGCCCTCACCGACGAGGACCGCGCGGCGTACTTCGCCAACGCCCGCGAGTGGGTCGAGCAACACTTCGCCGTCACGTTCGTCCGCCCGCTCGGTGGTGAGTGGCGCTGGTGCGCCCGCTGGGACCAACACCCGGAGGCCTGCTCCCGGCTCGAGGCGCTCTGGCGGACCTGGGAACACCACCGCACCGACCCCGTGACCGGCATTGCCACGTGGTACCGGGAGCACCTGGACCACCACCTGCCGATCCTGCTCGGCAACCGCGGCCCCTTCGCCTCCTGCACCCCTACCCGACACGAACCACCCAGGCCACTGCCGGTCGCACCAGCCACCGGGCTTCAACCAGCGAGCAGCGCTCGTAACCCGTCCACCGCCGCGGACGCGAACCCCACTTACAGGGGACCGACGTGACCACCCCAGCCCACCGACAACGGCTGCCGACGCCCCCGAACGGATCTTTGCAAGCCCTCGACGCGCTCGTCCGCTCGCGCCGCCCGCACACGCGCGACGCGACGCTCGTCCACGCGACCGTTTGGCCGCCCGCCCAGAGCGCGAGTGCACGAGACGCCATATCAAGAAGCTAGCTCCCGGAGGGCGCCGTGCTTGCGTCGAGGGCGTCCCGCGGGGGGGAGGCCACGGCGGACCTGACGGACGGGCAGGGAGCATGGACCCAACCGCAGGAGTCTTACGGGGCAACGTCAGGATTCGTCCGGCAGGTCGGCGACCACGAAACCTCCTCGGCGTTGATCCGCTAGCTTGCGTGGCTGGCTCGAGGGGCTAACTTCGGGTCGGTGTCGGCGTAGACCCGACGAGCTTGCGGGCTACTCCGGCGGGTTCGCCGCCTTCACCGCCACTGCGCTCACCAGGGGTACCGACCACGACCAGGATGTGCGGATGGCAACTCGTGAACGCCTAGGCGTCTGGTGGATGCCGAGCCTTCCCGCCCAACGCGTCACCGGGTCTCTCAGTCGGGGCGACGGAGTGTGGGAGCTTAAGACGATTGGAAGACTGACGGCCAGGGAGTCCGGTGCCGGAGTTCTGGAAGGAGCTGACGACGGCGGCACAGATCTGGACAACCACATCCGCGATCGAGACGACGGACTACACCTTCTCCCCCGCTCAACGATTTACGGCGACTGCAATGGGACGCCGGTCACGCTGGCGAGCGCATACCTCACGAAGACCCGACTGCCCAGTCGATCCACGCCTCGTCCCGCCGGACTAAGTGCGGACCAGTACTCCGAGTCGTGGATCGCCCATGTCGTGGCTACCGGGATGCACATCCTCGATAGCGAGCGGTTCACGAGTGCCGAAATAGCGTTGGACGGCTTATCGGACTGGTGGCCGACAACTGTTGGGCGCGGTCGCGTGCGATTGTCAAATGATCAACATGAGGTCGAACCGACCTTGAGCGTTGACGGCGGCGACGGGTGGATGCTGAGACTTATGGTTCGCGACAGCGGCCACTGGGGCGCCTGGACTGCGTCTCGGACCATCCACGCTACTGTCCTCGTCACCCGAATGGACGGCTTCGACTACAAGGAGCTTTGGGCCAACGTCGTTAACCCACTAAAGGCTTTACTTGCGGCGGCCTACGGGAAGCCATCACGCGTGACGGCGCTCTCTTGTTGGACGAAAGCAGGGCTAGGGGGCGTTGACGCGCCATCGGCCGAACAGGCCGACCAGCAAGTCGGACGGTGGCTAACTGAGGGTGAGCATATGCCGGTCGCGGAGTTCGACTTGGACGCAGAGCCACCGACTCAGCCACTCCAGTCTCACCGAATGTTCTTTACGTCATTTGACCTCCGAGACGGGACAAACCCGGAAGACGCGACGGAACTGAGGGATTTCGCACAACGGTGGATCGCGTTATCTCGGGCGCATCCGCTTCCAACGGCGATGCTCGATCGGACCGCCTGGACGACCAGTCTAAATCTGCAAGTACTTCAGACCCTGGCAGCGGCCGAGGGGCTCCAGAGGGCGTTCACTGCCGTGCATCCGGTTCGAACAAGCACCACCAATGGTAAAATAATGGCTAAGGTTCAGGCATTGAACGCCGCCCAGGACGCGACCTCCGAAGACCGGTTGAACGGCAAGGAGATGGGTCGCCTGAAGGAGGTCTTAGCGCCTCGGGAAGCGACTATGGCACAACGGTTGGTGTCGCTGGCCCAAGACCTAGGGGAGGAATTCGTTGACTGGTTCTTCGCGGGGCAGGTCTTTGAGTGGTCGAACGTTGCCGCGGAAGTCCGAAATGTGATAGCGCATGGCTACGGTTTGCCCAAGGGGCATCGGCTGGCCGAAGACCCCGCCACACTCGTTGCGGTCTTAGAACGACAAGGGTAGTTGTCGAGTTGCGCCAGCTGGCCGAAGCGGGCCTGCCGATGCGGAATGGAGTTCGTCAGCTAATTGAGCGTACCGACCCAACGAGCTGGGCGGACCCATCGGATCGCGCACCAGCCGTCTTCGCAAATGCCGCCTACCTAGCTGTGAGGAACCAGCATCTAGCGGATTGGCGCAGCCTTTACCAGACAATAAGGTCTGGTTGATCCATGTGGACGTCGCGACTCCGTAATCGCGCATGGCACGCTCGTAAAAGCAGTAGCGGTGCCGCGGGCTGTGCGGAGTCTGACGGTGTCCGGCCAGTGCGCGGCGGCGGACGTCACCGTCCCCTCCGATCCGCCTGCACCGTCGCCGGTGAGGTCGAGGTGCCGGGTACACCCCCGGCCGGCGGGGTCGTGCGGACAGGCACCGCGGTGATGACCACCGGGAAGTCCGGTGTGCCGGAAGTGGCTGTCACAGCTGCGGTCGCCGTAGCGGCCGCAGCTGCTGCGAGGTCAGTTGCGCGGAGGGCCTCAGGGGCGACCGCTGCGGCGAGCCCGCCACAGTGCTCGTCGACGTGCGGCGTCGCTGGGTCGTCGGTAGTGGCCCGCAGTCGCTCGGCCGCGGCCTCCTCTGTGCGGGCCCGGCTGACGAGCGTCCCGGCAAGTGCGTCGAGCGTCCGGTCGCGGTCGCCGACCGCGACGTCGAGCACCGGCACCACCCGCTGCATCGCCGCGAGCCGGTCGGTGCCGAGTGCGCGTTCGGCGTCGTAGTCGGCCATCATCGCCGGGGCCGTCTGCCTCAGTCGGCTCTCCGCGAGCAAGGTCGCCCGGGCTGCCTGCGGGTTGGCGGCGGACCTGGGCTCCGCAGCGAACCAGGCGTCGAGCGACTCCCGCGTCGTCGCATGCGAGCGGTACTCGCGGTCGAGGATCGGCGCCCATCGAGCCGCGGCCCGGGCCTCGGTGGCCGCCTGCCGCGATCGGTCGACCGTGTCGTGGTGAGCGGCTGCGTCGGCCCGATCGCGGGTCCGGGTGGCGGCCCGCCGGGACAGCTCGCCCAACAGGGTCGAGCCGATAGTGGCGACCTGGACGGCCACCTCGTGCACCTCGGAAATCGGGTCGTCGTCGGACATCAGGTCCTCCTCAGCGGCTTCGGCTAGGTGAGGCGGTCGGTGCTATCACCGGGGCGGTGGCCCGAGACGTCGCCTGCCGCGGCCCGGGCGGAGGCTGGTCGAGCAGGCGGATGACGTCGGCGGCCGCTCGAGCGGCCGACGCCTGTGCGGCGCGACGCTGGGCCGTGCGTAGGGCTGCTACGCCGTCGGCCAGGACGACGAGCGATGACACGAGTGCCGCGGAACTGGCCGGGGGGCTGCGACGTCCGCTGGCTGCGATCAAGCGCGCGGCGTGCCGCAGCCGCAGCCCGTCCGCGCCAGGACGGACGGTCCGGTGGTACGGCTCACGGGCGGCACGGTCGAGCAGCTCGGCCGCCGCGGTGAGTGACCCGCCCGGCCCGCCCTCCAGCGACCAGGCGAAGCTGGCCAGGAGGTCCCGGGCGCCGGCGGGGTCAACGGTCGCCGCGCTGAGCAGTGCGGCGGACTCAACCCGGCCGGCGACCTCGTCGACGACGTCGCGGGCCTGCCGCCACATCTCCCGCCGCTCGGCCGGGTTTACCCGGAGGCCGCCCGGCCGAGTCGGTGGAGAGCCCGCGGGGGCCGTCGTCCAGGTCGCGGCGAGCCGCGGCAGGGTGAGGTCCGGCGCAAGCTTTCCGCCGGCGAAGAAGACCGGGGTCCCGGTCAGGTCGGGCAGCGCGACGGCGTACCCGGTGCGGATCGACGGGTCGAGGGTGCTCCAGCGCTCGTGGACGAGCAGGCCGGCCCGCTGAAGCCGCTCGATGAAGTCGCCCGGGGCCGCGGCCGCCACTGCGACCGCCCTGACCTCCCGGCGCAGCCGGCCGCGGTCGGTCTCGGGACGACCGGTGCGTGCGGCGCGGGCGGTCTCGGCGCGGGTCGGCCGCGGTGCGGCAGTCCCGTCCCTGGGAGCTGTACGGGTGAGCCCGAGACGGGTCTCGGCGGCCCGGCAGACCTCACCGAGACGGCGGAAGTCGTTGCGTGGCCAGCATGACCGGCCGTCCTGACCGACGAGCGTGGCGACGACGTGGACGTGGTCGTCGGCGTGCCGAACGGCGACCCACCGGCAGCCGGCGGGGTCGCCGCGTCGGGCGACGCCGGTCTCCTGCATCACGTCGGCGCAGACCTGTTGCCACTCGGCGTCGGACAGTTGTCGGTCGCCCGGGGCGTTGCGCAGGACCAGGTGATAAACGGGCTTGCCCGGCGGGTGCTCGGTGAGTGCAAGCGGCTGGTCGAGCAGCTCGGCCAGCGCTCGGACATCCCGGCCCGGACGGGTCGGGTGCGCGCCGGGTTCGATCGCGGACGGCTCGTCGAACCCGGCGATGACGTGTGGGTCCGTGTGCTCGTTGGCCCGGCCGGGACCGAACAGGTACCGCAGCAGTCCCCCGGTGTTGGTGCCACGGACGGCGACCTTGCCGATCACCGCAGCCGCCGGTGCAGCTCAGCGGCGGCGAGGTCGACGCGCTGGACGGCCCGGGCTGTGATTGCGACTGCGGTCATCAGCGCGGGCGGCGCCTCGCCGGTGGTGTTGAGCGCGGAGACCGCCTGGTTGACGTTGGTCCCGAACCGCCGAAGCTGACCACGGGCGGCCAGCAGCTCGGCGAGGGCATCCCGCAGCGGAGACGGCGCTGCGGTCGGCGACATGGCGCGGGCGACGTCGAGGGCGACGGTGGCGACGTAGGCGGTGGTGGTCAGCCCGGCCCGCTCGGCCGCGGAGGCGACAGCGGAGCGCTCGTCGTCGTTGAACCGCACCAGCACCGCGCGCCTCCGCGGGCTGTCGGTGAGCCGCTCCCGGCGTCGTGCTGGGCGGGTGACGGCGAGCTCGGCGCCCACGGGTACCTCCTGTTTCCGGATCGCGCCCGATCCGGAAATCCCGTCCCCGGCGGGCCGGGCGCCGCGGGGACCGCGGGCCGGAATGCCACCGTGGGGCATTTAGGGTGCCTTGTCGAGGGATCCGGTTATCTTTTCCATATCTTGCTCCCGCGGATTATGGTCGTTTGCCTGCGGATCACACCGAATGGCCGGGCTCCCTTCCCCGCCGGGCCGTTGTCGCGCACGTCGACCGTATGAACGCAGCTGCCGACGAAAAGCGCACCAATCGGAAGGCCTCGACCGAGGGGCGGATCGGACTCAGTCGCGAGGTCGGTCGACTAGCACTGGACGCCCTCGGCCCGCACGTCGCAGCCATCCAGCGACTCGCCGACGCTGCCGCCGACCGAGACACCACCGACCGAGCCCTCAGTGTCGAACGGGACCGCGCTAGCGAACTCGTCCTACGGGCCAAGACTGAGGCGGCAGAGCTGGTCCGCGCCGCCGAGAGCCGGCGGAGCGAAGCGCGCCTCTGCTATCGGGACGTGTTCGCCGCCGCCATCAGTACCGGGTGGACCGCGGACCAGCTCGAGGGCCTCGGGTACGACCGCGTCCTGCTCCGGCCGCGCCGACTCCGCCCGGCGGGCGGCGACGCGGCGACACCGGAGGACGCGTCGTGAGCACTTCTGGCCGATCACTGGTCGGAGCTGGGACGGTCGGCGTCTTGTCGAGCGGACTGCTCGGGCTCAGCCTCCTCACCGGCTCACTGGACGAGCCTGCGCCGACCGCGCCGGTCGGCGGCGGGACGGTCGTGGCCGGCGCGATCCCCGCGCAATACGTCGCTGTCGTCAACGCCGCCGGCACCCGGTGCGAAGCGTTCCCGGCGCCGGTCATAGCCGCTCAGGTGCAGACGGAGTCCGGGTGGAACCCCCGCGCCATGTCTCCGGCCGGCGCCCAGGGGATCAGCCAGTTCATGCCCGGGACCTGGACCAAGTGGGGCCACGACTGGACCGGGGACGGTGTCGCCGACGTCTGGTTTCCGAGCGACGCCATCCCCAGCCAGGCCAGCTTCGACTGCGCGCTCGCACAACGGATGCAGTCCGCGCTATCCGCCGGACTGGTCGGTGGTGCAACCGCCACCGACCTCGCTCTTGCCGCGTACAACGCGGGACCCGGCGCGGTCATGGCCGCCCACGGCATCCCGCAGAACGGTGAGACGCCCGCCTACGTCGCCAGGATCGAGAAGGTCGCCGCCTCGTTCTCCGCAACTGCGCCGAGCGCACCGGCCGGCCCTTTCGGCGCCGCCGTCGTTGCGGCGGCGCGGACCCGACTCGGCCTGCCCTACGTCTGGGGGGGAGGGACCGCCAACGGCCCCTCCGGCTCACCGGTCCCCGGCTTCGACTGCTCCGGCCTGGTCCTGTGGGCCGTCCACACCGCGAGCGGCGGGGCCATCACGCTGCCGCACTCCGCCGACCAGCAGTCCCAGATGGGCGTCCCTGTCGCTTCCGGCGTCGGCTCGACCATTGACATGTCCGCTCTGCAGCCCGGCGACACCGTCGGCTTCCAACTCCACAGCGGCGGCGTGTACGACCACATCGGTATCTACCTCGGCAACGGCGTACTGCTCAACGCCTCTCACCCGGGCGCCGACGGCGGAGTCAAGCTCGAGTCGCTGCGGGCCGCTTACTGGCAGCGCGTTCCCTGGTCCGTCCGCCGATTTGGGTGACCGTGTCGATTCACGACCAGGTCATCTGCCATAGCTACTTCAGGAAGCCGAAGACCGTCCCCGCGACGATCGCGCCGACGACAGCGCCGACGACCACTTGAGCGACCGTGTGGTCCCGGAGTCGGACTCGCGACCAGGCGACGCTGCCCACGACGACCAGTCCCACGAGCCAGGCAACCGCTCCGCCGATGATGCCGACGATTGCAGTACCGCCCGCGGCGACGCCCGAATGAACCGACATCTTCCACCGCAGGCTGACAGCGACGAGGACAGCGAAGCCGGCAACGCTTGCGGCGACCAGGGCGATGAGGGACCGGGGTCCACCGCCGAGGTCCACCAGCAGGAGGCCCACCGCCGCGGAGACCAACCCGAATGCGAGCGGAGCCGGTCGTTGCCGGACGTCCCTGAGGTGGTGGTCGGTGTAACGCCCTCGACGTACTCCGACGACGATTACGAGGTACGGAATCAGACAGACGAACAGCAGCACGACGAGTGCCCAGCCGACGCCAGTCCACGCCGAGGCGCCGCTGGTCGCACCGACGATCACGACCGTCGTGGCACTGAGGATGGCAGGCGACAGTCCCTCCGTGATCCAGCGAGCGATCCGGTCGGCCGGACGGGTCCCTGGCCGGCGAGATTTCTGGTGCGTCGTGGTCACAAGCCGACCTCCTGCTCGATGCGGTCCGCGACCTTGGTGGCTGCACGTCCCGCCCGCGAGACGAGCCGCAGGTATGTGATTTCGCTCTCGAGGTCTGTCCCACCGATCACGCGGACTGGCGGTACGGGGACGGGCCGTCCGCCGCGGCTCTTCGATCTCCGCGCCAGCTCGAGCTCGGTCGCCTCGACGAGGCCGGGCGCGGTTGGGTCGAGCCCGCAGCGGCGGGCCTGTTCGGCAATTCGCTCCCGCTCGACGGGTGGTGCGTAGGCGCGGACGGCGAGCTCGCCGTCGCGGATCTCGATGACCCGCCGGTAGATGCCGAGCCGAAGGTCTCGCAGCAGTCGCACCGCTCGGCGGGATCGGGACGCGTCCGGTTCAACGAGAGCGATCGACGGTGTCACCGCGTAGAGCTGTCGCCACAGCCGGCCGAGCTCGGCGTAGGCCCACACCGAGGCGACCAACCTCGATCGCGAACGGCTGATCGCCGGCGTCGCACAACCAATCGCGATGAAAAGGAACGCGATAGCGATCAGCAGCGTCTCGACCAGGGACGCCGACCGGACGAAGCCGGAGTCGGGCCGCGAAGGGAGAACCGCGAGGAGCGCCACCTTGTGCGCAACGTAGACCAGTCCGACCGCCGATCCGGTCCCGATGAGCGACAGACTCGTCCGGACCGGCGCAGCCGGAGTCCGAAATCGGAACCAGGCCGCCCATCGGGTGACCAGCCCCAAGGAGAACCCGAGGTAGCTCATCAGAACCAGCCAGTAGATCAACAGCGGGACGGAGAACGCCGCGCCCGGCAAGGCAAGCCGGCGGTCGGGACCAACGGCGACGGCGACTCCTGCTGCTGCGAGTGACACCGCGGCAGCGGCGAGCACGACCAGCCGCCCTCCCTGCCCCACGCGAGCCTCGGCCTCGGGCAATGCGACGTCCCGAACGAGCTCGATCGCCATCGCCGCGGCGACAAGGACGAGGACGTGCTTGGTCACCGGCACGGCAAGCGAGCCGTTTGCGCCGGCGTGGCGCGACATGGCGTCGGCTACGGCGGCGTTGGCCACCGTCGCCGCGATCGCCGACGCCAGCAGGGTCAGCCAGAGCGAGCGCTGGTACCGGGTCCCGGTGACGGACCGCCACCTGAGGAGGACGACCGCCCACAACAGGACTGGGGCGACCGCTCCGACGTCAGCGACGCCGCGGCTGGAGAACACGGGTCGCCCTGTCGAGCGCCACATCGGACCGCCCACCGGACGGCGGACGCCGGACTCCCGACAACAGTGAGGTCGCGAACTCCTCTGCCTCACGCTCCTGCGCGTCGTCGTACCTGCTGCGGGCGAGCACCGCACGAACGCGCGCCGGGTCGATGTCGGGCAGCAGGGAGACAAGGTCCTCCGCACTGGTGCTGTGGCCACGGAGCAGGTGGCCGACCTCGTGCAAGACGATGTGCTCCCTGTGCAGCGGACTGGTCGACTCCTCGACGAAGACCCAGTCGGCCTGGTCGGTGGCTATCCACAGTCCGCAGACGCCACCTCGGTGCTCGCCCGGCGGGATGGGCTCGACGTGGACCGGTCGTCCCCGTTCGCGTGCGACGGCCTCGACGAAGGTGTCGAGGTCGAACGGGTCGGGTACCGGCACGCCGCAGACCCGCCGCTGCGCGGTGCGCCGGTCACCGCGATCACGCCACCACCGGACCATCGGCGTCCTCCCGTCATTCCGCGGCCGCCGTGGCCGCCGGACGTGTGCGTCGTCAGGCCGCGCCAGCGCCGCCGTCAGCGTCGTCTGGTCGGCTGCTCGCCGGATCACCGCCGCGCCGCCTCGTGCGGCCGCCGCCCTCCAGGCGGGCCACCTGCTCGGCCATTGCGGTCAACGCCGCCACCCCGTCGGGTGACAACTCTGCCGACCGCAGGGCGAGCGCGCGCACCGACGGATCGCGCATGGCGGTGAGCAGCTGTAGCTCGGCCTCGATCCGGCGGGCACTGTCCTCGTCGAAGAAGTAGCTGGGCGCCACGCCGAAGAACTGTGCGAGCGCCTCGAGGTGCTTCTTCGTCGGATTGTCGCGAAGGCCGCGCCGCAGCTGCCAGATGTAGGTCGCCGAGATCGTCGGGCCGCCGCCGTCCTGCAGCGATGTCGCGACGTCCTGGTACGAGAACTCGCCCTTGGGCGGCCGGACCGTGCGGAACAGCAAGTCGACCTTGTCCGCGAGCGACCGGGCCGACGCCTCGGGCTCGCTCAACTGCCCACCCGCTCTCGCCTCCGGACCACGGCCGTGCCCGGTCCGGCGCGGTGGTGTCACGGTAGCGAAGCCGAAGCCCTTGATCGGAACATCCCGGGTATGCGACCGATTGACGATCCTCCATGGCGGTCTACAGTAATCGACGCGCGTCAACTCATGTGAATATGGCCCGGCCCGTCCGGCTACCCGCCTCGACGTCCTACTGCGGTCACCGGATCATCACCCAGGGTGAGCCCGACCACCATCTGCGGCCCCGAGGAGGGCTCATGAATGCAGCATCCCGCGTACCAACCTCGTCGACGGCCGACCGGTGGGACGACCTGGTGCGGTCAGTGCCGTTAGGGCAGTTCGCGTCGCAACCGAGCGGCCGCTCGTCCAACCGGTCTCGGTCCGCACCTGTAGCGATCGCGGAGCTCCGACCGTGAACGCCGACCAGCTGCGCGACCTACCGGCCGTTCTCGACGTGCCAACCGCCGCTGCGGTCCTCGGTGTCAGCCGTACCGCGGCATACGAGTTGATCCGAACCGGCTCGTGGCCCACCCCGGTCTTTCACCTCGGCAAGCTGATCCGGGTACCGACGGCGCCACTGCTCTCCCTCCTAGGCATCCCGGGGGAGCCGGCGCTCGCCGGCCTGCGACCCGACGGTCACTCGTGAAGGGCGCGACCTACAAGCGGTGTACCTGCCCGGTGCGCCGCGGGCCGGACGGCAGGGCACTGGCCTGCCGGAAGAAGCACGGCTCCTGGTTCTTCGCGCACGACGTGCCGGCCGGTGACGACGCGCGGCGTCACCAGCTTCGGGTTGGTGGCTTCGCCAGCGAACGCGAAGCCCGGGAGGCGATGCAGGCCTCCCTCGCGGGTCTGGCTCGAGGCGAGCGGGTCGTACCCGACCGACAGCGGGTGAGCACCTATCTCGCCGAGTGGCTCGCCGGGAAGTCGTCGCTACGCGCATCGACCCTGCACTCCTACCGGGACCACGTCCGCCTCTATCTCTCGCCAGGACTGGGTTACCTGAAGCTGACCGAGCTCCATGAGCAGGACGTCGGCCGCCTCTACGCAGCCATGCGGGAACTGGGACAGCCAGTTGAGACCCGGCCCGACTCCGTCCTGGCTCGGCTGGTCAAGGCGCGGACCGACGGCCACCCTGTCCGCCCGTTGTCCGCGGCCACCATCCGGCGGGTTCACGCGACCCTTCTCTCCGCACTGAACACCGCGGTCCGTCGCAAACTGATCGCGGTTAACCCTGCCCGCCACGTCGAGCTGCCGAAGGGTCTTCGACCACGGGCGGTCGTCTGGACCCCGGACCGAGTGGCCGACTGGCGCGCCACCGGACGCGCGCCGGCCGTCGCGGTCTGGACCGCCGAGCAGACCGGCCGCTTCCTGGACGCAGCCGCTCATGAGCGCCTGTACCCGCTGTTCCATCTCATCGCCTACCGTGGACTCCGCCGCGGCGAGGCCGTCGGGCTGCGGTGGGTCGACGTCGACCTGGACGACCGGATGTTGCGGGTGACACAGCAGGTGGTCCAGCTCGGCTGGCGCACCGAGATCGGACCGCCGAAAACCAGCACCGGCGAACGGACTATCTCACTCGACGATGGAACCACGGCGGCACTTCGCCGGTGGCGGACCGACCAGGTCCGTCACCGAGCCGGCTGGGGCGAGAACTGGGTCGACTCCGGATTGGTGTTCACGCGAGAGAACGGCGCGCCGCTCCATCCGGACTTGGCCACCGACGCGTTCGCCAGGACCTCCCGGCGCGCCGGACTGCCACCGATCCGGCTACACGACCTCCGGCATACCGCCGCGAGCCTCGCCCTGCAGGCGGGCGTCCCCATGAAGGTCGTCTCCGAACAGTTGGGCCACAGCTCGATGGCGATCACCGCGGACACCTACACCAGCGTCCTGCCGGCGGTCGCCCGGGCGGCCGCCGAGGCAGTGGCCGGAGTGATCCCACGGCAACCGCGCGACGGCCGCCCGTTGCGCGGTCCGCGCGATCCGTTCCCAATCCGTTCCCACGCAGGGCTGGAAGGAGACCCGATGCGGTTCCAGGAGAAGGCCCTACGGCCGTCCTTGCAGGTCGGAGAGGGTGGGCCCCGTGGGGGTCGAACCCACAACCCGCGGATTAAAAGTCCGCTGCTCTGCCAGTTGAGCTAGAGGCCCTGACCGACGAGCCGGTCATGGTGGCCAGCGCAGATCCGTCCGCCTGTCCACCGGCCGTACCCGACGCGGTCAGGTTAGCCCGCCGGGCCGGCTCGTAGCCCACCGCAACCCCGCGACGGGCGGCGCGGGGAATGCCAGACCGGGTCAGGTGGAGAAGTCGGGCACTGCGCCGCGAGCACTGCTCACCCGGTCCTTCGGTTCCTCCCACTCCTCCTGACGACCGAGGGCGGTCATGTCCAGGAACGCGTACCCGCCGCCGAGCTGCTCGGTGCCGCGGCCGAAGGTCGAGTACGTGTGGAAGACCTCGTTCCCGTCGCGGAGGAAACAGCTGTACCCGGGCTGCTCGCCCGGCTGTTCGGTCACCCAGCCGAGGCCCGCCTCCCGGAGCTCGGAAGCATCGCGGTAGTTGAACATCACCGGCGCGACGGAGGAGTCCAGCGTCACGTGGAAGTCGTAGTTGAACGCGCTGCCGTAGGAGGAGTACCAGGGGAACGTCCAGCCGCGCCGCTGCCGGTACCCGTCGATCGTCGCCAGGGGTGCCCGGGAGACCGCGGCGAAGGTGGTGTCCCGGGCGGCGAGATGCTCCAGCAGCCCCACGGACAGCTCGTCGGCCGCAGCGGTGCAGCTGCCGCACCCGTCCTCCCACTCGGGGTCGAACATGAAGTGCTGCACCACGAGCTGCCGCCGGCCCTCGAACAGCTGGGGCAACCCGACCCGGCCGGCCGGACCGTCGAAGACGTACTCCTTCTCCACGGCGACCATCGGCAGCCGGCGGCGATCGGCGTTCAGCAAATCGTGGGCGCGGGTCAGCTCCTTCTCCCGGGCCAGCAGCTCGCGCCGGGCGGCGAGCCACTGCTCGCCGGACGCGATCTGGGGAAGCGCCATCGGATCCTCCTGCCGATCAGGTCGTGCCGCGTCGTGCCGGACCCAGCAGTCGTAACACGGATCCAGCTCGTCCGGAACCCTCCGCCAGCCGCCACCATGGACCCCGACCAGCCACGCCGACGCCGGCCAGCGATGCCGGAGCCGACCGCACGGTCGGGCGAGAGAGGACTCCACGATGCCCACCGACCCCGCCGGTGACGTGCCTGGACCCGGTGGCCAGGCCGCACCCGGTGGCCAGGCCGCACCCGGCGACGGGGCCGGACCCGGTGACGGGGCCGGTCTGGGGCTGGGCAGCCGGCGCGGCCGCACCGTGCTGCTGGCCACGATCCTCGGCAGCGGCATGGCCCAGCTGGACGGGACGGTGGTCAACGTCGCGCTGCCCCGCATCGGCCGCG
>JAABUT010001855.1_pt1 | contig 22312 bp, 17 predicted proteins | sample 5559281 | NCBI WGS metagenome assembly JAABUT01 (sample SAMN10711880, study PRJNA513359) | rock metagenome | isolation source: Antarctica rocks | place: Antarctica: Victoria Land, Ricker Hills nord | collected 2016-01-04
AACAGTTCCAGGCCCGTGCTGTCCAGCACGAGGTGGATCGGGCCAGCACTGGCCAGCACACGCGGCTGCCGTCCTGCGAACGCCCGGCCGCGGCGGCTCAACGTCGTATGGTCAGGGACAGGCAGCGCCAGCCCGAGCAGGCGCAGCACACTGCGGCTGAACGCCTCCGCCTGTCGCAGGGCCAGGTGGAACACGAGCCGCAAGGTCAGCACGAGTTCGATGGCCAGCTCGGGATACAGCGGCTGCCCGCCGGGAGGACGGCGCCTACGACGGCGAGCCCACCTACGCGGCCGCCGCGGGACGGCAGCCCCATCCAATGCCGGAGGTCGTCGTCCCGCCCCGGACATCGGCGGTGCCAAGCTCGGACGGGAGCGACGGCGCCAGCCAGAGCCCGCGTGACCGCCACATCCAACTTATGGCCGAGCGCGGTCGTATGGGCTGGCAAAGGGCGACCGAGTACGGCAGGCGCAATCAGGTCGAAACGGCCATGTTCAGGTATAAACACCTCATCGGCCCCAAGCTGCGCGCCCGGAGCTTGCCTGCACAACAGGGCGAGGTCGCCATCGCCGTCGCGGTGCTGAACAGGATGAAGGTGCTGGCTGGGCCAGCTTTACCGGCGCTGGCACGTCAGGATGCACCGTCTCTGGCAATAGTGGCGGCGGCTCGGGCTGGGCTGCCGCAGCCTTCGGCGGCGGAGCAAGTGGGGCCATGGCTGGCGGCGGTAGGGGATCGGCTACAAGGGGCGGCGCCTGCTGGGGGAGGGTCGCCGCAATCCCGGCCGGCGCCGGCGATGACGAGGCGTCTGCTGCCGGCTCGTGCGAGGCGCCTGCCTCCGGCGAGGCTGGCAGCGCTGCAGGCTCCGCCATCACCAGTTCAATCGCCGCCTCGGGGGGCGGCTCCGGCGGTGAGCGCGCCTGAAGCGAGGCCAACGCCGCAAGGCACCCGGATGGAGCGCGAGCGCCCACGCGACCGCGGCGACCGGCAGGCCAGGCCGGGCCTTGCTTACCAGCCGGGCCGGCGCCGCTGCCGCCGATGGCTGCGCCGGCCGGTCAGGCGCCTCCCGCCAGCAGCTTGGCCGCGTGGTCGAGGGCCTCGACGCACTCATTATCGTCCCCCTCGGCTTGCTCCTTGCGGGCGCGCTGCAGGTCGGCGTCGATCAGCCGCTTGATCTGCGCATCGCCCTGGAAGGACGCGGCCTGCCTGGCAAGCTCCACCTGGCGCCGCGTGCAATCTGCCGCGTCGTCGGCCAACGCCACCCCTGCGGTGAGCGGCAGGAGAAGCAGGGTGAGGATGAACGGGCGCATGGTGAAGGTCCTTTGGTCTCGCGTGGTGTCCGGCAGGCGCGGCGACGCAGGGCGGGCAAGCCCGCCCCCGTCCGCTACCGGCGCAGGTTCAGGCCGCTGCGCACGGCCGGGTAGGGGCGGCCCTCCATCAGGCCCGCCCACAGCACCTGGTTGAACAGGTCGGCCGGCACTCTGTCCTCCGACGTCCAGTCAAAGCCGCGCGTCGCGTGGTCCCAATAGGCCGCATCATGCGTGGGCTGCATCGCCGGACCCTCGGCGAACAGGGTTGCGACGCCGGGAATGGAGGCTTGCGTGGTGCGGAGCAGCGGGGACGCCAGCGAGCTGTAGCTCCAACCCGTCTGGTTCAGGTCGAACACGTCGGTCATCGGACGCTGGTAGGCGTCGTTCAGGTTGAGGTGGTCAATCCCAAGCACGTCCTCCATCGTCCGGAGCATGCTCACCGTATTGTAGCGGGTGCTGACCACGGCACCCTGCTTGACGTAGGGACCGACGATGTAGGCGGTGCTGCGGTGGGCGTCTATGTGATCGGGGCCGTCCTGGGAGTCGTCCTCCAAAACGAAGACCAGCGTGTCGGCCGCATAGCGGCTGCGGGAGATCGCCTCGATGACCCGGCCAACGGCAAGATCATTGTCGGCCACCTGCAGTTCCGGCGTGTTGAAGCCGCCGACCGCGGTGCCGAACTGGCCCGTGTGGTCATGCATCAGTCGCAGCAGGGTGAGGTTCGGCAGGTTGCCGTCGGCAACATATTGATCGAACTCCCGCTTCCACTCCTCCACCCGCCACACGTCGGGGAATGCATTGTCGTAGCCGCGGTAGTAGATGTCGGTCAGCGGAATCAGCGTCGGGTTGGCCGGGAACGCGACCTGGGTGCCGGTCGCAGAGGGAGTCCGCAAGGTCGGCGGGACGAAGACCGGCGTGCCAGCGGCGAAGTAGCGGGTCAGGTCAACCAGGAAACCATAGTTGCGGACCGTTAGTCCCGCCCGGATGGCGCTATCCCAGATATAGCCGCCCTGGACCTTGCTGCCAGGGCCGTCACTCGCGGCGACGTTGGCCACGCCGGGCAGGACGTTCGCGGTGCCCCCCTTCAACGCGCCTGTCAGCGCCGTGTAGCCCGGGAACGCTGCTTCTCGTGCCGCAGTCGTCGGTTGGCCGACGGAGATGTTCCGGTTCTGGCCCTCGGTGTCATATGACACGCCGCGGCCGGCATAGTTGACCGGCATGTTCTTGGCCACGCTGTCAGTGGTGCGTCCCTGTGTGCTCCAGGACCAGCCGTCAAGGCTCACGTCGCCGGCGGTGAAGAAGTTGTCCAGCGTCACGAAGGTGTTTGCGATGCGGTGCTGGCTCGGCGTGATCCGGCGGCCGAATACCGCCAGCGTCGGGTCTCCGTTGGCGCCGTTCGACAAATCGCCAAGCACGCCGTCGTAGGTCCGGTTCTCCTTGACGATATAGACGACGTGCTTGATCCGGTTCCGCAACGCGCCCATTACGAGGGTGTCGGCCGGGTCAGGTGCGATGTTGTAGCGGTTGTTGGACGCGACTTGGTTCGTCAGCAGCGGCAGGTCCCCCGCAGCCGGCACCGGAAGGGACACCAGCGACGCCTTGTTCAATTGCAGCACGTACTGGTTGGCGCCATTGGTTCGCGCGAGCGCCGCGGCATTGCCTCCGGGATAAGACGCCGTCGTCAAAAGGTCCGTGTTGCCGTAGAGGTTGGCCGGGTTGGCGCCGGGGTCGCTCTTGCCGTTCACGATGTAGGCGAAGCCGCCATCCGCGCTCAGGCTGATGGAGTGGGGCAGCCAGGCCGTCGGGATCAGCCCGCTGACCTGATGCGGCGCCGGCCCGGCCAGGGGAACGACCGCCACCGAGTTCGCGCCGCCGTTGGTGACGTAAAGCGTCCGCTCGTCCGGTGACAGCGCCAGGTTGTTGGGCGCGGCACCAGTGTAGCGCGTCGTGTTGGCAAGCAAGCCCGGCGGGGCAACGGTGTCTATCAGCTCCGCCACTGCGTTCGACGCAGTGTCAACCACCGCGACCTGATCGGTGTTGTCGAGCGTCGTGAACAGGCGCGTCTGCGCCTGGTTGAGAATGATGCTGTTCGGGCTGCCACCGACCGGGACGCGCGCGACCAGGCGGCCGCTCGTGGCCCCGGAGATATCCACCACGACGATCTCGCGGTCACGGATGGAGGAGACATAGGCGGTGCCGTTGCCCTTCACGGCCACAGTGAAGGGGTATTCGCCGCCGGGCACGCCGTCCGAGCCGGGCGTCGTGTTGTAGGGGCGCAGATCGTACTCGAACCGGACCGTGCGCGTCGAGGTGTCAATCACCGATAGGGAGTCGTTATACATGTTGGCGACCACGAGCACGCTGCCATCCGCTGACAGCCCAAGGCCCGCGGCCTGCGGCTGGACGCGCAGGCCGATACCGGTGTCTTTGTGGCCAAGCGGGATGGCGGCGGCCTGGCTGAACCCGGAGCCGGACTTGGCGAAAACGTTCACGGCGTCATCAACCCCGCCCGAGGCATAGAAGCTTCCGCCGTCCGGCGCCCAGACTAGGCCAACATAGGTATTGGGGACCTGCAGCACCTGAGTCTGAACTGGCGAGGCACGGTTCGCGCCTGAGATGTCGAACACGAACACGTATTCGTTGGAGTCGGCATTGATCTGCACGCCCGTCGTCGGGTTGTTCAGGAGGTTGTAGCCACTGGTCAGCACTAGAAGCGTGTTGCCGTCCGGGCTGACCGCCGTCTTCACCGCATCCCCGACGACATGGGACGGAAAATCCGTCAGGCCGGGGTTCAGGAACTGGATCTTGGAGCCGGTTGGGAGGGTCGGCGTGACGTATTGGCCCGTTGGAAGCGGCAGTTGGCCATTATTCCCAGCTTGCCCCGGCTCGACCTCCGCGCGGACCAGAGGCGCCGCCAGGGTCAAGCCGGACAGGATCGTGGCGCTGAACAAGGCAGGCCGCAGCAGCTTGAAGGACGAACGCGCGTGCATCGGTGAGGTCTCCCATTCCGCCGGGCGACTGCCCGGGGATTTCTCTCACCGTGCAAAGACACGAGCCGGGTCGATACCAGCCACCATAGTTATGTGACATTAACAAAAAGGCCTGTCGCGAGGTGTTCTCGTCGCTTCGACTGCGTGCTGGCCTGTCGCCCCTGATGGGCGTGGTTCAATGCCAGGTCACTCGGTGAGGCTGGGTTGGCGCTGGCAGGACGGATGATGGCACCCTCACGCTTTCAGCGGTGGTGCGAGTATGGATCGAGGTGTTGGCATAGCAGCAAGGCCGCCCGGGAGTGACCGTAAGGACCTGGCCATTCAGGCGTTGGCCGGTTCGGGGACGGTCAGCGATTTGGCTGCCCGGCACGGGATGAGCCGCAAGTCCGTCTACCAGCAGACGCACCGCACTCGACTACCCGTCACGGTCCATCCCAGCAACCTGCTCCTCGGCTAAGTTGACGATCCTCCGCGCAGGATGGCGTACGGAGGCAATATTATGACGTCTTCTACCTCCTCATAGGCCCTATAGGAGGGGGGATGACCAGCCCCAATCATGTAGTCCAGGCAAAACCTTGATGCGTCATGGCCCGAAGATGAGGCGTGGCGGATGCAGTCGAACGGCCGGCCCACCCGGAACATGCGTGTGACACAAAAGCTTCGCGTTCGTCAGATGCGCCGCGCTGTTAACTGCAACCATGCACTACGTCGCCCTGGCCACCGACTACGACGGAACCATCGCCCACAATGGCGAGGTTGACCCGCCTACCCTGGCCGCACTGGAGCGCCTGCGCGGCGCCAGCCGCCGGCTGATCCTGGTCACGGGCCGGGAGCTGGACGACCTGATCCGCTGCATGGACCGCCTGGACCTGTTCGACTTGGTGGTCGCCGAGAACGGCGCGCTGCTCTACTGGCCCGCCACCAAGCAGGAGCGGACGCTCGCCGCCCCGCCGCCGCCCGAGTTCGCCGAGCGGCTGCGGGCCGCGGGTGTGAAGCCCTTGTCCGTTGGACGCGTGATCGTCGCAAGCTGGGAGCCGAACGAGGGTAAGGTGCTCGCCACCATACGCGACATGGGGTTGGAGCTGCAGATCATCTTCAACAAGGGCGCCGTGATGGTGCTGCCCGCCGGCGTCAACAAGGAAAGCGGCCTGCGCGCGGCACTGGAGGAGCTGGAGGTGTCGCCGCGCAACGTGGTCGCGGTCGGGGACGCCGAGAATGACTTCGCCTTCCTGAACCTGTGCGGCATGCCCGTCGCGGTGGCAAACGCCCTGCCGCGCCTGAAGGACGCCGCCGCCCTGGTGACGCAGGGTGAGCGTGGGGAGGGCGTCGCGGAACTGGTGGACCGCTGGCTGACCGACGACCTGGCCGATGTGGACGAGACCAACACCCGGCAGCATGTGCCGCTGGCGGACGGGCTGGACAGCGCGCCGGGCCTGGACCTGATCCCGGTCCGGCAGAGTCTGCTGCTGACTGGCACGTCCGGCGGCGGCAAGAGCACCTTGACCACCGGGCTGCTCGAGCGCCTGGCCGCGCACGACTTCCAGTTCGTGGTGATGGACCCCGAGGGTGACTACGAGGGCATGGGCGATGCTGTCGCCATCGGCAGCCTGCAGGCGCCGCCGCGGACGGAGGAGGTGCTGGAGGTGCTGCGCAAGACAGCCACTTCCGTCGCGGTGAACCTACTGGGCATCAAGCTGGAGGACCGGCCGGGCTACCTCGCCGGGCTGCTGCCGGAGCTGCTCGCTTTGCGGGAACGCACTGGGCGGCCGCACTTCGTGGTTGTGGACGAGGCGCACCACATGCTGCCCGCCACCTGGGACCCCGGCGCGACGGCGCTGCCCAGCGGCCTCAAGGGCTTCATGTTCGTCACCGTGAAACCGGAGGCGTTGTCCCCGCGCACGCTGGACTGCGTGGACCGGGTGCTGGCGGTGGGCGACGAGGCACGGGCGGCACTGGCAGCCTATGCCCGCGCGCACGGCCTTCCGGAACCCGGCGGCGAGGCGGGCGTCGCGCGGGGCGAGGTGCTGACCCTGGCCGCCACCGACCCCGAGTTGCGCCGCTACAAGGTGATTCCTGGCACCACAGAGCGGCGGCGCCACATGCGGAAGTATGCGGAGGGCAAGCTGGGCGACGACAAGTCGTTCTGGTTCCGCGGTGCGGAGGGCAAGCTGCGGCTGCGCGCAACCAACCTGATCATGTTCCTGGAGATGGCGGACGGCGTAGACGACGAGACCTGGGAGTGGCACCGCGCCCGCGGAGACTTCTCGGAGTGGGTCGGGAGCAGCATCAAAGATGCGGACCTGGCGGCGGAGCTGCACGCGCTGGAGGAGGGCGCAGCCGATCCCACGGGAGCGCGCAAGGCCATCCGCGACGCCATCGAGCGGCGCTACACCCTGCCAGCCTGAGCACTCTGGCCTATCTCTAATCCTACCAACGCACTCCAGCGTTGGTAGGAGTTCTAGACGAGGTATTCGCGGCTCTGCGCCTGCATCGGAGTCATCTATGTCACGACCAGCAGATGCCGGAATGGGCCGGGTGAGCGCAGCCGGGAAAAAGGCCAAATGGCACTCCCGCATAGACATCCTTTGGCCCGCGCCTCCGAAGGCCGGGTTCACCTGATCCGGACAGAGATCGGTGCGAGGAGCACAGGCACCCACTAACTCTACTACCGGGCCAGTTACGGAAAGCAGGGCCGTTCGGCACGCACAGGTTCTCCCAATGAGGCCTCGTCGTGGAATGCAACTCAGGCCAGGAACATCCCGGCTTTTCTGCAGCGCGTGTTTATGCCGGCTCGGGCCGGTGATGACGCGTAAGGTTTGGACACCGCCAAAGCCTGCTGCAGGCCAGCATCGGACGCTTCATTCCAGCGTGAGTGACGCAGAACCGTAACCGGACCGTCACGGGCGCGCAGCACGTCGCGCGGTAGGAAGCCCGTCATGACGTTTGTCCTGGCCCAGGTTTCCGACACCCACTTGGGTGCCGGCACGCAGTTGTTCCGCGCCAACTTCGACCGGGTTGTCGCCGCGCTGCAAGGGCTGCGTCCGGATGTGCTGGTCCATACCGGCGATGCCTCCCTGGACGGGGCGGACCGGGAGGCGGACCTGGCGTTTGCAGCCGCTGCTCATGCGCGGCTGCCTGGCCCGGTGCTGTGCGTGCCGGGCAACCACGATGTGGGCGACCATCCAGAGCGTGCGCCGCGGCAGCCCGTGGATGATGCGCGGCTGGACCGCTTCCGCCGTCACCTGGGCCGGGATCGCTGGATGCTGGACCGGGACGGCTGGCGGCTGCTGGGCCTGAATAGCCAGGTCATGGGCGCGCACCCGGAGGCGGAGGCGCAGGCCGCGATGATCGCTGACGCGCTGGACACCCTGGGAGACCGCCGGCTGGCGGTGTTCATCCACAAACCCTTCTTCGCTGCCGAGCCGGACGAAGAGTCGTTCGACTACTGGTCCGTTCCGCCCCTTGCGCGCAGCCCGCTGCATCCCGTGATGGCGCACCCGGCGTTGCGCCTGGTCGCGTCCGGCCATCTGCACCTGCACCGGGAGGTCACACGCGGGCGGGTGCGCTATGCCTGGACGCCCTCCGTCGCCTTCATCGTGGACCCTTCGGAGCAGGAAGGCCTACCTGGGGCGCGGCCCTGCGGCTTCCTGGTGCACGAATTCGGCGACGATGGCGTGGACACCAGCCTTGTCGTCCCGGACGGGATGGAGCGGCCCTGCATCCACGAGGTCCGCGCCGAGGCCTATCCGGGATGACGGCCCCGACGGCGGACGGCATCAGCATCAAGGGGGTGGAGAAGCGGTTCGGCGCCACTCCAGTGCTGCGCGGCGTATCTGCCACGCTCGCGCCGGGCGAGTTCCTGTCCCTGGTCGGCCCGTCCGGCTGCGGCAAGACCACGCTGCTCCGCATCCTGGCCGGGCTGGAAGCGGCGGATGCCGGCACCGTCTTCATCGGTGGGCGCGACGTGACGCGGCTGCGCCCTGCGGACCGGGACGTGGCGATGGTGTTCCAGAACTACGCGCTGTATCCGCACCTGACCGCCGGGCAGAACATGGCGGTGCCGCTGGCGATGCGCCGGCTTTCGGTGCTGGAGCGGCTGCCGCTTGTGGGGCGGCTGGTGCCGGGCCAGGCGGGACGGCGGCGGGCAATCGCGGCGGCTGTGCGGACGGCAGCAGAGACGCTGCGGATCGGACACCTGCTGGACCGGCGACCGGCGCAGCTCTCAGGCGGTCAGCGGCAGCGCGTGGCGCTGGGGCGCGCCCTGGTGCGCCGCCCGGCAGCCTTCCTCATGGACGAGCCGCTGAGCAACCTGGATGCCGAACTGCGCGCCCAGACCCGCAAGGAAATCGTGGAGCTGCACCGCCGCGCCGGGGTGACGACGGTCTATGTGACGCACGACCAGGTCGAGGCCATGACGATGTCCGACCGCGTGGCGCTGATGCTGGACGGCCGCATCCTTCAACTCGGCACGCCGCGGGCGATGTATGACGACCCCCGTGACCTGCGCGTGGCGGCGTTCCTGGGCAGCCCGCGCATCAACACGCTTGCGGCGATGACGAGGCCAGACGGCGTGACGCTGGCGGGGGAGATGCTGCCGGTGCAGGCCGCGGCACCGCCGGGCACGCCGGTGACGCTGGGACTGCGGGCGGAGCTGCTGCGTCTGGCCCCGTCCGGCTTGCCGGTTCTGGTGGAGCATGTCGAGTTCCTGGGCGCGGAGGTGCTGATCCATGCCCGCACCCGGTCCGGGGAGGGGCTGGTCGCGCGCATGACGGCGGAGGCGGCCGGGCGGGTGCAGGCCGGGGACGGCGCGCACCTGGCGGTGGACTGGCCCGGCGCGCTGCTGTTTGGGGCTGACGGGACCCGGTTGGCGATGCGTCCGGCGGTGGCCCATGTCTAATGCCGTTCCAGGCGCCGCATCGGGCCTGCGGCATCCCACCCCCCCGATGCCGTCACCCCTGGACACTCCGCGCCGGGCGGCGCTGGACAGCCTAGCGGGCTGGCTCCTGGCCGGGCCGTCCGTGCTGGCGCTGACGGTGCTGCTGCTGCCCACGGTCGCGCTGCTGCTGGCGTCGCTGACCGACTTCGAGCTGGGTGGCCCGCCCCTGCGCTGGGTCGGGCTGGACAATTATGCCGAGTTGCTGCGCGACCCGGCCTTCCGCGGGGCGCTGCGGAACACCCTGGTCTATGTCGGCGCCGTGCTGCCGCTGTCCGTGCTGCTCGGCCTGGGACTGGCGCTGCTGGTGGAGGGCGGCACGCGCGGGCGGATGCTGTTCCGCGCCGTATTCTTCCTCCCCGTGGTGTCGCTGCTGGTGGCGATGGCGACAGCCTGGGAGTACCTGCTGCACCCAACCATCGGCCCGGTGAACCGGCTGCTGGGGCTGCTGGGAGTGGCGCCGGTCAACTGGCTCGGCTCGTCGGAGTGGGTGCTGACCTCGCTCTGCATGATCGGTGTGTGGGAGAACCTGGGCTACGTCGTCGTGCTGTTCATGGCGGGGCTGACGGCCATACCCCCGGAGCTGCGGGCGGCAGCGGAAACGGACGGGGCAGCGCGGGCCTGGGACCGGTTCTGGCTGGTGACCTGGCCGCTGCTGGCGCCGACGACGCTGTTCGTCGTGACCATCACGGCCATACGCTGCCTGCGGGTATTCGACACGGTTGCGGCGCTGACCCATGGCGGGCCGAACAAGGCCAGCGAGGTGCTGCTGCACCTGATGTACCGGGAGGGGTTCACCTACTTCCGCATCGGCTACTCCGCCGCCATCACGGCGGTGTTCCTGGCCGTCGTGCTGGGCCTGGTGCTGCTGCAGACGCGGGTGCTGGAGCGGCGGGTGCACTACGGATGAACCGCCCGCTTGCCGCCGACCTGCCGCGCCTGCTGTTGCTGACCCTGGCGGCACTGATCGTATTGGCGCCCTATTTGTTCATGCTGTCCGCATCGGTGAAACCCGGCGGCGAGATCTTCCAGTCCTCCCTGCAGCTGTGGCCGCAGCGGTTCCATGGCTGGGAGAACTACCGGAAGGCGCTGACAGCCGTGCCGCTGCTGCGCTTCCTGCTGAACGGCGCGCTTGTCTGCGCCGTGGTGCTGGTGCTGCAACTGCTGTTCGCCGTGCCCTGCGCGTATGCTCTGGCCAAGCTGCGCTGGCGCGGGCGGGACCTGGTGTTCGCGCTAGTCATGTTAGGGCTGCTGATCCCGGCCCATGTGCCGGCGCTGCCGCTATATGTGGCCTTCGCCAAGCTCGGCCTGCTGGACAGCTACGCCGCGCTTGCCGCGCCGTTCGCGGTGTCGGTGTTCGCCATCTTCTTGTTCCGCCAGGCCTTCAAGTCCATGCCGGACGAGCTGATCCAGGCGGCCCGGCTGGATGGCATGTCCGAGCTTGGCATCGTCTGGCGCGTCATCCTGCCGAACGCCTGGCCGACCGCGACGGCGTTCGCGACCTTCAGCATCGTCGCGCACTGGAACGACCTGTTCTGGCCGCTGATCGTCGTGCAGACGCAGACCATGGCCACCCCCGCGCTCGGCGTCCTGTTCTTCCGGGCGGAGGAGGGCGGCAACGACACCGGGGCGCTCATGGCGGCCTGCGTGATCACCACGGCACCCATGGTCGCCGCGTTCCTGCTGGCCCAGCGCCGCTTCATCCAGGGCGTCGCGACGGCGGGCCTCAAGGGCTGAATCAACATATGGAGCATACGATGCAACGCCGGACCCTGCTTGCCGCCGCGCTCGCCACGCCGTTTCTGCGTCGCGCTGCCTATGCAGCGACGGAGCTGGTCGTCCATTTTCCCATGCCGGCCTTCTTCAAGGACGTGATGGACCAATTGGCGGCGGAGTTCACCCGCGCGAACCCTGACGTGACCGTGCGCTTTCCGGCGCCGTCCCCGACCTATGAGGACGGGTTGCAGCAGGTAATCCGACAGGCGGCCACCGGCGGGCTGCCGGATGTCAGCTTCCAGGGTCTGAACCGGCTGCGCTTCCTGGCGGAGCGCAATATCCTCGTGGACCTAAAGCCTTGTCTGGACAAAGCGGGAGACCCGGCGGCGGCCGGCTGGACGCCGGGAACCCTGGCGCTGGCGCAAGTGGGCGGCAAGCAGGTCGGGCTGACGTTCAGCGCCAGCAACCCGGTGTTCTACTACAACGCTGCCCTGGTGCGCCGTGCCGGGGGCGACCCGGACGACATGCCGCGGGACTGGGACGGCGTGCTGAAACTGTCAGCGGCCATCGCGGGCCTCGGCGACGGGGTCAGCGGAATGTTCTATCGCTGGCCCGGCGACGACTGGATGTTCAGCGCGCTCCTGTATGGTTACGGCGGCAAGATGCTGTCCGACGACGAGAAGACCGTGGCCTTCGGGGAGCAGGGCCTAGCCGCGTTGAAGCTGCTGGACCGCATGGTCAAGGAGGGCAAGATGCAGCCGCTGACGACGGATGCGGCGTTCCAGGCGTTCTATGCCGGCAAGCTCGGCATGATCTTTGGCACCACGGCGTATATCGGACAGTTCCAGCGCTCCATAGGGCCGGATGTGGAGCTGCGTACGACGCGGATGCCGGTCGTCACGCCGGGCGGCAAGCTGCCGACGGGGGGCAACGCGGTGGTCATGCTGACGCGCGACCCGTCCCGGCAGGAGGCCGCCTGGCGCTTCATGCAGTTCGCGGCGGGGCCGGTGGGCCAGACCATCATGGTGCGGGGAACGGGCTACGTGCCCAGCAACGCGCTGACCTTGAACGACGACCGCTACCTCGGCGCGTTCTACCGGGAGAACCCGCTGTTCCGGGCGGCAGTCGGGCAAATTCCGGTCATGCAGCCCTGGTACGCCTTCCCCGGGAGTAACGGCGTGCGGATCACGCAGGCCATCGTGGACAACTTGGCTCGCATCGTCGAGCAGAAGGCGACGCCGGAGGCGGTGCTGGCCGACGTGACGCAGGAAGTGCAGCGGCTGCTGCCGCGGGGGTAGGGGGCTGCGTGTTTCCGCCCCCGCACTCCGGATAAGGCCACCGGATGTGGTCGGCGAGGTCGCAAAGCGGCCTGATCTCGATGTCATGCGGCGCTCGGCAAGTGCAGTCGGGGTTGGAGATGGTTGGTTTTGGCTTGTTGGTGGCGCCGGCACCGGCTCCCCTCCTGAGACCTACCTGGCTACCATCCCGCCACGATGCCTTTGCAGGCCGCCCGGTGCCTGTGGTCAGGTGCAGGCAGAGGAACATCCATTGATTGCTTCGATACCGGGACATTCTGGTTTATTCTAACTTCACCCAGACAGAGTGAGGCGGGTGTGGCCGGATCCATCTCTGCCTGGAGCGCCGCTGTGATCTGCGTTGCCTTGCCCAGCCGCAGTCCAAGGTCGGCCACGCTGGCCCGTTCATCGCGCTCGAGGCGGCCGACTTCCACTCCCGTCGTCACCCCAGCCCGCAACTCCGCCACCAGCTTCACCCGCTACACCGGCTTCGCCACGAGCTCACCTTCTCCCCATGAGCCCAAGACTTACCCAACCAGCAACAAACCCCCAAATGCTTGCATGCTTCCTTGCCCATACGTCAACAGCCCTTGGGCGAAGCGATGAGCCGGTTTTCGGCGAAGTGTGTATGACACCGGCGAGAGATAGCGGCGTCTGGCCTGAGTCGGCGCCCGGCGTGGGTGGGTCCAGTAGCACGCGTGCGGCTACGTCGAGGCGGAAGGTGCCATACGGGTTGACATGTCCCAGGGCCGGCTACGTCAGGATAAGCAATGGCGCGGGGCTCTAGTTGGGTTCCAGCATGGTGGCTGCATCATGCGACCACGGCCGCAATGAGAGCAGTCCGCTCGTTCGAACATCCAGGCCGAAACCTCCAGCCAACGATCCACTTCGGACCCGGTTAGCGTGCAACGGAAAGAAACGCCACCCATCCTCGCGATCAGGGGAATCGCACTTGGAATATTGTTGACTTAGCGGGGGCTTGCTGGGTGCGGTGTTGATGGATTCTACCTCTTTGGGCGCTGGTTGCGCATGGGGGTATTGTCTTGGACGAGTTTGTGGCGTGCTGGGACGAGTTGGATGACCCGCGGACCGGCAATGCCGGCCTGCATGACTTCCACGAGCTTCTGTTCATCGCGCTGTGCTCGGTGCTGTGCGGCGGGCAGGGTGCGGTGGACATGGCGCTGTTCGCGAAGTCCAAGGAGCCATTTCTGCGCGGTGTCCTGACGCTCGCCAACGGGGTGCCGAGCCACGACACGTTCAGCCGCCTGTTCCGCCAGCTTGACCCGGAGGCGTTCCGCGCCGCGTTCCAGCGTTTCATGGCCGGGTTCTCTGAGCAGTGCCGCAACCTTGCACCCGGTGCGGTGGCCGCGGGTGTGGTGGCCATCGACGGCAAGGTCCTGCGCCGCTCGTTCGACCGCGCCAGCGGCAAGTCTGCGCTGCACATGGTCAGTGCCTGGGGGTGCGAGCAGCGGCTGGTGCTGGCGCAGGTCAGCACCGACGCCAAGTCGAGCGAGATCACCGCGGTGCCGGCCCTGCTGCGCCTGCTGTCGCTCCAGGGCACGATCGTGACCGCCGACGCGCTGCACTGCCAGCGCGTCACGGCCCGGCAGATCGTGGACCAGGGCGGCGACTACGCCCTGGCGCTGAAAGGCAACCAGGGCACGCTGCACTATGACGTCGTCCGCTTCCTTGATGACCCCGCCACCAAGGCCGCCACGGCCAAGCCGGCCGTAGATGCCGGCCACGGCCGTATCGAGACACGCACGGCCACCGTCTCGACCGACATCGGCTGGCTGCAAGAGCAGCACAAATGGCCGGGGCTGGCCGCCATCGGCAAGGTGCACCGCATCCGCGAGACCGCCGCCGGGACAACGGCCGAGACCGCCTACTACCTGCTCAGCACCGCACTCCTCCCCGACCGCCTGAACGAGGTCGCCCGGTCGCATTGGGGGATCGAGAACCAACTGCACTGGCGGCTCGATGTCATCATGAACGAAGACCAGGACCGCACCCGCCTGGGACACGGCCCCGAAAACCTGGCCGTCCTGCGCCATATGGCCCTGAACGTCATCCAGGCCGAACCCAGCAAGGGATCGCTGCGCGGCAAACTCAAACGCGCCGGATGGGACGACGCCTACCTCACCAAACTCCTCGAACTATTTGAAGTGCGATAGCCCTGTCCTCGCGATCACCTTATGGACAGCACCCTGACGTCCAAACCAAAGATGCCAAGGATACAACAGTTCCCGAAAGACGGTCCCGTAGGCGTTCTCAAACCGTGTTCTACAATGCCCGGCAGCCCCATTCGACGCTGGCCGGGCGCACGCCGGACGAGGCATACGGGGCAGGCGGAACCCAGGGGGCAGACGGGACGAAGACGGAGAAACTTGCGACCTGACAACAACCAGAACCAAGCTTATCCCAGCCGCAAACCTGTCCGAACGGACAGGACTACCTCACTTTCCATATGGTCCCCCTGTTGAGACCAGGGCTGCACTTTGCAACATCAAAGCGACCTGCCCTTGCGGGCGCAGACGGGTGACAAGCTCTCTACCAATCCGACCGCGGATACCCCCGCGGGTTGCGAGCAGATCAAGGCGGCTATCTGGCGCACAGTAGCGCCCCAGCGCCGCCGACAAGCCGCCGACGAAGACAACTCGCGTCACCCCGTGCGCGGCTTCATGCTCCAGGAAGTAAGTTCGCATCACGGTTGATAGGGAGGCTGCCTGCAACTCGTCGCGGTTGAGCTGCCATTCGACGTACGTGCCCTCCGGCTGCCGCCAGCCGGACAGATAGCTCAACCACCGCCCGGCCGCGTCCCGCACGCCCATTGCGAAGTATCCGGGAGTTTGGCGGATGGCGGCCTCAAGCCTGATGCTATGCGCGCGCGACACAGAGTACATGGAAGCTCCGTGCAGCTCCTCCACGGCCTTCGCGGCGTCCTCCGGCAGCAGGTCCGGCACGAACACGCATCCAAGCTCACGTTCGGCCCTACGCCGGAAATAGTAGTAGTTCCTGCGGCTGCGCGGCCGAAGCCGCGACAGGAAGCCCTCAAAGCCGCCTTCAAGCGAGAGATCCGTGCTGACGTCGCTTGTGTGCCAGGCACAGTGGATCCGCGCTGTTTCCGGCGTGGTCGCTTTAGGTTCCGCAGCCCCGCGCATTGAGGCAAGGATCGTAAGGACCCAGGGCAGCGCAAGCACGGCACCTGCAGCCGCCTCCAGCGCCGCCACGCGCTGGCCAGCAGCCGCGATGACCAGCCCGTCACCGGACCGGCTGCCGCCTTTGATGACGCCCGTTGGAACGCCTAACTTCTGCTTCCCCTACAGAAGGACAGCCGCCGCCGGCTGGTTGTCCTTCTCCAGAACGACGACCAATGGACTGTTCTGCCAGACTGCCATTCTACTCATGAACCAGAACATGTCCGTTGTCATGTCGGACGCCACGCCAAGAGATTGACGCAGCGACTCTACAACCGAGGCTGCACCTGCGACGCGCCGCCTTCCTACAAACACTTGGCAGCCGAACCGGTCGGGTCTCGATGAGCAGGTGTCGTCAAGTATGGAGAACAACTACTTGGCTCCCTCGTGCCAATTGTGGGTAGCCTGCAACGGTCTTGTTGGAACTGCTGCATCCGTCAGCGTGATGCATGGATAGGCATTGGAGTTCTGGAAGGCTCTTGAACAATTTGAGCTGCTAAGCATTACCGTCAGTCAGGCGTAGATGATAAAAGCCCGTTTTGAAAGGGGTTGTGGGCTAGGTCTGATGGTGTGACCGGGCCGGTTGTTGCGGCGTTCCAGGGGGTTTGCCCAGTCTGGAGCGGGAGATGTGGACACCGGAGGACCGTGTGCTGGTCGGAGACTACGGGGCTGGCCAGGCGCTGACGGACGACCAGTGGCGGCTGTTGCAGCCGCTGGTCCCGCCTGCCAAGCCCGGAGGCCGCCCGCGCACGACGGACATGCGGCGCATGCTGGACAGCCTGTTCTACGTGCTGCGCACCGGCTGCCAGTGGCGGCACCTGCCGCCTCCGCCGACGTTCCTGCCGTGGCCGACCGTGTATGGCTACTTCCGCGCCTTCCTGGACGCGGGCGTGTGGGAGGCCATGCGTCACCACCTCGTGGTCATGCTGCGCGAGGGCGCAGGGCGGGAACCAAGCCCGACGGCCACGGTGATCGACATGCCCTTGAGCGCCGAAGGCGATCAAGCGTGAAGACTACGGAAAGCAGCGGTCCGCGCGGCTACGATGCGGCCAAGAAGGTCACGGGGCGCAAGCGGCACATTGCCGTGGACACGCAAGGGCTGCTGCTGGGCGTGGTCGTCCAAGCCGCCTCCATCCAGGACGCGGACGGCGCGGGCAGCCTGCTCGGGCGCGTCAAGCCGCTGTATTGCTGGCTGCGCGCCGTGTTCGCCGACGGCGGCTACAACCGCGTGCCAGCAATCCTGGCCTGCTTCCTGCTCGGCCTCGCGCTGCTTATCGTCAGCCGTCCGCGGGGAGCAAAGGGCTTTGTCCTTCTGCCCCGCCGGTGGGTGGCAGAGCGCACGCTGGCCTGGTTCGGACGCTGGCGCCGGCTGTCCCGAGACTACGAGCACCTGCCAGAGGTGTCCGAGGCCATGGTCACCCTGGCCATGATCCGCCTCATGACCCACCGCGCCGTCCACCCAAACCGCAAGCGACTGCCCGCACCATGACTTCCAAAACAGGCTTTTACTGTCATGCCCAGGGTGCCAGCAAGCCAAGTCAGAGTGCCAGCCGCGCCACATTCAGGAAAGTGGCCTCAGCATAGGGCAGCCTACTTTTAAGCCACCTCCGCCCGCGGCACTTCAGCCGTAGACTGGCCCGTGCGGCCAGCCCCCACATTGGAAATACCCAATGTTGCGGCCACGGTGTGCCAATCGCGTCCAGAGTGTAAACCAGCGCAGGTACGGGACACAGAGGAACTTTGGCTTTTCAACGCAGTACGGTACTGATCAGCACCGAAACCCGCTGCTGTCCCACACTCTCAACCCTCAGCTGCATCCACAACCACTTCCAGCTCGGTCGCCATCGCCTGACCGCCGACCAGCAACGTGCCGCCCGCAACGCCGCCTTCCGCACCTGGCGCGAGGTGGCCGGCTTCGCGTCCGCCGCGTGAAGTCCTGAGCAGTCGCAAGCCCTCGGCGTCCCCTCAACCATCAACCTAGCAACGCCGAACGGCATGTTAAAAGGATGGGCCGGGCGCCCGGATGGGCAGCGCCCTACTTATAAACGGCCGCGCCGCCAGCCATGATCGAGTTGCGCCAGGCGCCGCGCACGCTGTCCTGCACGGCCTTGGGCAGCGGGATGTACTCAAGCTGCGTCGCAATCGCGCCGCCGTTGTTGTAGGCCCAGTCAACCCACTTCAGCACGTTCGCCGCGCGCGCCGGGTCCTTCGGGTCCTTGGGGACCAGCAGGAACGTGGCGGAGACGATGGGCCAGCTCGTGCCGCCGGCCTGGTCGATCAGGTCCACCGCGAAGTTCTGCGCGCTGCCCCAGTTGCCCGACGACGCCGCTGCCTGGAACGCCGCCGCCGTCGGCGCCACGAACGCGCCTGACTTGTTGCGGAGCTGCGTCGTCGTCAGGCTGTTCTGCGTCGCATAGGCGTTCTCGACATAGCCGATGGCGCCGCGGGTGTTCTTCACGGTGCCGGCCACGCCGTCGTTGCCGCGGGCGCCCGCGCCTGCCGGCCACTTGACGCTGGTGCTGGCGCCGACCTGGCTCTTCCAGTCCGGGTTGGCGGCCGACAGGTAGGACGTGAACACGAACGACGTGCCGCTGCCGTCGGCGCGATACACCGGGGCGATGGCCAGGTTCGGCATCGCCACGCCGGTGTTCAGCGCCACAAGCTTAGGGTCGTTCCACTTGGTGATCTTGCCGAGGTAGATCTCAGCCAGCGCCTCGCCGGTCAGCTTGACCTGGTTGGTGGCGATGCCCGGAAGGTTCACGATCGGCACCACGGCGCCCATCACCATCGGGAACTGCAGCAGGTTGGCCGACTGCAGCTTGGCCGCGTCCATCGGTGCGTCGGAGGCGCCGAAGTCCACGGTGCGGTTGGTGATCTGGTTCTGCCCGCCGCCGGAGCCGATGGCCTGGTAGTTCAGCTCGACGCCGATGGCGGCCTTTGCCGCCTCGCCCCACTTGGCATAGACTGGTGCCGGGAAGGTGGCGCCTGCGCCGGTGATCCCGTTCTGCGCCATAGCAGGCAGCGCCGCCACGGACCCGAACCCTGCCAGCACAACCGCCAGCGCCGCATTCCTGAGCCTCATGTGACCTCCATCGTGGGCACGCCACGCGCGCCGAGCGCAGGACCCGGCCTGCTTCGGACCGGAACCTAGTCCGCACCCGCGACGCAGATATTGCAGACTTATGACAGTTGCGTGGCAGGCGGTTGCGGCTGAGCTGCCAGCAGGCGCACCGGTCGGGCCGCCGCAACAGGCCACCTGTGGACCGGCCTCCAACCGTGACCCTACCTAACATAGCTCGGCTACTTGGATAGCCGTTGGGGTCACCAACGGCGCCGGTCGTAACCCCATCCGTTAAGGAGATTCTTATGTTAAGTCATGAACTTGCGGCACTTGAAGACGGGGCGGCAGCGGGCGCCGATCCACACCTACCTCCCGGCCGTCCCCTCCGTCCAGGCAGCGGCCGGCGGCCGGCCCAGCGCCGAATGCACCTCGTTGTAGTAGGGGCCTAGCATCTCAAGCACCAGGATGCGGTCGAACTCCCGGAGCGTCAGAACCGCCGCCGCCTCGGCGTCGTAGTCGCCGCGCGCCGCCACGTTGGACGAGGTGGAGCCAGGCAGCGCATGCACACGGCCCATCAAGGTTTCCATCAGTGGCTCGATGTGCCCGCCAAAGTGCGGCGTCGCCGGCGGGCGGTAGTCGATGCGGATGCCGTGCTGCTCGCAGCCGCGCTCGAAAGCCCGGGAATTGAACTTGATCCTCCACGGTTTCCGTGGACGGGTTACGCTACGTTTACTGCTTGCCGTTCTGCCTGGTCCGGCGTGCGGTAGTCCAGGGCCGGATGAAGGCGCTGGCGGTTGTAGAAACCCTCGACGTAGGCGAACAGGTCGCGCTTGGCCTCGTCGCGGGTGGCATAGGTCCTGTGGTGCACCAGCTCGGTTTTCAGCGTGTGGAAGAAGCTCTCCATCGGCGCGTTGTCCAGCGGGTTGGCGCGCCGGCTCATGGACGGCGTGATGCCAGCCTGGCCCAGGGCTGCCTGGTAGTCGCCACAAGCGTATTGGGTGGATGCCCCTGTCCGAGTGGTGGGTCAGGCCAGCGCCCGGCCGCTGGCGCTGAGTGGCCATCAGCAGCGCCGAGGTCGCCAGCTCGGCGCGCAGGTGATCGCGCATGGACCAGCCGACGATCTTCCGCGTTCGCAGGTCCATGATGGCGGCCATGTAGAGCCAGCCCTCGCCAGTTGCGATGTAGGTCAGGTCTGCCAACCAGACCTGGTTCGGCCTGCTGGTGGCGGAGAACTTGCGGTCCAGCAGGTTGGGGGCGACCGGGAAAGAATGGCGGCTGTTGGTCGTCTGCACGCGGCGGCGCTGCGCGATCAGGCCGCGCACGCCGTGGCGGCGCATCAGGCGCTCGACGCGCCCCCGGCCAACCCGCCTCCCATGTGCCCGCAAGGCGGCGTGCACGCGCGGGCTGCCATACCGGCCACCGCTGTCGGCGTGCGCCTGGCGGATGTCGGCCAGCAGGGCACGGTCCTCGACGGCGCGCTTGCTCTTCGGACGCGACAGCCAGGCATAGTAGCCGGCCACCGACACGCCGAACACGCGGCACATGGCCCTGACAGGCCAGCAGCCGCGGTGATGGTCGATGTGCTCGTACCTCATCGTGACGGAACCGCAAAGATGGCGATCCCCCTTTTGAGGATGTCGCGTTCCATGCGCAGCCGCTCGTTCTCGCGCCGCAGCCGCGCGATCTCAGCCGCCTGATCAGCCGTGGGGACAGGAACAGGCTTGAGGAGCGCCGACGCCGCTGGCCGCGTTGCTGCTGCGGGCGCAGTCCTGTTCGCTTGCCCGTATCGCCTGATCCACTGCGACACCAGGGTATGGTGAAGCCCGACCTCGGCCGCCACCGACGACGCCGTGCGCCCCGTGCTGGTCACCAGGTCCACGACCTGGCGCTTGTAGTCTTCCGTATAGGACCGGGGCTTTGCCGCCGTTCCATTCGCCTGCTCGTCCATCAAACACCTCCAGCTCAAAGATTGCCTCTGGGTGTCCACGGTGCCCAACATCACCGCTGCGAACCGCTGTTGGGGCCAAGACGGGCTGCCGACCGCGAGCAGGGCGGCGACGACCGCAACGAACGCGATCAGCACGTCGCCCGCCGCGCAGTGCAGAACCATCAGGGCAATCTCATACGCCGTACCCGTGTGCCACAGCGTATAGAGCGGGAACTGCACGACCTCCGAGGCAAGGTTCCCGATGGCCGATGCGAGCAGGAAACGCCCGAGCATTCGCAGCCAGTTCCGGCCCGTCGTCGGCTCAAGCACGGTGACACTCAATCCTGGCCGGGCCTGGATTGGCGACTGTCCAGGTCGTACGTAGCGCCAAAAGCGCGGCGGTCGAGGCCAGGCCCAGCCCGACCGACACTGCCAACGCCCTGGTGCCCTGGGATTGCCCCGCCTTTGTGGTTCATCCGCACTTTAGGTGCAGCTTGAGACCTGTGCGGGCCGCAAACCTCTGAGTAGACTGCGTCTTTCGACTTTGACTGCTACCAGCGTCACAAGCCGACGGCAGCGCGGGAAGCAAGCCGAAAATCTCAAGCCGTTTCAATAAGCTACTGGCCAAGCGCCTCGCTTGTCCTGCACCAAAAGTGCGGGAGAGCCCCGGTTCGGCGCTTGTTCACAGTCGGCCTGCAGGACCCAGTTGCGGATCGACTGCGACGTCGGTTCGAACTCCCGCGCCAGCTCCTCAGGATCCCGGCCGGCGCGGACCAACTCGACCAGTTGGCGCCGCAGTTTAGGTGAGTAGGGTGGGGCGTGACTTGGGCATAAGCGAACACCTCGCGCAAAAGCGTCATCGGTGTCCACCGAACCGGGGTGGTCCCAGTTTTTGCGAGCAAGTGTTCGGCCCAAGTAGAGCTGCCTGATCTGAACATGCTTCGGGGCAGCGACGGCGCGCGGCCCCGTGCGACAAAGCTTCATAATACTTTAACCGTTCTAAGAGGCCACGAAGCGCGTCCGGCCTGCATAACATTTCCTGACAGTCTCGATGGAGAGCAGGCGGATGCGGAAGTTCATGAGCGGCCTTTTGGTCAGCACGGCGCTGGCCACGGGCGCTGCGGCACAGACGGCCCAGCACAATGTCATCCTGTTTGTGGCGGACGGGCTGCGCCCGACCTCGGTCACGCCGCAGACGGCGCCGGCCATGAGCGCGCTGCTGCAAGGTGGGGTGCGGTTCACCAACACGCACTCCATCTTCCCGACCTTCACCACCGCGAACGCCTCGGCCATGGCGACCGGCCACCTGCTGGGCGACACCGGCGACTTCTCGAACACGATCTACTCGGGCTTCCGGGTGCCGGCGGGCGGCAACACGGTCACGCCGTTCCTGGAAAACGACGCCGTAATCGGCCAGATGAACCAGCAGTTCGGCGGCAACTACCTGAACGAGACGGCCATTGTCGCCGCCGCGCGCGCCCAAGGCTACTCCACGGCCACCATCGGCAAGGTCGGCCCGGTCCACATCTTCGACCCGACCGAGGCCACCGGCCAACTGACGATCAACATTGACGACGCGACCGGCAGCGCGGCAGGCATCCCGCTGTCGTCCGAGGTGCAGGCGGCGCTCACGGCGGCCGGCCTGCCGACGGCTGCGCCCGGGCGCGGAGCGAACGGCGCGTCCGGCACCAGCTCGATGCCGGGCACCAAGGTCGCCAACATTTTCCAGCAGCAGTACTTCGCCACGGCCGCCACGCAGGTCGTGCTGCCGCTGTTCAAGGCGCGCGGCAAGCCGTTCGTGATGGTGTTCTGGTCCCGCGACCCGGACGGCACGCAGCACAACCAGGGCGACAGCCTGCTGAGCCTGACGCCGGGCATCAACGGCCCGA
>JAABUT010001856.1_pt1 | contig 22311 bp, 23 predicted proteins | sample 5559281 | NCBI WGS metagenome assembly JAABUT01 (sample SAMN10711880, study PRJNA513359) | rock metagenome | isolation source: Antarctica rocks | place: Antarctica: Victoria Land, Ricker Hills nord | collected 2016-01-04
AGGACCTGCTCCCAACGCCGGCCGTGCCGAGCCACGACCGCCAGCTCCGGCGGCGCTGCCTCGTACGCTGCGTCGAGGTGAGCGGCGGCCATCCGCCACGGCTGGCGGGCCGCAGCGTCCCCTCCCGGCATCGCGACCTGGCTCAGGTGGGCGGCGCGGACGAAGCCCGCAAGATCGGCGATCAGGAACTCGCCGCCCCAGGCCGTGCCGTCGGTGCCGAGTCCGACGCCGTCGAAGGCCACGCCGATGACCGGCCCGGCCATCGCATTGTCCGCCAGGCAGGAGGCGATGTGCGCGTGGTGGTGCTGCACACCGACCAGCTCGACATCCGGTAGGTCCAGGGCGTAGCGCGTCGAGGGGTAGTCCGGGTGCAGGTCGTGGACGACGACCGCCGGCTCGACGTCGAGCAGGGCCTTGAGGTGCGCGATGCCGTCGAGGTAGGACCGCAGCGTGGAGTAGTCGTCGAGGTCGCCGACGTGGTGGGACACGAAGGCGTGGCGGCCGCGCGTGAGGCAGAACGTGTTCTTCAGGGCCGAGCCGCAGGCCAGGACCGGCTGCGCACTGTCGTATGGCAGCACGATGGGCCCGGGTACGTAGCCCCGCGAGCGCCGGATCGGCACCACCCGGCCGTGGGCGACCTTGCAGACCGAGTCGTCGACCCGGGTGCGAATTGCCCTGTCATGCAGCAGGACGGCGTCGGCGATCCCGGGCAGGCGTGTCAACGCATCGGCGTCCCGGAAGGCGATCGGCTCGTCCGACGCGTTGCCGCTGGTCAGGACGAGCGGTCCCTCGAACGCCTCGAGAAGCAGGACGTGCAAGGGCGTGTACGGCAGCATCAGGCCCAGGGCGGGCGACCCGGGCGCCACCGAGGGCGCCACCGCCACCCCGCCGCCCGCCCGGCGCTCCATGACGACGATCGGTCGCGCCGGGCTCGTGAGAAGGGCCAGCTCCTGCGGTCCGATCTCGCACAGGTCCCGGGCCGCAGCCACGTCCACCACCATCACGGCGAACGGCCGGTCCTCCCGGTGCTTGCGCCGGCGCAGCGTGGCGACCGCGTCCTCCTGCCGCGCGTCGACAGCGAGGTGATAACCACCGAGACCCTTGACGGCTACGACCCCGCCTTCGCGGAGCACGGTGACGGCGCCGGCGAGCGGCGCACCGGGCGCCGGCGTGCCGGAACGGTCGAGCAGCTGCAGGGACGGCCCACACACCGGGCAGCACACGGGTTCGGCATGAAAGCGCCGGTCGGCCGGGTCCTCGTACTCCCTGCGGCAGTCGGTGCACAGGGGGAAGCCGGCCATGGTCGTGCGCGACCGGTCGTAGGGCACGGAGTCCACGATGGTGAAGCGGGGACCGCACGAGGTGCAGTTCAGGAATGGGTAGCCGAACCGGCGGTCGGACGGATCGTGCAGCTCGCGGAAGCAGTCCGCACAGGTGGCCGTGTCCGCCGGCACCATCGTGAGCCGGGCCCCGCCTATGGAGCTGCTCCGGACCGCAAACCCGGGTTCTCCGGTCGGTGTCCGCGACTCACTGCGGACCTCATCGACACGAGCCATCGCCGGCGGTCGGCGCAGCGCCGCCAGCAGCGACGACACCGAGTCGGCGGTGCCCTCCACCTCGAGGACGACCCCGGCGGGATCGTTGCTGACCCAACCGGACAGACCCCGACTGGTCGCCTCCCGCCAGACGAAGGGTCGGAACCCGACCCCCTGCACCAGTCCCGACACGTGGGCCCGGGTGCGGACGGTGCCGGGTACGTGGGCGGTCATGCAGAGAGTCTCCTCGGCCGCGCGTCTTTTCCGGGTATCAGCGTTATTGCTTGACACTTGCGCCTTCGGGGGAATAGGACAACACCTGCGTCGCACAGACCGGCACCGCTGGCCGTCTACGACGCGGCGGGGCGTCTGCGCGTCGGCCCTGAGAGCAGGCAGGTCCCCCTGCCCTGCACGCGGTCAAAGGCGGCCCGTCTGCTCCGGCACGGACCAGGGAAGGAAGGCCATGACAGAGAGCGACCAGAGCCCGCACGTGCAGGAGGAGCCGCAGTCCGAGCGCGGGGCGCCGGGCTCACGGGACGAGGGCGGCCCCCCGGGGGCAGGCAAGGTGGACCGGCCCGCCGGCGACCCCCACGCCGGGGACTCGACCAGCGTCAACGACACAGGCACCAAGCAGGACGACATGGACGCCATGCCCGGCGACTAGGGCGGCTGACCGACCCCGTGCACCACCCCAGGAGGTAGCGATGAGCGCAGCAGGCGAGGACGACAGCCCCACGAAGGACGCGACACCACCCGGCGGTGAGCAGCAGCCCGGCGGGCCCGTCCCGCCGTACGAGGACCGCAAGGCCAGCGCCGAGCCCGACCAGGAGGGCGGGACCCACCGCGAAGGTGCCCGCGTCGGCGGGGCCACCGGGCCGGTCGACGACGACCAGTTCAAGGCGCCGAGCCCGTCCGACACGCCGGGTGGCCGAACCGGGTCCCCTCAGGACGAGCAGCCGGCTGCCCTCATGCCGGACGGATCGTCGGCCGAGGACGGCGTGGAGCTCGGCTCCCATGTCCCAGGCACCCCCAAGGGGGAGCAGGGCGGCCGCTGAGCGGTGGTCGTGCCGAGTCGCGGATCGAGCGTCCCGGCAGCTCCGAACGCGCGGCGCCGCGCGTGATCCGCTGCGGCGGCGACACCTCAGGGCTTCGTCGCCGCAGTGGCATGCCCAGCCGAAATTGCCCCTGCAGCGCGAAAGGCTTCCTTGCGCGCTGATCTCGCGGCGGTCTGACTTCTGGATATCAGTGCAGTTGCTTGACACGTGCGGGCCGCTGGGAATAGGACATACCTCACGTCGCACAGACCGGCACCGCTGGCCGTCTACGACGGGAAAGGGCCTCAGTGCGCAGGCCCTGATGGGAGGCACATCTCATGCTCTCCGCTGAGGCCGTTGCGGCCGAGGACACCCTGGTCCACGTGTTGTGGATCAACGCCGGTCTCAGTTGTGACGGGGACTCGGTCGCCTTGACAGGCGCGACGCAGCCGAGCATCGAGGAGATCGCCCTGGGTGCGCTCCCCGGTCTGCCGAAGGTGGCGGTGCACTGGCCGTTGATCGATTTCGAGTGCGGTCCCAACGGCGGCGCCGACGACTTCCTGGAGTGGTTCTGGAAGGCCGACCGGGGTGAGCTGGAGCCGTTCGTGCTGGTGGTCGAGGGCTCGATCCCCAACGAGGCGCTGGCCGGCGAGGGCTACTGGTCGGGGTTCGGCAACAACCCGATGACCGGCCAGCCGGTGACAACCAGCGAGTGGCTGGACCGGTTGGCCCCCAAGGCCCTGGCCATCCTCGCGGTCGGGACCTGCGCCACCTACGGCGGGATCCACGCGATGGCCGGCAACCCGACCGGCGCCATGGGTGTGCCGGACTACCTGGGTTGGGACTGGAAGAGCAAGGCCGGCCTGCCGATCGTCTGCGTGCCCGGTTGCCCGGTCCAGGGCGACAACCTCTCGGAGACCATCACCTACCTGCTCTACCAGGCCACCGGCCAGGCCCCGATGATCCCGCTGGACGAGGCCCTGCGCCCGACCTGGCTGTTCGGCAAGACGGTCCACGAGGGGTGCGACCGCGCCGGTTACTACGAGCAGGGTGACTTCGCCACCGAGTACGGCTCGCCCAAGTGCATCGTCAAGCTCGGCTGCTGGGGCCCGGTCGTGAAGTGCAACGTGCCCAAGCGCGGGTGGATCAACGGTGTCGGTGGCTGTCCGAACGTCGGCGGTATCTGCATCGGCTGCACGATGCCCGGGTTCCCGGACAAGTTCATGCCCTTCATGGACGAGCCGCCCGGCGGGAAGTTGTCCACGACGGCGATCGGTGCGTACGGCAAGACGATCCGGGCGCTGCGCAGCAAGACCAGCAGCACGCTGGACAAGGAGCCCAAGTGGCGCAAGCCCAGCCGCAAGCTGCTCACCGGGGCCACCCGCACCTGGTAGGCCGCGGCCCAGCACCGGCCGCACGTTCCGCCCGCGGGTAGCACCTCTGCTGCTTGCGGACCTCCCACGACCCACAGGGATGGACCCAGATGACGTCGACACTGCCGCGCACCGGCAAGACGAGCTCCAAGGACAAGGGCCTGGTCGAGATGGCGTGGGACCCGATCACCCGGATCGTCGGCAGCCTCGGCATCTACACGAAGATCGACTTCGCGAACATGACGGTGGCCGAATGCCACAGCACGTCGTCGATCTTCCGCGGCTACAGCATCTTCATGAAGGGCAAAGACCCGCGCGACGCGCACTTCATCACCAGTCGCATCTGTGGCATCTGCGGCGACAATCACGCGACCTGCTCCTGCTACGCGCAGAACATGGCGTACGGGGTGAAGCCACCGGCGCTCGCCGAGTGGATCATCAACCTCGGCGAGGCGGCCGAGTACATGTTCGACCACAACATCTTCCAGGAGAACCTGGTCGGCGTGGACTACTGCGAGCGCATGGTCAAGGAGACCAACCCGGGGGTGCTGGCCAAGGCCGAGAACACCCGCTGCGCCAACGAGAACGCGCACGGCTACAAGACGATCGCCGGCATCATGCGGGCGCTCAACCCGTTCACCGGGGAGTTCTACCGTGAGGCGCTGCAGATCAGCCGGGTGACCCGGGAGATGTTCTGCCTGATGGAGGGCCGGCACGTCCACCCCTCCACGCTCTACCCGGGCGGCGTCGGGACGGTCGCCACCATCCAACTGATGACGGACTACCAGATCCGGCTGATGCGCTATGTGGAGTTCATGAAGAAGGTCGTGCCGATGCACGACGACCTGTTCGACTTCTTCTACGACGCGCTGCCGGGCTACGAGAAGGTCGGCCTGCGTCGCACGCTGCTCGGTTGCTGGGGCTCCTTCCAGGACCCGGAGCACTGCAACTTCGCCTACAAGGACATGGAGGACTGGGGCCGCAAGATGTTCGTGACCCCTGGCGTGGTCGTGGACGGCAAGCTGGTGACGACCAGCCTGGTCGACATCAACCTGGGCATTCGCATCATGCTCGGCAGCTCCTACTACGAGGACTGGAACGACCAGGAGATGTTCGTCAAGAACGATCCCCTGGGCAACCCGGTGGACCGTCGGCACCCGTGGAACCAGCACACCAACCCGCGGCCGCAAAAGCGCGACCTCGACGACAAGTACAGCTGGGTCATGTCTCCGCGCTGGAACGACGGCAAGGACAACCTGGCGCTGGACACCGGCGGCGGCCCGCTGGCGCGGCTGTGGTCCACGGCGCTCGCCGGCCTGGTCGACATCGGCTACGTCAAGGCGACCGGCACCAGCGTGCAGATCAACCTGCCGAAGACGGCGCTCAAGGGCCCCGTCAGCTTCGAGTGGAAGATCCCGCAGTGGAGCAACACCCTTGAGCGCAACCGCGCCCGCAGTTACTTCCAGGCCTACGCCGCGGCCAGCGCGCTGCACTTCTGCGAGAAGGCGCTCGAGGAGATCCGGGCCGGTCACACCAAGACGTGGGAGACCTTCGAGGTCCCCGACGAGGCGGTCAGCTGCGGGTTCACCGAAGCCGTGCGCGGCGTCCTGTCGCACCACATGGTCATCAAGGACGGCAAGATCGCGAACTACCACCCCTACCCGCCGACGCCGTGGAACGCCAGCCCGCGCGACAGCGAAGGCACGCCCGGGCCGTATGAGGACGGCGTGCAGGACTCCCCGATCTTCGAGGAGAACTCGCGTGAGAACTTCAAGGGCATCGACATCATGCGTACGGTTCGCAGCTTCGACCCCTGCCTGCCGTGCGGCGTCCACATGTACCTCGGTGAAGGCAAGACCCTGAAGAAGGTGCACTCCCCGACCGGCGCCGTCACGGGCGAGGAGTGAGCGCGCCGACCCTGGACCCGTCGGCCTGCGGCGAGCGCATCGAGCTCCTGCTGGAGGCCAGCGCCGCCGCCGGACCGGTGGCCCGTGAGCGGGCCGAGGAGCTGGTGCGCCTCGTCGTCGAGCTGTACGGGACGGGCCTGGAGCGGGTACTCGAGTTGGCGCACGAGGCAGGCGCGCTCGACGACGACCTGCTGGGGGCGCTTGCCGCCGACGAGCTGGTGTCGAGCCTGCTGCTGGTCCACGGCCTGCACCCGTACGGCGTCGAGGAGCGGGTGGAGCGCGCCTTGGACGGCGTGCGCCCCTACCTCGGCTCACACGGAGGCGACGTGCAGCTGCTGGGGGTGGACGACGAGGGGGTCGTGCGCCTGCAGCTGCTCGGCAGTTGTGACGGCTGTGCGTCCTCGGCGGTGACGCTGGAGCTGGCGGTCGAGGACGCTATCCGGTCGGCGGCGCCCGAGATCGTCCGGATCGACGTGGAGGAGGCGGCCCCTGCCGGCGCCGCGGCCCAGAGCGTCATCCCGGTCGAGCAGCTGAGCTCGCGGCTCAGGAGCCAGTCCGGCGGGGCCGGACAGGGCGCCGTCACCTGGGCCGCCGCCGTCCGGGTGGACGAGCTGTCGGTCGGTGGCCTGCACCGGGTCAGCGTGGGCGGCCTGGATGTCCTGCTGTGCCGATTGCTGTCCGGCGTCTACGCCTACCGGGACGCCTGTGCCGGCTGCGGAGCCACCTTCGAAGCGGCCGGCCTGCAGCGGTCGCCGGCGATCCCGGGCAGCGCCGTGCTCACCTGCCGCGGCTGCGGAGCGCACTACGACGTACGCCAGGCCGGCGCCGACCTCGACGTGGCCGACCGGCACCTCGAACCCGTCCCGCTGCTCGAGCGCGACGGCGTGGTCGAGGTCGCCGTACGGTCCCCGGTCCCGGCATGACCACTCCTGCGGGTGCGCTGTCGGTCCTGTCGCGCATCCGCGGCAGCCGGCCGGAGCCCGCGCCGTACGAGCGGTGCGAGATGTGCGCCGCTCCCGTCGCCGACGAGCACCAGCACGTCGTCAACGTCGGGACCCGGTCCCTGCTGTGCGCGTGCCGGCCCTGTTACCTGCTGTTCACCCACGACGACGCCGCGCTGGCCTACCGCGCCGTACCCGACCGTTACCTGTCCTTCCCCGACCTCGCCGCGCCCGTCTGGGAGGAGCTCGAACTGCCGGTCGGCACCGCGTTCCTGTTCGTCAACTCCGCCCTTGGCCGGGTCGTCGCCTTCTATCCCGGACCTGCCGGCGCGACCGAGTCCGAGCTGTCGCTGGAGGCGTGGGAGCGGGTCGTCGCGGCCGCGCCCGGGCTCGGGACGCTGCAGCCCGACGTCGAGGCCCTGCTGGTGCACACCGAGCACCAGCAGGCCGAGGCGTTTCTGGTCCCCATCGACGTCTGCTACGAGCTCGTGGGACACCTGCGGCAGCTGTGGCGCGGGTTCGACGGTGGCCAGGACGTCCGCCGGCGGCTCGAGGAGTTCTTCGGCAAGGTCCGGGCCAAGAGCCGTCCGGCGGTCCCGCGATGACCGACCTGGCCTTTGAGGTGCTCGACGTGCTGCCGCAGGAGTACGCGGCATCCCCGCACCTGCTGTTCCGGCTCCGGATCCGCGAGACGAGCGGGGAGGTGGTGCACGCCATCGCGCTGCGCTGCCAGCTGCGCATCGAGCCGCAGCGCCGTCCTTATGACGTCGGGGAACAGCAGGGCCTGACCGACCTGTTCGGCACGTCCGACCGCTACGGGCAGACGCTCAAGCCCTTCCTGTGGACCCACGCCACGGCCATGGTCCAGGGGTTCACCGGCGACACCGAGATCGACCTTCCGGTGCTGTGCACCTACGACTTCGACGTCAGCGCCACCAAGTACCTGCACGCCCTGCGCGGCGGCGACATCCCTGTCGTCCTGCTGTTCAGCGGGACGGTGTTCACCCGGGGGGCGACCGGGTTCGCCGTACAGCAGCTGTCGTGGTCGCTGGAGGCCTCCCACCGCATTCCGGTGCGCATCTGGCGTGAGCTGATGGACCACTACTTCCCGGGCGGCGGGTGGATCCGCCTGGACACCGAGACTATCGATGCCCTGCTGCACTACCGGTCCATGCACGGCCTGACCTCCTGGGAGCAGGCCTTCGCCCAGCTGCTGCCCGACCAGGTACAGGCGTCATGACGCTGACAGCTGCCCGGCAGGTGGCCGACGCCGTGCTCTACGAGGGTTACCTGCTCTACCCCTACCGCGCCTCGTCGTCGAAGAACCAGGTGCGCTGGCAGTTCGGCATCCTGGGGCCGGAGGGGGCCGGCGCCGCAGGGGTCGGTGAGGCGCCGCAGATGTCCACGGAGGTGGTGGTCGAGCCGCAGCCCGGGGCGGTCCTGGACCTCCACCTGCGGTTTCTCCAGGTCCAGTCACGGGTCGTCGAGCAGCGCACTGCCGACGGGTGGGCTGCCGTCGACGAGCTGCTGGTCGGTGACACGCGCTGGATCCCCTTTCACGAGGCGGTCTCACGTGAGATCCCACTCCTCGGGCTGCCCGTCTCCGCGTCACACAGCGCTGCCGTGGACGTCCCCGCGGGCCAGGAGGTCGAGGAGCTGTACGACCAGGACCACCGACTGGTCGGCCGGCTCGTGCGTACCCGGTGGGCTCTGGAGGGCGCCGTCACGGTCACGGTCCGAGCGGGGCAAGATCCACGGCTCGTCGTCCTCGCGATCCGGGTGGACAACCACACGGCCTGGTCGCCGGGCGACCAGGAGGGCTGGACCGCCCGCGACGTGGCCGCGCGCTACTCCTTCGTCGGGACGCACCTGCTGGCGACCGTCCAGGACGCCCGCTTCGTCTCGCTGCTCGACGGCCCGGACTGGGCCGATGCCGACACGTCCTCCTGCGCGCAGGAGCGGTGCTGGCCGGTCCTCATCGCCGACGACGACGGCCGCGACGCGGTGCTCGTCGCGCCGATCATCCTCGGCGACCACCCCACCATCGCGCCGGAGAGCGCGGGCGACCTGTTCGACGCCACCGAGATCGACGAGATCCTCACGCTGCGGGTCATGACCATGACCGAGCAGGAGAAGGCCGAGGCCCGCGGCACCGACCCTAGGGCAGCCGCGATCCTGGACCGCTGCGACGCCATGAGCGAGGACGCGCTGCAGCGGATGCACGGCGGCCGGCGGCCGAGCGGGGACGACGTCCCGGTGTACGGCGAGCAGGTGCCGTGGTGGGACGCCGACGAGGATGCGCGCGCCGAGCCGGAGACCGACGTCGTGCTGGTCGACGGAGTACCGGTCGCCAAGGGCAGCCGGGTGCTGCTGCGGCCGTCCCGGCAGGCCGACGCGCAGGACCTGTTCCTGGCCGGTCTGGTCGGGGTCGTGGCGAAGGTGTACTTCGACGTCGACGGCCGGACGCACGTCGCCGTCATGCTCGAGGACGATCCGGGCATCGACCTGTACGGCGCGACGGGCCGCTTCTACTACTTCGGGCCCGAAGAGATCGAGCCCCTGCAGGCTCGGGAGGACGCGCGATGAGCGGCGGCGTGCTGGTGGCCGGCATCGGCAACCTGTTCCTCACCGACGACGGCTTCGGCAGCGAGGTGGCGCGTCGCCTCGCCACCGGGCCGCTGCCCGAGGGGGTGAAGGTCGTCGACTACGGGATCCGGGGCCTGCACCTGGCCTACGACCTGCTGGACGGCTACGACGCACTGGTCGTCGTCGACGCCCTGCCCGGCGACGGCAGTCCCGGTGACCTCACCGTCCTGGAGGTCGGCCCGGAGGACCTCGGCGAGGCCGAGCTCGACGCCCACGGCATGGCACCGGTCTCGGTCCTGGCCAGCCTGGGCCAGCTCGGGGGGGCGCTGCCCCCGACCTACATCGTGGGTTGCCAGCCGCAGGACGTCGGGGAGGGGATGGGCTTGACCCCGTCGGTGGCCGCGGCCGTCGACGGGGCGATCGCGCTCGTGCACGACGTGCTCGACGAGCAGCTGGGGCTGTCGTCGGCCAGACCGGCGGGGCGCGCTCGCGCCGGCGCCAAGGCACCTTCGAGGGAGGAACGCTCATGAAGACCATCGGCATCATCACCACGGGTCTGGTCGGGTTGCTCGCCGGGCTCGGCGTGCTGGTGGGTGTCCGGTCGGCGCCGGACATCCGCCGGTACTTCCGCATCCGATCGATGTAGTGGGCCTGTATGCATGAGATGAGCTACTGCGAGGGCGTTCTCGAGGCGGTCGAGCGTCGCGCCGCGGGTCGCCCCGTGGCGCGCGTCGGGGTCCGCATCGGCGCGGTCCACCGGGTGGAGGCCGAGGCCTTCGAGCAGTCCTTCCAACTGGCCGCGTCCGGCGGGCCGGCCGAAGGCGCGACGACGCAGGTCGTGGTCGTGCCGGTCCACGGGCACTGCATGGACTGCCGCAACGACTTCCACGCGGCCGACCCGTCCCCCGCCTGTCCGTCCTGCGGGTCGCTCGACGTCGCCGTCGACGGTGGCGACGAGGTCATCCTGGAGTGGCTGCAGTACGTTGACGTCGCCGACCCGACCGACGCCACCACCGAATCCGTACCCGCCCACACCCATGTCGGAGGCCGTTGACCGTGTGCCTAGCCATCCCGGGCCAGATCGTGGAGTTCCTACCCGGCAACTCCGACCAGCTCGCGCTCGTCGACGTCGTCGGCGTTAAGCGCAAGATCAACATCGGCTTGATGGAGGACGTCGGCCTGAAGATCGGGGACTACGTCCTCATCCACGTCGGCTTCGCGATGTCCAAGGTCGATGAGAGGGAGGCGGCCGAGGCCCTGTCGATGCTGGAGATGATGGGGGAGACCTTCACCGAGGAGCTGCAGGCCGTGGCCGAGTCGAGCATCGAGTGAGCCCCATGAGCCCCGAGGACGCCGGCGCGGCCTGCACCGCCGAGCCCGGGTGCATCACCTGCGGCGATGTCGCGGTCGTCCTGACCGTGGAGACGGTCGATGGTTCCGATGCCCGCTGCCGGGACGAGCAGGGGCGGCAGGAGCTGGTCGGTACCGAGCTGGTCGGGGACGTCTCACCCGGGGACCACCTGCTCGTGCACGCCGGTGTGGCCATCCAGCGGTTGGCCCCCGCAGCGACAGGAGGGTGACGACGATGCGTTTCGTCGACGAGTTCCGCGACCCGGAGTTGGCCCAGGTGCTGGGGCGGGAGATCACGGCGCTGTGCGAGCCGGGCCGGCACTACAAGATCATGGAGGTGTGTGGCGGCCACACCCACACCATCTACCGCTACGGCGTGCAGGACCACCTGCCCGAGGACATCGAGCTCGTGCACGGGCCGGGCTGCCCGGTCTGCGTCATCCCGATGGGACGGGTCGATGACGGCATCGCGATCGCCGAGCGGGACGGGGTGATCCTCACCTGCTTCGGCGACATGATGCGGGTGCCCGGCGGCCGCGGCTCCTTCCTGGAGGCCAACGCGCGCGGCGCCGACATCCGGATGGTCTACTCCCCGCTCGACGCGCTACGGATCGCCCGGCAGAACCCCGACCGCCAGGTCGTCTTCTACGCGATCGGCTTCGAGACCACAGCGCCGTCGACCGCGTTGACGGTCCTGCGGGCGGCGAAGGAAGGCATCAAGAACTTCTCCGTCTTCTGCAACCACGTGACGATCATCCCGCCGATCAAGGCGATCCTGGACTCGCCGGACATGCGCCTGGACGCCTTCCTGGGACCAGGCCACGTCTCCACCGTCATCGGCTGCCGCCCCTACGAGTGGATCCCGCGCGAGTTCGGCATGCCGTTGGTGTGCGCCGGCTTCGAGCCGCTCGACCTGCTCCAGTCGGTGTACATGATCATGAAGCAGATGTCCGAGGGACGGGCAGAGGTCGAGAATCAGTACGGCCGGGTGGTGCCGTACGACGGGAACCCGGTGGCGCTGAAGGTGCTCAACGAAGTCTTCTCGCTCCGCCCGTTCTTCGAGTGGCGGGGCCTCGGGTCGATCGCGCACTCGGCCCTCCAGCTGTCGCCGAAGTACGCGGACTTCGACGCCGAGCTGCGCTACGAGCTGCCCGGGGTGCGGGTCGCCGACCCGAAGGCGTGCCAGTGCGGGGAGGTGCTCAAGGGCGTGCTCAAGCCGTGGGAGTGCAAGGTGTTCGGCACGGCGTGCACCCCCGAGACCCCGATCGGCACCTGCATGGTGTCCTCCGAGGGCGCGTGCGCGGCCTACTACAACTACGGGCAGTACGCCAAGCAGCGGCTCACCCTCGAGGTGCTGCAGTGACCCGTCAGGTCAGCGAGACCGAGGTCGGCGAGCGCATCGAGGCGATGCGGCGGCGACCCCAGCGCTTCCGGGACGAGCGCATCACGATGGCGCACGGCGCCGGCGGGAAGGCCAGCCGGGCGCTGGTCGAGGGACTGATCGTCCCGCTGCTCACCAACCCCGCTCTCGAGCAGCTGTCCGATGCGGGCCTGGTGACCGTCGCCGGCGCGCGGCTCGCCCTGACCACCGACGCCTACGTCGTACGCCCCATCCGGTTCCCGGGCGGCTCGATCGGCGAGCTGGCGGTCAACGGCACGGTGAACGACCTCGCGGTCTCCGGCGCCCGCCCGGTGGCCCTGTCGGCCGCCCTCGTGCTGGAGGAGGGACTCGCCGCCGATGTCCTCGAGGCGGAGGTCTTGGCCATGGCGACGGCTGCCCGCGCCGCCGACGTACAGATCATCGCCGGTGACACCAAGGTGGTCGAGCGCGGCAAGTGCGACTCGATGTACGTCGTGACCACCGGCATCGGGGTCATCGACGAGGGGGTGGCCCTGTCCGCCGAGCTCGTCCAGCCCGGCGACAAGGTGCTGGTGTCCGGGACCGTGGGCGACCACGGGATAGCCATCCTGCTGGCCCGTGGCGACCTCGACATAGAAGCCGATGTTCGCAGCGACACCCAGCCGCTGTGGTCGCTTGCTGCCGCGCTGCTCGCCGCCTGCGGTAGCGGCCTGCACTGCATGCGCGACGCCACGCGGGGTGGCGTCGCCACCGTGCTGAACGAGATCGCCCTGGCAGCTGAGGTCGGCGTCGTGCTGGAGGAGAGCCGCGTGCCGGTACGCCCCGAGGTCACCGGCGCGGGCGAGATCCTCGGGATCGACCCGCTGTACGTCGCGAACGAGGGCAAGCTGGTGGCCTTCGTCGCCGCCGAGCACGCCGACGCTGCCCTGGAGGCCCTGCGGGCTCTGCCGGCCGGCAAGGACGCCGCCATCATCGGGGAGGTGCGGGACGAACCGCCGGGCCGGGTACTCGGGCGCACCACGTTCGGCGGCCACCGCCTGATCGACATGCTGGTCGGCCATCCGTTGCCCCGCATCTGCTGACGCCAGCCAGAGGCAGGAGCGGCCCGGTCGGCGTACGACGACCCCCTGGCCGCTACCGCGGAGGTCCAGACTTCGACCTATGCCGATCCTTCAGGGTTGAAGACGCGCGAGTCGCGCCACTGCAGCAACCCCGCCCGTGAGGTCGAGGTGTCCCCGGTCTCCTCTCCAGCGGAGCAACCGGCTGAAATCATGCGTTGGCTCCGTCGACTGGTATCTTGCTAAGGCGCAAGCCACAAAGAGCAACGAACCGTGCGATCCTCCGGCGGCACCGTGAGCACCCGAGGCCGCCGCGACGGGGAGATCGAGATGACCGCTGACAGCCTCGCCTTCGAGGCGCTTGCGGACCCGACCCGGCGGACCATCCTGACCCTGCTGGCGCGGGAAGGGGAGACCTCCGCCGGGGGGCTTGCCGCCGGCATCGACGCGCTGAGTCGCACCGCGGTCTCCAGTCACCTGCGGATCCTGCGGACCGCCGGACTAGTCGCCGAGCGCCGCCACGGCCGCTACCGGCTGTACTCGCTGGAGCCGCGGTCGGTCGAGGAGGTCATGGCCTTCATGGCGCAGCTCTACCGGAGCTCGCTCGCCGACCTGAAGCGCAGCATCGAACCGCCGGAAGCCCTCGAGGGGGGCTAGCGTTGGGAAAGGTCATTCTCGTCGACGAGGAGCACGTCGCGGCCTCCCCCGCCAAGGTCTTTGGGATGTTCGGGACTGGGCTGCGGGATGCCGGTTGGCTGTTCGGTGCCTCCTGCGAGCGTGTCGAGCCCGGCGCCGTCGTACGGTTCAAGTTGCCGGGTGCCCCCTCCGGTGACCTGCCGACGACCGGTCGTATCACGTCCGTCGAGCCTAATGCCCGAATTGTCATTCGCCACGAGGCGCCGTGGCCGGGCCAGGTCACCTGCACCACGTCGCCGGAGGGCAGCGGCACGAGGGTCCGCGTCCGCGCCGAGATCGACGACGACGCGATCCAGTGGCTGCTGCAGCACCGCGGCGTGGGACGGCCCAGCCAGCGCGAGGCCGGAGCCCTGATGGTCGGGGCCCTCATCAGCCAGTCCGGACCCGCCAGCGTCTACACCGCCACCAGCGTTGCGCTCGCCCGGATGGCCGCCCAGGAGATCAACGCCGACGGTGGCCTGTGCGGACGCCTGGTGCGCGTCGCGGTGGCGGACGACCGGACCGACCCCGCCGTCGGCGCTGCGCAGGTCCGCCGCCTCGTAGAGGTGGACGGCTGCTCGGTGGTACTGACGAACGTCACCTCGGAAACCTTTCGGGCCGTGCAGCCTGTCGCCGCTTCCGCCGGCGCCCTGCTGGTCTATACCCCCGTGAACGAAGGGGGCGCCGGTAGTGACCGCGTGCTGCGCTTGGGCGAGCGACCGGCCGGGCAGGCCCGCGCCATCCCCCGACTGATGGCCGAAACCGGAAGTCGGCGCTGGGCGCTCGTCGGCAACGACTACTGCTGGCCCCGCGCCACCAACGCCTGCGCACGCGAGGCCATCGGCAGGGCCCACGGCGGCGTCGCCGGCGAGTGGTACGTCCCTTTGGGCACGCGCGACTTCAGCCGGCTACTCGAAGCGATCGACCGGTCCGGCGCCGAACTGCTGGTGTCTTCCCTGGTCGGGGCCGATGAGGTGGCCTTCGAGCGCCAGCTCTTCGAGTCCGGCCTGCGCGCGCGCTGCCGGACCCTGTCGCTCGCCCTCGACGAGTCGACCCGCGAGCAGGTCGGCGACCGGGCCGCGGAGGGTTTGTGGACCGTCTTCGGGTACTTCGAGCAGCTGGAGAGCGCTTCAAATCGGGCTTTCCTGAGCCGCTACCGGGCCTTCGTCGGTCCGTTCGCCCAGCCGGTCTCGAGTATCTCGGAGTCGATGTACGAGGCGGTCCACCTCTACGCGCGGGCTGTCCGGTCCGTCGGAAGCCTCGATCCGACCGCCGTGGGGCGGGCGCTCGCGAGTGCCCGGTTCGATGGGCCGCGGGGTCCAGTACGGATGAGCGGGCCGGCGCGGTTGGAACAACCGTTGTACCTCGCCGAGTCGGCGCGCGGCGGTTTCACGATCCTCGACGAGGTCTGAAGTCCGGGTACCCACACATCCGCGAACGGCGGGCGTCGGGAAGTCCTGGCAGGCAACAGTTTCCGCTCAGCAGGCTGAGGGCACTGACGTCGGCCGAACGGACGAGCCGTCAGGTCTCGGAATCCGGCGGTGGTGTGTCCCCCGGGCAGGTCGGCGCGACCTCGCCCGTCCCTCCGACGTCCCTCCGATGAGATCGACCGGGCCGACACACTCGCCAGCCGGTTCCGCAATACATGTCCACGTGCGTTGACGCATTGACATGACCGTGATGGACTGCGGCCCCTCGAGCGGGTTGTCGTGCCGGGCCGCACGCTCGGTCATGAAGGAGATGAGGCAGCCCATGGCAGTCCAGCCCCCGTCGCGCGCGGACCTGCAGACCATCGCGGAGTCGTTCCACCTCCATTTCGACGCCGCCGATCTGGAGACGATGGAGTCCCTCATCGTCGGGGCCCTTGCGTCGTACGACGTCGTGGACGCGCTCGCCGAGCGGGACCGGCAGACCGCCCCCGAGCGGGCGCACCGCACCCCTCCGGCCGCCGACAACCCGCTGAACGCCTGGTATGTGACGTGCGACGTCGCCGGCCAGGCAACCGGACCGCTCGCCGGCAAGCGGGTGGCGGTCAAGGACAACATCATGGTGGCGGGCGTGCCGATGATGAATGGATCGCGGTCTCTGGAGGGATTCGTCCCGGTCGAGGACGCCAGCGTGGTCACCCGGGTGCTCGTCGCGGGGGCCACGGTCGCCGGCAAGGCAGTCTGCGAGGACCTGTGCTTCTCCGGCGGCAGCCACACCAGCGCCAACGGGCCGGTGCTCAACCCCTGGGACACGACGCGCTCCACCGGTGGATCGAGCTCGGGCCCCGCCGCTCTGGTGGCATCAGGCGTGGTCGATATGGCCATCGGTGGGGACCAGGGCGGTTCGGTGCGGATGCCCGCCTCGTGGTGCGGCATCGTCGGGCTCAAGGCGACGCACGGGCTCGTGCCGTACACCGGGGGCTTCCCCATCGAGGCGACGCTCGACCACCTCGGGCCGATGACCCGCACGGTGCGCGACGCCGCGCTCCTCCTCACCGCCATCGCCGGGCCGGACGGGCAGGACCCCCGCCAGGCTTGGGCGCCAGCAGGGATTGACTACACGCGGGGCCTGGACGACGGGGTGCGCGGGAAGCGAGTCGGCATGCTGCGGGAGGGCTTCGCCCTCGCCGGCCTCAGTGAGCCTGAGGTCGACGACGCGGTCCGCCGCGCCGCCCAGCGCTTTACCGAGCTCGGTGCCGAGGTCGTCGAGGTCTCCGTGCCGGAACATGCCGACGCGGTCCACGTCTGGAGCGTCATCGCGACAGACGGGGCCACCTGGCAGATGCTGCGCGGCAACGGCTACGGCTACGGCTACCGCGGGCGCTACAGCCCGGAGCTTATGGAGCACTACGCGGGCGGCTTGGAGAAGAACTTCGACGCGGTCTCCCGGACCGTGCAGTTCGTGGCCCTGTGCGGCCAGTACATGCTGGACCAGTACCACGGCACGCACTACGCCAAGGCGCAGAACCTCTCGCTGCGCATCCGAGCTGCCTACGACGCGGCCCTGCAGGACGTCGACGTCCTCGTGCTGCCGACGCAGCCAATGCGCGCCACGACCCTGCCGCCGGCGGATGCGCCGATTGACGAGTACGTCGCCAGGGCGCTCGAGATGATCGGCAACACAGCCCCTTTCGACGTCACCGGCCATCCGGCGATTAGCGTGCCCGCAGAGGTGGCCGACAGCCGCCCCGTCGGAATGATGATCGTGGGAAGGCACTGGGACGAGTCCACCGTCCTCACTTTCGCGAGCAGCTACGAGTCCTTGGTGGGCGGCTTCCCGGCACCTCCCGCCGCCTGAGCCCCTCTGCCGCACCCGCCAGTCCACCGTACGACCCGCCCTCGAGAGGACCACCATGAGCAGCGCCGTGACCCTTCGACACCACCGCAGGCGCACCACCATGCTTGCCGGCGGTCTGCTCGCGCTGCTCAGCGCCTGTGGGGGATCGGGATCGGGAGGGAAGGCCGCCACAACGGGGGGCGGATCCGGCAGCAGCGAGCCCATCAAGGTCGGCAGCATGCTGGACGAGACGGGGCCGGTGAACATCTACGGCAAGGCGATGTCGGACGCGACCAAGCTCGCCATCAGCGACATCAACGCCAAGGGTGGCGTGAACGGTCGCATGCTTCGGCTGGTGTCCTACGACGCCCAGTCGGACAACGCCAAATACACCCAGTACGCGACGACCCTGGCCCAGAAGGATAAGGTGGCGGTCGTGATGGGCGGCATCACCAGCGCCTCGCGCGAGGCAATCCGGCCGATTCTGGACCGCACGAAGACGTTGTACTTCTACAACGAGCAGTACGAGGGCGGGGTCTGCGACAAGAACACCTTCAGCACCGGCGTCGTGCCGAGCCAGCAACTCGCCGCGCTCGTGCCCTATGCCATGAACAAGTATGGCAAGAAGGTGTACGTCCTGGCCGCCGACTACAACTACGGCCGGATTTCAACCCTGTGGGTGCAGAAGTACGCTACCGAGAACGGCGGCTCGGTGGTGAAGTCCGAGTTCATACCCCTGGAAAGCAGTGACTTCGGCTCCGTCATCAACAACCTGCAGGCTGGGCGCCCGGATGTCGTCATGTCGCTCCTGGTCGGCGGCAACCACATCGCCTTCTACCGGCAGTACGCCTCGACCGGACTGAACAAGACGCTTCCGTTGGTGTCGGCCACGTTCGGGCTCGGCAACGAGCAGGTCGTCCTGTCGCCCGCCGAGGACAAGGGCGTCGTCATCGCGACGCCGTACATCCAGTCGCTGGACAACCCAGAGAACAAGCGGTTCGTCGCCCTGTGGCACAAGCAGTACGGGGACAACTATCCCTATATCAGCGATTCCGCCGTCACGGCCTGGAACGGCTGGCACCTGTGGGCCGCCGCCGCTAACGCGGCCAAGAGCGTCGATCGCACGGCCGTCACCAAGGCCCTCGAGGCGGGCATAAGCATCGACGCCCCCAGTGGGAAGGTGACGATGGACGGGAAATCCCACCACGTCACCCAGAGCGTGAGCATCGGTGAGACGAACGGCACCCACGGGTTCACGGTCCTCGACAGCAAGGCCAACGTGCCACCCGCCTTCGAGCAGAAGGTCTGCGACCTCGTCGCCAAGCCGGCCACAAACAAGCAGTTCACGCCCTGACGTGCATGGTGACCAGCTCGTCAACTTCGCGGCCTCGCTGCTGACCGGCGTCGCGCTGCTCGTCGTCATCTCCCTGGGGCTCGCTGTCATCTTCGGGATGATGGGCGTCATCAACCTGGCGCACGGTGAGTTCCTCATGCTCGGCGCCTTCTTCACCCTCAGCGGCGTTCGGGCTGGACTGAACGTGTGGCTGGCCATGATCGTGGCTGCGCTGGCGGTCGGCCTCGTGGGACTGGCGGTCGAGCGTCTGCTCATCCAGTTCCTGTACGGCCGGCTCGCGGCGACAATGCTCGCTACGTGGGGACTGAGCCTGATCCTGGTCCAGGTCGTCGTCCTGGCCTATGGACCGGCAACCCAGGGCATACCGACACCGCTCGGGGCGGTCCGGGTCGGGAGGTACTCCCTGTCCGAGTACAACCTGGTGCTGATCGCCGCGGCACTGTTGCTGCTCGCCGTGGTGTTCCTGGTCTTCACCAGGACGCGCTACGGCACCATGGCCCGCGCGGCGACGCAGCTGCCCGACATGGCGGGCGCCGTCGGCATCAACGCCAGGCGCGTCAACATGCTGACTTTCGGCTTCGGCGCCGCCCTCGCGGGGGCCGGTGGAGCGCTGCTGGCCCCCGTCGCGGGGGTCGTACCCAGCATGGGTCAGGCATACGTCGGTCGGGCCTTCATGACCGTCGTCGTGGGGGGCCCCGGGGTCCTGACCGGGACCGCCACGGCCGCGGGCCTGCTCGGCAGCGTCGACTCGCTCGTGTCGAATGTCTTCAGCTCCTTCCTTGGAACCGCGTCGCTGCTCGTGGTGGCGATCGTGCTGCTGCGCCTGCTTCCCACCGGCATATCCGGTCGCTGGCGCAGGCAGTTGTGAGGATCGTCGGGAGGCCGCTCCTTGCGCCGACGACACAGCGGCGCACGCGGAGCGAGCTTGGCGTCGGAGCGCTGCTGCTGATTCTGGGCCTCGCGCTGTCGACCGCCGTGCCGGACTACCGGGCGCAGGAGTGGGCCCTGTGGGTGATCTACGGGATGCTGGCCCTGAGCTTCACGTTCGTCTGGGGGCATGCCGGCATCTTCAGCTTCGGCCAGGCCGCGTTCTTCGGGATCGGGGGCTACGCCTACGGCATCACGGGCATCGACCTGTCCGGGCGGACGAACGAGACCCTCACGGCGCTCGTCGCCGCCGCCTGCGTGGCCGCGATCGTGGCGGCCGCCCTGGGCTACTTCATCTTCTACGGCAACGTGGGTGACGTCTACGTCGCAATCATCACGTTGGCGGTCACGCTCGTACTGCTGACCGTCATGTCGAGCACCGCCGATCCGAAGTACCACGTCGGCGCGGCAGCGCTTGGCGGCTATAACGGCCTCGTCGGCGTACCGCCGTTGATGCTGCCCGGTGCGGACGGCCCGGTGCTGCTGGGCTCCAACGCGCTGCTCGCCGGCTGCGTGATCCTGGCCGTGGCGGTTGCCGTGCTCTTGAGCATCCTGCGACGTCGGCCTTTCGGGCGGATCGTGGCCGGCGTCCGCGAGAACGAGCTGCGGACCTCGCTGCTGGGCTACGACGTGCGCCGCTACAAGCTCGCGTCGTTCGTGATCGGCGGTGCGGTCGCCGGTCTGGCCGGAGGCTTGTACGCCGCCTGGGGGCTGTTCATCAACCCGGCCGTCTTCGGCTTGCAGCAGGCGGCGCTCGTCGCGATCTGGGTGCTGGTCGGAGGCCGGGACTCCATCCTCGGCGCCTTCGTCGGGGTCGCGTTCGTGCAAGGACTGTCGTCGACACTTGGCGGCAGCGGCGGCTCGGCAACTCCGATTGTGCTCGGCGCGGTGCTCATCGCCGTCGTGCTCGTGCTGCCCAGGGGCATCGTCCCTTCTGCGACCGCGCTTATGCGCCGCTTCCTGCCTTCGCCCCGGTCAGGCGCGGAACCCGCAGCGGGTGGGGCGCCTGACATTCGTCGGCCCGAGATGCCCGCGCGGGCCAGCACGATGGCACCGCAGTCCATTGAGGCCGTCGACCTGCACAAGACGTTCGGAGGAGTCCAGGCCCTGCGCGGCGCCTCCCTAACGCTGCCGGCGCAGAGCGTGCACTGCCTCATCGGTCCAAACGGCGCCGGCAAGAGCACCTGCTTCAACCTGCTCACCGGTCGCTACGGCCCGACGAAGGGACGGGTGCGCATGGGCACGACCGACATCACGCGCCTGCGCCCGGACCAGCGCGCCCGGCTCGGGATGGGGATCAAGCTGCAGATACCGAGCTTCTACGCCACCCTGACGGCGTACGAAAACGTCTGGCTCGCCGGCTACGCCCGGCTTCGGGATACCCGGGCAGCGGGCGAGCGGGCACATGGGGTCCTTGCCTGGCTGGGTTTGTCGACCAGGGCCGAGGAGGACGCCGGCTCGCTGTCGCACGGCGAGCACCAGTGGCTGGAGATAGGCATGGTCGTGGCCGGCGAGCCGGTCGTCGTCCTGCTCGACGAGCCGACCGCGGGGATGGGCCGTGAGGAGACCCTGCGCACGGTGGATCTGATCCGCACGCTCGCCGTCGACGCGACCGTGGTGGTCGTGGAGCACGACATGGAGTTCGTCCGAGTCCTGGACGCCCCGGTAACGATGTTCCACGAGGGCCGGGTCTTCGCCAGCGGGAGCATCTCCGAGCTCCGCGCGGACGAGCGGGTGCTGGACATCTACCTCGGAAGGACGTCGACGGCCGATGTTGCGGGCTGAGGGCCTCCGGGCCGGCTACGGCACCACTCCGGTTCTGCAGGACCTCGACCTGTCGGTGGCAGCCGGTGAGCGCGTCGCGGTGCTCGGCCGCAACGGCGCGGGAAAGACGACCCTGCTCAAGACGCTCATGGGGCAGCTGCCGCTCATGGCCGGGACCGTCACCTTCGACGGTCAGGACGTGAGCCGGCTGCCTGCCCACGCCCGGGCCCGGCTTGGCATCGCCTACGTACCGCAGGGTCGACAGATCTTCCCGGGACTTTCCGTCCTGGACAATTTGCGCGTCGCGGCGTACGGCACGGGGGGCAAGGACTGGAAGGCGACGCTGCGCGAGGTGCTGGACCAGTTCCCCGTGCTGCGGGAGAAGGCGGACCTCGCTGGCGCTGGGCTCAGCGGCGGCCAGCAGCAGATCCTCGCGCTCGGACGCGCGCTGATGACCCGGCCGCGGCTGTTGCTCCTGGACGAGCCGTCCGAGGGCATCCAGCCATCCATCGTCAGCACCATCGCCGCACACGTGAAGGACGTCAACGAGCGACAGGGAATCACCGTGGTGCTCGTCGAGCAGAACCTCGAGTTCGCCGTACGGGTGGCTTCGCATGCCCAGGTAATGGACAAGGGCCGGATCGTCCGCGACCTGCCGTCAGCGGAGATCCTCGCCGATCGGCAGCTCCAGCACGAGTACATGGGCGTATGAACCTCACAGACAGCCACGACGGCCACAGAATGCTGGGAGGAACGGATGGATGAGGACGACGTTCGGGCGCTGGCCCGGGCCGCGGCGCTGCCACTGGAAGACGGTCACATCCCAGCGCTGGCTGCCCTGCTCGGCGGCTGGCTCCCGGCGGCGAACGAACTGAGCCGGGCGATGAGCGCCCCGGAGCACCGGAACATGCTCCCGGTCACCGTGTTCGGCCAGCCGCCGACAGATCCGACGGAGTGAGTCTCATGCCCGACGACAAGCTCCTGGAACTCTCGCTCAGCGAGGCCGCCCGACGTGTCACCGACGGCCAGGTCTCGCCCGTCGAGCTGACCGACGCCTGCTTGGCCCGGATCGAGGCGGTGGACGGGACCCTACGCGCTTACATCGACGTCTACGCGGACGCGGCGTGCCAGGTCGCCCAGGCGGCCGAGACCATGATCCGGGCGGGGCATCGGCTGGGACCGC
>JAABUT010001857.1_pt1 | contig 22307 bp, 19 predicted proteins | sample 5559281 | NCBI WGS metagenome assembly JAABUT01 (sample SAMN10711880, study PRJNA513359) | rock metagenome | isolation source: Antarctica rocks | place: Antarctica: Victoria Land, Ricker Hills nord | collected 2016-01-04
CACGATGTTGTTGTCGAGGTACGTCATGAAGGTCGCGAGGGCGACCGTCAATAACGTGAGTTTCGATTTGGGCTGCTCCATGAGATCTCCTATACGTTGTACATGTATGTCGTATAGCTAACCTCTACGTTGTATAGTTGTCAACATGGTCGGGTCGACGAAGTTGAAAAAAGCCGATGACGCCGCCGTCGGCGCCGTCGTTGCGGATGCCAAGGGTGAAGGTCTGACTCGGGAGTCGGTGATCGACGTCGCATTGAGCATGGCCGACTCGGAAGGGCTGGCCGCAGTGAGCATCCGCCGGCTGGCCCAACACTTCGGCGTGACACCGATGGCGCTCTACTGGCACGTCAAGAACAAGGAAGAGCTGCTGAATGCCATGGCCGACCGTGCATGCGGTGAACTCGACCTGCCGACGGCGGACGACCTGTCCTGGGACGAGCACTACCACGGGTTGCTGCTGGCTCTGCTGACGATCCTGCAGGAGCACCCGGGGATCGTTCCGCTCATCGGAGGGCGGCTGCTGTTCACCGAATCGGGTCGCGACCTGACCGAACGGGCGCTCGCCCTGTTGCGCGGCGTCGGACTGTCCAAACAGACCAGTTCAGATGTCGCCCGCAGCTCACTGCAGACGATGATGATGTTGGTCTCGATCGAGCCGGGCGTGGAACGCGGTGCACCGCACGAAGACTGGGCGAAGCTCTTGGCGCACAAGACGGCGGCACTCGCGGCGCTGCCGAGGGACCGCTACCCGAATCTGGTGGATTGCGCGTCGTCCATGACCGACTGCGACGACAAGAACGAGTACTACCGCGGCGGCGTCGCCCTGTTCATGGCAGGCGTGCGGGCCAAGGTCGCGACCGCCTGACCCTCTTGCCCGGCCTGCCACGCCCATTTCACCAGCGGAAGCTGCAGCGGCAGTCGCGCCCAGGCCGCGGCGCGATACCAACGTGGCCGCCTGTCGGCCCGGATCGCCATGGACACATTGGCCGGAAAGACGCCGACGAGCAGAGCAGCAGCCAACGCGCCACCCCGACGCCGGGTACGAGGAATCGCCAGCATCACCGCACCGACCAACTCGATCAGTCCGCTGATATGGACCAGTTCTTTCTTGCGCGGCAACACTTCCGGCACGATTGCGACGAACGGTGCCGGGCGCAGGAAGTGCAGAACTCCGGAAGCCGAGAAGATCGCGATCAAAAACGTGATGCGTCCAGGAGGCGTGTTGATCATCGGTCCAGAGTGCACCGTTTGCCGTTGCGGCCGGCAGCCGTACGAGTTCCGCCGGCCTCCTGTGGTCGCGCTGACGGGCCGGTCGTCCCGGGCGGACGGCTACCGTTGGGGCCATGAAGCGGCGGTTAGCGGGTGCGGTGCTCGCCGTCGCCCTGCTGGTGACGGCGGGCTGCTCGAGTCGCCCGTCCGGATCGCCGACGAGTCAACCTACTGGATCCGCAGCGCCGACCTCGCCTTCGCTCGATTCGCCCACCCCGGACGGACCGTCGATGTCATCGTTCGGCTTCCCTGCTACCTCCGCGATATCGGCCGCAGCGTCGGCGAGCCCGTCGGCGAACCCGATCTCGATCGGTTCGGGCCTGGCGAGTTCGGTGCGAGGGGAATCGACCGATTCGAGCGAGCCTGCGACAACTACCCCCGGAACGCCGCCAGCGGACCCAACGACGACAGCGACAACGGCGACAGCGACAGCGACGACAGTCACACCGCCGGCGAGAACAACAGCGACGACAGCGACGACAGCGACGGGCGCGCTCCCGGATGTCGGGCTGCCCGGCGTCAACGTGCCCAGCTGCCGGTCGGCGAAGCGGCCGGTCGTCCTTCTGCACGGCTCCTTCTCGACGACCGCCTCGAACTTCTCGGCCCTCTCCCGCGCATTGCGGACCTCGGGCCGATGTGTCTACGCCCTGGACTACGGCAACGGCGGAGTGCTGTCCATCCGCTCGTCGGCCGATCAGTTCACGGCGTTCGTGGCCACGGTTCGGACGCTGTCCGGTTCGACCGAGGTAGATGTGATCGGCTACTCCCAAGGCGGTCTCGTACTGCGTACTGCGCTGCATTTCAACGGTTTGGTCGGCCAGGTGAATACCGCCGTCCTGCTCGCTCCCTCCTGGCACGGCACTACTGCACGACTCGCCGGATCCATTCCGGCTGCGCTCTGCCCGGCCTGCGCCGACCAGGCGGCGGGTTCGCCGTTGCTGCGGGCGTTGGACGCGGGCGGTGAGTTGGCGGCCGGCGTGCACTACGCAGAGATATCCACCCGCGCGGACGTCGTCGTCACCCCGATCAATTCGCAGATCCCGATCGGTCCGGCGAGCCGTGTTCGTTCGGCCGTGGTGGAGGACCTCTGCCCTGGTCTGGTGACCGATCACATCCAGCTTCCCGCTACCCGCGCGGCGATCTCCTGGACCATCAGCGCGCTCGACACGAACGGACGACCTGCGTCCAATGGGCTGACCTGCTGACGCGGTCCGCGAGCAGGAACACCCGACGAGCCTTGACCGCAGCCCACCGGGGTGGCCGCGATTGGGAACAGCGCGCTCCCGACTGCTAATCTATGTCTTCGTGTGCGCTCCGTCGGGGTGCACCAGCCCGTAATCTGCCAAGGTCGTCCCTACTCGGTTCCGAGCGAGGTCGGCCGCGAGCGGGGTTCGGCCCCGAGCGGGGCCGGTCCGATCGGGTACCTCAGCTGGACGCACACTTCCCTAGACGAAACGAAGGCAATCAGGCGTGGCCAACATCAAGTCCCAGATCAAGCGGATTCGCACCAACGAGCAGGCTCGCCTGCGCAACAAGTCGGTCAAGTCGGCGTTGAAGACCGCCATTCGTCGCGTTCGCGCTGCCGCCGCCTCCGGCGACAAGGCCGCAGCGCAGATCGAGTTGGCCGCGGCCACCCGCAGTCTGGACAAGGCAGCGTCGAAAGGCGTGATCCACGCGAACCAGGCCGCGAACCGCAAGTCGGCGTTGGCCCAGCAGGTCGAAGCTCTCTGAGCCAGTTCTGCGATCGGGCGGTGCCGTTCACGGCATCGCCCATTTTTTCTCGCAGTCGCCCTTTTCACGCGACCGGCTCCGGCGTCAGCGCTGGCGACGGGCTCTCGACAGCTCGATGACGGCTTTTTCCAGGGCATAGTCGGCGTCCGCGGCAAGGCCCTTCACCGCTCCATTCAGATCAGCCACCACCTCCAAGGCTCTGGCCAGCCCGACCTCGCTCCAATGTCTGGCCGCCGTGCGTGCCCGGTCGATCTTCCACGGGGGCATCCCGAGTTCCCCTGCCAGCGCGAATCCGCTTCCGGCCCGAGCTCCCGAGACCTTGGCCACCGTGCGTATGCCGTCGGCCAACGCATCGGCGACGAGGACATGCGCAACCCCGATGCTCATCGCCCACCGCAAAGCCTCCAGAGCAGCGGGCACGTCGCCGGCCACCGCGAGATCCGCAACTGTGAACCCGGTGACATCGGCGCGACCACGGTGGTAGCGGCGCACTGCGGACTCGTCGACCAACCCTGCGGTATCGGCGACCAGCTGGCTGGCGGCAGCGGCCAGTTCTCGCAGGTCGGAACCGATCGCATCGACGATTGCCGCCACCGCGTCCGGCGTCGTTGACCCACCGGCGGAACGAATCTCGTGGCGGACGAACTCCAGTCGTTCGGCCGGTTTGGTGATCCTGGCGCAGGTGATCGTGTCCGCGCCGGACTTGCGCAGGGCATCGGCCAACGCTTTGTTGCGAGCGCCGCCGGAATGCAGAACCACCAGAGTCACGCCGTCCACCGGATTGCTCGCATAGTCGGCGAGGGCTGCTGCGACCTCCTTCGAGGACTCCTGAGCCTGACGGATCACCACCACTCTCGGCTCGGCGAACAGACTCGGCGCGACGAGATCGTAGAACTCCATCGGCGTCAGAGCGGGCGCAAGGGCTTCCCGTCGTTCGACTTCCGGGTCCAGGCGGCAAGCCGCGCGAACTGCGCCGGAGACGGCGCGATCGGCCAGCAGCTGCTCGTCGCCGAGCACCAGCAGTAACGCAGCTGCTGATCCGGCTGTTCCGACGGTGGGCGCTGACATCGGATCATCTTGTCAGTTCCGGCCGATACACCTGTGGTTCACCGCATCACCGGTAGGCTGCCGGGGCTCCGTGTCGCTCACCCGGACGCCATTCCACGAGGAGGATTTCTGTGCGCTCGGTCCACACCGCCGCCGTTCTAGCCCTGCTACTTGTCGTTCCCATGTTGTCCTCCTGTGCGTCCAGCACCGACGCCGCTCCAGCGACCACCGGTTCCGGGACGACCTGCTCCTATCCCCCGGCAGCCGAAGCCGCAGCCAAGAAGGTGGCACCGCCGTCGGGGATCGAGCCCAACACCGGCACTGCAACGGTCACCCTGAGCCTGACCGGAGGCGACGTCACAATCGCCATGGACAAGTCGAAGACGCCGTGCACCGTCGGAAGTTTCGTCCATCTCGTGACCGCCGGGTACTTCGACGGCACGCCCTGCCACCGGCTCACCACCGCAGCCTCGTTGAAGGTCCTGCAGTGCGGCGATCCGACCGGAAAAGGAAGTGGCGGCCCGGGGTACCAGTTCGACGACGAGACGGACCCGACCATGAAGTACCCCGCCGGAACCGTGGCGATGGCCAATTCCGGACCCAACACCAACGGCTCGCAGTTCTTCCTGGTGTACGCGGCGTCGACGCTCCCACCCAGCTATACCGTCTTCGGAAAGATCACCGGCGGGCTTCCCGTGCTGACCAAGATCGCAGCGGCCGGCGTCACCGGCGGCGGGTCCGACGGCGCCCCTTCGAAGCCGATTCTGATCACCAAGGCCACTGCCGCCTGACGACTCCGGGCGGCCCGAGCCAAGGGCGTTGGTCGATGCGGTAGTCTGGCCGGACAACTGAATCCCACTCATCCAGAGGGGCAGAGGGATACGGCCCGATGAAGCCCCGGCAACCACTGTTGATGACCACCCGATCAGAGGTTCGCTTTCAGTAGGCGTTCGTTCCGATCCGGCCGGTCGACAGCAGGTGCCCCGTCCGTCCCGCTCCGGCGGGAAAGATGAGACGAAAGGCCTCGTCATGACCACTGCCATCAGCTCTGCCACCGGTACGACCGTTGATCTCGGCCCCGCCGTGGAACTGTCCTGTCGCGAATGCGGCAATCGCACCGAACTCGGTCCCTTCTACGCGTGCACCGAATGCTTCGGTCCGCTTGAGGTCGCCTACGAGTTCACCAGCTCCGGTGCGGCTCTTCGTGAGCAGATCGAAGCCGGGCCGCAGAACATCTGGCGGTACGCACCGCTGCTGCCCGTTCCGGCTTCCATCGCGACCACACCAAACATCAATCCCGGCGGCACGAAGCTGGTCCGCGCCGACAATCTTGCTCGTGAGCTCGGCATGAAAACCTTGTGGGTGAAAGACGATTCGGGTAATCCGACGCACTCCTTCAAGGACCGGGTCGTGGCCGTCGCGCTGGCCGCCGCGCGTGAACTGGGGTTCACGGTGCTGGCCTGCCCCTCTACCGGCAACCTGGCCAACGCGGTGGCTGCCGCTGCCGCACGGGCCGGGATCCGCTCGGTGGTCTTCGTTCCCTCGAATCTCGAGTCGCAGAAGATCCTGACCACCGCCGCTTACGGCGGAACCCTGATTGCCGTCGATGGCAATTACGACGACATCAATCGGCTGGCCGGCGAGATCGCGGGTGAGCAGGAGGATTGGGCCTTCGTCAACGTGAACGTGCGGCCGTACTACGCCGAAGGCTCCAAGACCCTGGGGTACGAGGTGGCGGAGCAGTTGGGTTGGCGTCTTCCGCCGCAGGTCGTCATCCCGATCGCATCGGGCGCCCAATTGGTCAAGATCGACAAGGGCTTCAGTGAATTTGTCTCACTGGGTCTGGTGGAATCCGCCGACTACAAGATCTTCGGCGCCCAGGCCACCGGCTGCAGCCCGGTGTCCGCCGCGTTCAAGGCCGGACGCGACTTCGTCCAGCCGGTACGGCCGGACACGATCGCCAAGTCCCTCGCCATCGGGAATCCGGCCGACGGCGCGTACGTGCTGGACGTGGTGAAGCGAACGGGCGGCGCCATCGAGGACGTTTCCGACGACGAGGTCATCGAGGGCATCAAGCTGCTGGCGCGGACCGAAGGCATCTTCGCCGAAACCGCTGGCGGAGTGACTGTCGCCGTGCTGCAGAAGTTGCTGGCGAGCGGACAGCTCGATCCCGACGTCGAGACGGTGATCTTCAACACCGGCGACGGGCTGAAAACGCTGGACGCCATTGCCGACGTGGTCGGTCCGACTGCGACCATCGCGCCGACGCTCGCTGCGTTCGAACAGACCGGTCTCGCCTGAGCGGTCCGGACCTATAGTTACCCGCTCCCGCTGCGCTGATCATCGTGCGCGATCCGCGACAGGTCGGTGTCAGTCGCGAAAGTCAGTGTTGCGACGGTCCGGTGTCGATCGCGACGGTCAGTGTTGGGCGGGAAGTTCGATGCCGAACAGGGTGTGCAGGGCCTGCAGATAGCCGGCAGCATCACCGGTTCGCGCCAACTCCTTGGCGCGCAAGGTAGGAGTGTGCAGCAGCGACTGGGTCACCCGGTGCAGCGCACGTTCGACCTCGGCCGCGACGTCGTCGTCGTACTTGGCCCGAAGACGAGTCATCTCCTTCTCGACCGCGAGTGAAACATGTTGGCGGAGCGCCACTACCGCCGGGTCCAGGGTCCGGATGGCCTGATCGTCCTCGAATTTCGCGACGGCCGTGATCACCACGTCCGCAGCGGCAACGATCGCGTCCCGGTGCTCGGGCGCGGCCCCCTCTGCAACAGTGTTGAGGTCGATGACGCGCACTCCCGGCAGCTCGCGGACGCGGGCAGAGACATCGGGCCGAAGGGCCAGGTCGATCACCTGCAGCGTGCGCTCCCGGCCGCTCAGGGCCTTGGTCACGACCTCGACGTCGAGCACCCCGCCGGTGGTGCCGCTGCAGGCGATCACGAGGTCGGCCTTGCCGACGGCATCGCCGAACTGGCCAGCTGTCACCACCTCGGCATGATGGGTGGCGGCAAAGGTCTCTGCTCGATCACTCGGCGAGAACACCTGCAGCCGCGTACATCCGCGGTCGAGCAGGGCCGCAACGACGACTCTGGCGTAAGCGCCCGTACCGATGATCAGCGCAGTTGCGGTCGCCAATGATCTGTCGGGATTTCCCGCCGGGACCAGGCCCGGGCCCGATCCGGATCTGTCTGCGAGTTCGGCGGTCGCGAGGTCGATCGCCACCGAGGCGACCGAACGGCCTGCTGAACCCAGACCCGTACCGGCCGCGACCTGCTTCGCAGTTCTGGCTGCGGATTGGAACAACGAATGCAGAACCGGAGTGGTGGTTCGCGCTGCATGAGCGGCAGTGAGTGCCCGCGACACCTGCCCGGAGATCTCGGCCTCGCCGACGACCATCGAGTCCAGTCCGGAGGCCACCCCGAAGAGGTGGGCTGCCACCGGCGCGCCTACCCGCACCTTCAACACGTTCGCGGCCTCAGCGCGATCGATCCCGGCCAGCACCGCTACCTGCGCGGTGACCGCATCGATGGCGTCGTGGAATCGATCGGCCTCGAGATAGATCTCCAACCGGTTGCACGTCGCAAGTAGCACTGAACCCGAAATCGGCCCGCCGTCGCGGGTAAGCCCGGCCAACGCATCCCGCAGAGTGCCGGCGTCGGCGCAGAGCCGATCCAGTTGGGCCAGTTCCAGATCATGATGACTGGCACCGACCACCATGAGCATGGACTCATCCTACCGGCGCCGGCATGCGGAGCGGGGCGGTGTCGCCGAGTGGGACGATGGAGGCACCATGACGACACCCCTGCCCACCACCGAACGGACACTGCCCGCCGACCACCCATTGGTCGACGGACGCACGGCCACCGCCCCACTGCTGACCGCCTATCGCGGCCGACCGACGATCGGGCATCCGGTGTGGTTCATGCGGCAGGCGGGCCGCTCGCTTCCGGAGTACCGCAAGGTCCGGGCCGGTACGGCAATGTTGGAAGCGTGCCTGACGCCGGATCTCGCCGCCGAGATCACGCTCCAACCGGTGCTTCGGCACGGTGTGGACGCTGCGATCCTGTTCAGCGACATCGTCGTGCCGCTCAAGTTGGCGGGGGTCGACGTCGACATCGTCGCCGGCGTGGGACCAGTCGTGGCAAGGCCGGTTCGAACGGCCGGCGACGTCGCCGCCCTCCCCGAGTTGGACCCCAATGCGTTGGCCCCGATCGCCAAGGCCGCAGCCAACTGTGCGCAGGGGCTTGGCAACACCCCCCTGATCGGATTCGCCGGTGCTCCGTTCACCCTGGCGTCCTATCTGGTGGAAGGCGGACCCAGCCGAGAACACCTGCGCACCAAGGCGTTGATGCATTCAGAACCGGAGACCTGGCATGCGCTGGCCGAATGGGTGGCCCGGGTGACGGGCGCCTTTCTGCGGGCCCAGGTGCTCGCCGGAGCATCTGCCGTGCAACTCTTCGATTCCTGGGCCGGCGGGCTGTCCCTCGCCGACTACCAGCGTTTCGCCGCAAGGCATTCCGCCGCGGTGCTGTCCTGCGTATCCGATCTCCCGGTGCCGAAGGTGCATTTCGGAATCAACACCGGTGAGCTGCTCGGCGCGATGCGGGATGTGGGAGCGGATGTGATGGGCGTCGATCACCGGATTCCGCTGGACGTGGCCAATGACCGGCTCGGGGGGCGCACACCGTTGCAGGGCAACATCGATCCAGCCCTGCTGTTCGCCGGGAACGAGGCTCTTCGAAGTGCCACCCTCGATTGCCTCCGAGCCGGGGCAACGGCACCCGGCCATGTGGTGAACCTCGGTCACGGAGTGCCGCCGGATACCGACCCCGAGGTGCTGACCCGGTTGGTGGCCTTCATCCACGAACAACCCTGACCCGCAGTGACCACGCAGGTCGGGCCCATCGATGCGGTCATCGTCGGGGGCGGCATCGCCGGGCTGGTGACAGCCTGGGAACTGGCGCGCGCCGGTCGGCGCCCGTTGTTGCTCGAGTCGTCAGATGTGGTGGGCGGTGCCGTCGCTCGCCACACGGTTGCCGGCCTGGTGCTCGATGCCGGCGCCGAGTCGTATGCGACTGCGACGCCCGCCGTGACGACCTTGATCCGGGAGCTCGGCCTCGGTCCGAAGATGGTGCAACCGAATCCGATCGGCGCATGGGTCCGTCACGCGGGCGGAACTGCACCGCTACCGGCCGCAGCGTTGCTGGGCATACCGGCCCATCCGTTGGCCGCCGATGTGCGCCGCATCCTCGGCCCGGTCGGCGCGGCCAGGGCCGGCCTCGACCTGCTGTTACCTGGCGGCTTCGGCACCGGAAAGCCTGGAAGCCTCGGCGCCCTGGTAGGGCGACGGATGGGCCGCGCCGTGGTGGATCGGCTGGTCGAGCCGGTCGCCGGCGGCGTGTACTCCACCGATCCGGACAACCTGGATGTGGACGCCGTCCAACCCCGCCTCCGGGCCGCCGCGCAGCAAGCCGGCTCGCTCGCCGAAGCAGTGCGACTGCTGCGCGGCAATGACGCACGCCCCGGCTCGGCCGTTGCCGGCCTGGCCGGGGGCATGTGGGTGTTGGCGGAAACCCTGCGTCGCGCGGTGGAGGAGCTCGGCGGGACCATTCGAACCGACTCCGGTGTGCGTACGGTGAGGCCGGACTCGCAGGGCTGGGTGGTGACGACGCGGACGACCACCTTCCGAGCCCCGAATGTGGTGCTTGGTGTTCCCGGACAGGTCGTGCAGCAGCTACTGGCCGGCATCGACGTGTCGCTCCCGAGCGCAACGGCACAGAGCAGCGACGTGATGCTGGTGACGTTGGTTCTCGACCATTCCGGCCTCGACTCGCACCCCAGAGGCACCGGGATCCTGGTCTCTCGTCGGGCCGGGAGCGTGACGGCGAAGGCGCTGACGCACGCCACCGCGAAGTGGAGTTGGCTGGCCGGCGAAGCCGGAGCCGGACGGCACGTTCTGCGGTTGTCCTACGGCCGAGGGGGCAGCGGACACCCGAGCTCGGACGGGCTCGTCGAGCTGTCGGTCCGCGATGCGGCGACGCTCACGGGGGTCGGATTGCGGCTCGAACACCTGGTGGATTCCGCAGTGGTCAGCTGGACCTCGACACTGCCACGGCCTGCCCCCGGGCACCGAGCGACGATCACCGCGCTGCGAGCGCAGGTGGCAGCGCAGGCCGGCCTGTATCTGGTCGGATCGATGGTGGCCGGTACCGGACTGGCTGCTGTCATCGCCGATGCCCGGTCGACGTCGGCTTCCATCCTGGGTGCCGATCCAAGCAACGGCTGACCGTCGCGTACAACACAGAACCGACGGCGGCAGTCGGCCGCCTACTGGAGGAAGATGGACGAATGAGCAACGACAACGCCGTTCCCGCCGGTCAACCGGGCCTGGCTGCCATATCCGAGGGGACCCCCCGTCCGCCGAATGCGCGTGAGATCAACGATGCGATCCGGTACACCGCCTTCTCGGTGTACTCCAGGGTCGGCGAACTGGACACACCGGACGACAAGGCGATCGCCGAGCTGACCGATCTTGTCGCCGCCCTGGCCGAGCAGGATGTCGTGGTCCGTGGCTTCTACGACGTTTCGGCACTGCGAGCCGACGCGGACCTGATGGTGTGGTGGCACGCCGGCACAGCGGAGTCGCTGCAATCGGCGGCAAGGGCGCTACGCCGGACGGCGGTCGGTCGGAGCTTGCACCCGTCCTGGTCGGCAATGGGTCTGCATCGGCCGGCCGAGTTCAACAAGGGTCATGTGCCGGCATTCCTGACCGGCGCCGCTCCCAAGAACTGGGCGACGGTCTACCCGTTCGTGCGGTCCTACGAGTGGTATCTCCTGCCCGACGAGGATCGCCGGAACATGTTGATGGAGCACGGGATGATGGGCCGGAAGTACGACCAGGTGCTCTCCAACACCGTGGCCGCCTTCGCTCTGGGTGACTACGAATGGTTGCTCGCCCTGGAAGCCGACGAATTGCACGACACCGTCGATCTGATGCGTCACCTGCGAGCGGGCGGCGCCAGGATGCACGTCCGCGAAGAGGTTCCGTTCTTCTCCGGTCACCGCATGGACGAGGCCGGTGTGATCGAGGCACTGCGGTGACAGCGTCCACCGAATTCGTGCTGCCATCCGACCCCGACGCAGCGACGACTGCCGAGGGTGACGATTCTCGGGCTCCGGAGTACGACGCCGTTCTGCTGGCCGGCTTCGGTGGCCCGGAGGGGCCGAATGACGTGATGCCGTTCCTGCGCAACGTCACTCGGGGCCGTGGCATCCCCGAGGACCGGTTGGTCGAGGTGTCGCACCATTATCTGGCCCTGGGCGGCGTCTCCCCGATCAATGCGCAGAACCGGGAACTTCGCGCTGCGCTGGAAGCGGAACTACTCCGTCGCGGCATGAACATTCCGGTCTTGTGGGGCAATCGCAACTGGGCACCGTTGCTTCCCGGCGTCATCTCCGCGGCCGCCGATGCCGGTCAGACGCGGCTGCTGGGCCTGGCGACCTCGGCCTATTCCTCCTATTCGTCCTGCCGCCAGTACCGCGAGGACTTCGGTCTCAGCCTGCAGTCCGCCGGCCTGGTAGGCACCGTCCGCATCGACAAGGTGCGGCCCTACTTCGACAGGCCTGGATTCATCCAACCCTTCGTCGACGGTGCCATCGCCGCAGTGGCCGAGGCTGTCGACGCGAAGATTCCATTGACCGACCTGGAAATCGTCTTCACCACCCACTCCATTCCCAGCACCATGGCGACCCGCGCAGGTTCGGCGGCGTTGGGCGATCACACTCCCGATGGCGCCTATGTCGACCAGCACCTCGCGGTGTGCACTGTGGTGGCCCGGGCGCTGGCGTCGCACTTCGGTACCGAGCTGACCTGGCAACTGGCGTATCAATCGCGCTCCGGCCCGCCGGCCATGCCCTGGCTAGAGCCGGACATCAACGACGTTCTCACCGCTCTCGCCCGAGCCGGTCGCCGCGGAGTAATCGTGGTACCGGTCGGTTTCGTCTCCGATCATGTCGAGGTGGTCTGGGATCTCGACAACGAGGCCAAGGACACCGCTGCGGCGCAAGGACTCTGGTTCCGGCGAGTGGCCACGCCGGGTACCGATCGGCGGTTCGTCAGCGACCTCGTCGACCTCCTCATGGTCCGCTTGTTGCCGGCGTCGGCGCGACCGATGGAACCGTCGCCAACCGGCCTGCAGACGCGCCCCGACTTCTGCGCCGTCGGCTGCTGCCTGAACGCTCGCGGTCCGGTTCCGACGACGGCCGGCCAGGATTCGGCCGCCGATTGGGCCCAGGTCGGTGTCGACGGAGCGCTACTGGCGGGTTCCGGCATCGCCGGTGCAGGATGACCGACCGACTGCGGGTCGGAGTCGACGGAGCACTTCTGGCGGCTTCGGGCGTCGCCAGTGCCGGATGAGCGAGCGACTGCGAGTCGGAACTCGCGGCAGTGCCCTGGCTTTGGCTCAATCCGGTGCGATCGCCGACCAACTGTCCGCCGCCGGCGGCGGCACGGCGGAATTGATTCGCATCCGCACCCAGGGTGATGTGAACCTCGGTCCGCTGGCATCCATCGGCGGCACCGGCGTCTTCGTGATCGAGGTCCGCTCCCGGCTCTTGGCCGGCGAGGTCGATGTCGTCGTGCATTCTTTGAAGGATCTGCCGACTGCGGCTGCACCAGGCGTTGCGCTTGCGGCCGTACCGGTTCGGGAGGATCCGGCCGACGCCCTGTGTGCCCGTGACGGGTTGACCCTCGACACGCTGCCGCGCGGCTCGACCGTCGGCACCGGATCGCCCCGCCGGAAGGCGCAACTATTGCGGCTCCGGCCGGATCTGGAGGTCCGCGCCGTCCGTGGCAATGTGGATACCCGACTGGCCATGGTGAGCACGGGTGGGCTCGACGCGGTCGTGCTGGCCGCCGCGGGATTGTCGCGACTGGGCCGAAGCGAGGCGGTCACGCACCGGCTCGGGCTCGAGATGATGCTTCCGGCTCCGGCTCAAGGCGCCCTGGCGGTCGAAAGGCGTAGCGCTGATTTCAATTCATCGTGGTACGCAACGGCGTTGGCCGACCTGGACGATTCGTCGACCAGGGCGGCCGTGACCGCAGAACGGAGCCTGCTTGCTGCCCTGGAAGCCGGCTGCACCGCTCCGGTCGGCGCCTTCGCCGAGATCGATGGCGGGCAAATGACTCTCACCGGCGCCGTGATATCCGTCGATGGGGTCCGGGAGATCCGGGGCCGCCTGACAGGGTCCGTTGCTGACGCCAACCGGCTGGGCATCGACCTGGCCGCCCAACTGATCGACGCCGGGGCTGCCACGTTGCTGGCCGAGCAGCGATGACCGCGCTGGACGGTTGGCGCGTCCTGGTGCCACGGCCCCGAAAGAGCGGCTCCGCTCTGGTGACTCTACTGTCGCGGGAAGGCGCTGTGGCCCAGGCTGTTCCAATGATCGACATTCTTCCGCCGGACGATCTCGGCGCCCTGGACGCAGCGGTGTTGGCCTTGGCGACCGGCGAGTTCAGCTGGGCCGGTTTCACCTCGGTCAACGCCGTCGGCGCGGTACTGGATCGCGCCGGCCATCTCGGTCTGTCTCCGGCGATTCCTGCGGACACCACGGTGGCCGCGGTCGGGCCGGCCACCGCCGCCGCGCTGCGGGACGCGGACATCCCGGTCGACCTGGTGCCCGGGCATGGCGGGTCGGCAGCCACTCTCGGCGCGATCTGGCCAACCGCCCACGACGGCGAATCGGTGCTGCTACCGCAGTCCGCCATCGCCGGGGTCGCGCTCGAACAGGCGTTGATCGGCAAGCGGTTTCGGGTCCACACCGTCATCGCGTACCGCACCCTACCCAGCGTGCTCGCCGCTACCGTTGCGGCCGACCTGGCTGCCGGAGCGTTCGAAGCGGTGTTGCTCACCTCGCCGAGTACCGTGCGCGCGCTGGCCGCGACCCCCGTCGACGGACGCACGGTGCTGGGCGCCATCGGCGCTTCGACGGAGACCGCCGCCCTCGCGGCCGGGCTCGATATCGCATTCACCGCAAGTGATCCCACCGAAGCCGCCCTGATCGCGTGTTTGACCCGATATGCCGCCAACCACCCCAGAAGGCCGTAACGATGTCCACTTCACCCTCTTCCACACCGCCGGCTCCTTTTCCGATCGGACGTCCCCGTCGACTGCGTCGCACTCCGGCCATTCGTCGTCTCGTAGCGGAAACCCGTTTGCATTCCGCTGATCTGGTGCTGCCCCTGTTCGTCAAGGAGTCCCTGACGGAGCCCACCGGATTGAAGTCCATGCCCGGCGTGCTCCAGCACACCCGCGATTCCCTCCGGGCCGCTGCGGTACAAGCGGTTTCGGCGGGAGTCGGCGCATTGATGGTCTTCGGGATCCCGGCGGAACGGGATGCGGTCGGCACCGCTGCGACCGATCCACGCGGCATCCTCAACGTCGCACTCGCGGATCTGAAGGCCGAAGTCGGCGATGCGACAGTGCTGATGTCGGACCTGTGCCTGGACGAGTTCACCGACCACGGACACTGCGGCGTGCTCGACGAGCGTGGCGCCGTGGACAACGACGCGACCCTGAAGCGTTACGCCGAAATGGCTCTCGCCCAGGCCGCCGCAGGCGCAGATCTGCTCGGGACCTCCGGAATGATGGACGGGCAGGTGGGTGTCATCCGCAAAGCCCTTGACGATTCCGGCGACAACGAGACCGGCATCTTCGCCTACGCCGCGAAGTACGCGTCAGCCTTCTACGGCCCATTCCGGGAGGCCGTCGATTCGGCTCTGATCGGCGATCGGCGGACATATCAGCAGGACCCGGCGAACCGAGGCGAATCAGCCAGGGAAGTGGCGCTCGACATTGCCGAAGGCGCCGATCTGATCATGGTGAAGCCGGCGATGAGCTATCTCGACATCCTGGCCCAGACCGCAGCCAGCACCGACCTACCCGTTGCCGCATACCAGGTATCGGGTGAGTACGCGATGGTCGAGGCGGCCGCCGCGAACGGCTGGATCGACCGGGATCGCGCCATCATCGAGACTTTGACCTCGATCCGTCGAGCCGGCGCGTCGATCATCCTGACCTACTGGGCGACCGAGGTCGCCACCAGATTGACCGGGGGGACCCTTTGATGAACGACCACTTCGACCTCGCCGAGGCACCGGCCAGTGCCGCGCTTTTCGCCAGAGCATCGAAGGTCACGCCCGGCGGCGTCAATTCACCGGTCCGCGCTTTCCGATCCGTCGGCGGCACCCCGCGCTTCATGGTTTCCGGACAGGGCCCGTACATCACCGATGCCGACGGGAAGCAATACGTCGACCTCGTCGGATCGTGGGGGCCGATGATTCTCGGCCATTCCCACCCCTCGGTGATCGACGCGGTCCGAACCGCCGTCGACCGCGGACTATCGTTCGGCACTCCCGGCGCCACAGAGGTGGCGTTGTGCGAGGAAATCGTGAACAGAGTCGTTCCGGTGCAACAGGTTCGCCTCGTTTCCTCGGGAACGGAGGCGACGATGTCGGCGATCCGGCTGGCCCGCGGATTCACCGGGCGTCCGAAGATTCTGAAGTTCGCCGGTTGCTATCACGGCCACGTCGATGCGCTACTGGCGTCTGCCGGCTCCGGGGTCGCGACCTTCGCGCTGCCGGATTCGGCCGGCGTGACACCGGCCACCACGGCCGAGGTGATCGTGGTGCCCTACAACGACCTGGAGGCGGTGCGCGCCGCCTTCGCCGCGGAACCGGGCGTCATCGCCGCCATCATCACCGAGGCGGCTGCGGCGAACATGGGGGTGGTGCCGCCTGCGCCCGGATTCAATGGGGCACTGGCGCAGATCGCGCATGCCGACGGCGCCCTGCTCGTCTCCGACGAGGTGATGACCGGCTTTCGACTCAGCCGCTCCGGCCACTACGGGCTGGACGGCGAAACCGAGGGTTGGACACCGGACCTGATGACCTTCGGCAAGGTGATCGGCGGCGGGCTGCCGGTCGGCGCGTTCGGCGGCCGGGCCGACATCATGAGTCTGCTGGCGCCGCTGGGCCCCGTCTATCAGGCGGGCACGCTGTCCGGGAACCCCGTCGCAACAGCCGCGGGCCTGGCCAACCTGCAAGGGTGCGACGCCGTCGTCTACCGCCACCTGGACGCCACCGCGATGATGATCGGCGATCTGGCGTCGGCGGCGCTGGCCGAGGCCGGTGTGCCGCACCGGTTGCAGCGCGCCGGAAACCTCTTTTCGATCTTCTTCGGGCCCGATCCGGTGCGGAACTACGAACAAGCCAGGTTGCAGAACACGACTGCCTTCGCAGCGTTCTTCCATTCCATGCTCGACGCCGGTGTCTATCTACCGCCGTCGGCGTACGAGGCCTGGTTCGTCTCTGCGGCGCACGACGCCGACGCCGTGGATCGCGTTGCTGCAGCGCTTCCCGCCGCGGCGAACGCTGCTGCTCGAGAGCTCGGCTGACTGCGCGAGAGCGGCGCAGCAACGGGGATCGGGCGAGTGTCGGTCCGGGCTGGCAGGATCAGCAGGAATGCATGCCAGAACCTCCCATGTCCCAGCACTCGTGTCCCAGCACTCGTGTCCCAGCACCCACGTCCCAGCACCCACGTCCCAGCACCCGTTTCCCAGCACCCGTGTCCCAGCACCTCCCGCAACCTCGAGGACTCCCATGCCGCCACACCGGTCTATCCGTCCCGCGCCTCCTGACGTGGATGTGCTGCGGGCCAACCTGGGTCAAGGGAAGATCGTCCGAGTCGGGCTGGCGCCATCCGATCAGTTCCCGGACGGCGTAACCGGTCGGGTTCGCCGGATCGGTGATCCGGTCGTGGACGGTGACGAGTTCATCTTCGTGGAAGTGCCGGTGGGCGGAGCGAAGGACGTTCTGCCATTCGCCATTTCCGATCTCCTCGCCTCTCCGGCCCGCGCAAAAGCTGCCGCGACGGCGCGGCCGCCAAGTCGGACGGCACCGGCAACCGCCCCCGCCGGCAGGCTGACGACTGCACCGAAGGCGACCAACGCTGCGACCTCCGGCCGGACCACCGGCCCGACCACGCCGGCCGCGCCCCCAACGCCGGCTGCGGTCTCGCCCCGAACTCTCCAGAAGTCGTCCGGAGCGCCCACCGGAGCGGCTCCGCGGTCTGCACCGACCTCGCCGATCGGCATCGGCGTCGCGTCGTCGCCGGCGAGCTTCTCGTCGAGGATGGGCTCGGCATCCGCAGACGCACCGCCGGTCGATTCGCTGCTGGGCCTGCCGACGACCGACCGGTCGAGCAGAACGCCTCGGCGCAACCCGGCTCGCGCCGCCCGAGGCAAGCGCGCCCCGGTCACCATCACCATCAACACCTCCGGCGACGAATCGGCCGTCTGGAGCATCGAAGCCAGAATCGGTGCGAAAGCTGTCGTGCGCCCCACCGCGATCCCGCTCACTCGGGTGTGGGAACTGGTGCAGTCCCTCGGCGAGCCCGAACTGAGCGACTTGGTGCGAGCCTTGCTCGACGAGCACCGCCACAGCACCCAGGTCAGAGCCGACGCGCTGGCCGCCCAGCTTTCCGCGTTGCAGGCCGAGCTCCGATCTTTCCCGGCCGACAGCGCCCGTCCGCCCGCCCGACCGACCTAAGCTCTCCTTCTCCTACGCCACCCGACCTTCCGTTTCGTTTCTCACGAACCGTCATTCTTGCCACCGTTGGCCGACGATCCCGAAGGCAGACTCGCGCCCCTGGTCACGGTGCTCAGCTTGCCGTTGGTGACGCACACCGTCGAATCGCCCTGAAGATCGGTTCGAAGCACCGTCGTACCGAACTTCGTCAACTGCGCCAGGGCTTTCGGGCTGGGCTGCCCGTAGTCGTTACCCAGCCCGACCCCGATCACCGAGACTGCTGGATGCACCGCAGCGACGAACGCGGGCAGCACCTTGGCCGACCCGTGGTGGGGTTGTTCCAGAACGTCGGCCGCCAGGTCCACCCCGTCGTCGAGCAGCTGTTGCTGCGCCTCGATCTGGATATCTCCGGTCATCAAGATCCTCACGCCGGAGATGTGGGCCATGAACACCACCGAATCGTTGTTCTCGTCCGAGTCGGTTCCGTGGAACGGGCCGGTCGGTCCGAGCACCTCCAAGCTCAGTTGCCCACTCCCCCACCGGGTGCCCCTCGGCAAAGCCACCACCGGCGCACCGTGCGCCGCCGCGAGCTGAAGCACTTTTCGCCATGCGGTGGGCGCCTCTCGATCCGGCCCGACTGCTATCGCCCCGACGCTGCGGCCGTCCAGCACACCCGCCAATCCGTCCACATGGTCGGCATGCAGGTGGGACAGCACCAGCAGCGGCACGGTCGAGACGTGCAGCCGGGTCAAACACGCATCGATCAACGCCGGGTCCGGTCCGGCATCGACGACGACAGCCGTGCCGGCCTCGCCGGTGGACAACAGCATCCCGTCACCCTGGCCCACTTCGCAGGCCATGAGCACCCACCCGGCAGGCGGCCAACCGACGGAAATCACCTGGGCTGGAACGAGAATGGCGGCAGCACCGGCGACAACCGCGACAACCAGCGCTCGTACTTTTCGATGTCGCAGCAGCAACAGGCCGACCGTCAGCAATCCGGCCAGCGACAGCACGCCCGGAACGGATGCGGGCCACGCCAAGGAGGCCGACTGCCATCGCGCCAGAGTGTGCGCGACACCCGCAACCCAGGCCAACATCGGCTCGACCGCGTGAGCCAGCACCAGCGCCCCCCAGTTCCACCAGGGACCGGCCAGAGCTGCCGCCATACCGAGCACGAGCGCCGGGCCCACCACCACCGCCGCGAGCAGGTTGGCCGGGATCGACGCCATCGAGATGGCGCCGCTGACGGCAGCAATCACGGGCATGGTCGCCACGTGCGCTGCGGCCGGGACAGCCAGTAGATCAGCCCAGCCCGAAGGTATTCCGCGGCGCTGCAACGCCTTCGACCAGAGCGGCGCCAGGAGCACCAAGCCGGCAGTGGCCTGCACGGACAACGCGAACCCGATCGACACGCTCAGCGTCGGATCATGGAGCAACAGGCAGAGTACGGCGGCAGCCAGGGCCGGCAGCGCCGTGCGTTGTCGCCCGACCGACATTGCTATCAACGCGATCGAGCCCATCACCGCAGCCCTCAGGACGGAGGCGCCCGGCCCCACCAGGACGACCAGAGCCAGTAGCACCACGCTGCCGCCTGCTGCGGCGATCCGCGGTCCGAAACCGCGGAGCATCAGCACGGCCAGGCCGCACAGGAGCGCGAAGTGAGAGCCAGAGACCGCCAGCAGGTGCGACAGGCCGGTGACCTTGGCGTCGTTCCGTAGAGCGGGGGTGATTCCGTCGGTGTTTCCCACGACGAGGCCCGGCAGCAATCCCTGAGCGTCGCCGGACAACGTGCCTGCGGTGTCCACCAGATGATCTCGGACCGAGGCCGCCGCCAGCTGCCACCACGGGGCCGGGTGCATCGAGATCGGATCGGCGCGCGCTTTGACCAGAACCCCTGGCAAGACGGCATAGTCGTCCGGAGCCAACAAGCCGCTCACCCGGATCTGTTCGCCTGGCACCAGTTTCGACCAGTGATCACCCTTCGCAATCACGGAGATGTCCACGCCCGGTTGGAATTCCTGGCCGGCGACGACCGCAGAATCGGCATGCCCGGAAAGGATCCACTGGGTCGGCGCGATCGACTTCGACGAATCTGTTTGCGCCATGTTCGCAGCAGGAGCGGCCGGAAAGAGATCGGGCAGCTTGCGGGCGGGAACCGACACGGTCAGCGTCACGGACGCCCACGACCCGGAGGCCGCCGCCGCCGTCAGCGGGTTCGTCGCAGCCGCATGCCAGTCGAGCATCGAGATCAGCATCGCCGCACCGAAACCTGCAGCCACCACCAGTGATCCCGCCCTCCGAGGGCCGCGCCGACACAGCACGAGAACGCCGAGCGCCACCGTCGCCGCGCCGGTCCACGCGACCGCGCTCGACTGCGGAGCACCGGTTCCCAGGCCGACCAGGCAACCTGCCCACACCGCGATTGCCATCGGTACCAGACGCAGGTCGATCGGTGGGGGCACTTCCTCCTCGACCCACCGCTTGCTCACCGGACGGCCCCTTTCACACCTTCACCAGTTGGCTCAGGGCAGCGAATTTCGCCGGCCCGATGCCCGAAATTTCCTGGAGCTGCTCGACCGAGTTGAACTTGCCGTTCTTGTTCCGCCAGGCCACGACGGCGGCTGCGGTGACCGGTCCGACACCCGGCAATGCGTCCAGTGCCGCGACATCCGCCGTATTCAGATCAAGTTTTCCGCCGCTGCCAACGGCTCCCCGAGGCGCGGAGCCCACTCCCGACCCGGGCTGGCCGGTCGGACCGGCATGGGCGCCGGCGACCGACGACGCCGATTCGGCAACGTCCGACACCACCACCGATGCCCCGTCACTCAGCTTCTCGGCCAGATTCAGGCCGGTGAGGTTGGCTCGACCGGTCGTGCCGCCGGCCTTTGCGATGGCGTCCGCGACCCGCGACCCCGCCGTCAGCCGGACCAAACCCGGACGCCGCACGGCGCCGGTCACCGACACGACCAACGGCCCACCCTGCGCCGGGGTGGGTAGCGGCGAGGCGGCAACGGTGGCCAGGCCGAAGGATGAGCGACTTGCGACCGACGACGAGGAGGCGCTGCGCCTGCCGGATCCCGTGGCCGTGTCTCCGCCCGCAATTTGCGTCGATACCTGCGCAAGCGACACGGCTTGCACGGGACGCGGTTCGGGGCGATCACGCCACACACCAACGGCAGCGACGATTGCCGCGAGCGCGGCGACGAAGGTGAGCAACAGGGCGCCCCTCCGGCCCGGATCCATGCGGCTGCCGATCAGGGATTCGGGTACCCATCGTCGCGCCAGCCGACCCAGGGGACGGTGGGTCGAGTGCGACGTTCGGGCGTCAGGGGGCGAAGCCGGAAGCGACGGCAGCACATCCTGTGGTACCGGCTCAGCTTCCGGCTCCGCCCGGTCATCGTCGAAATCGGCAAGAAGATCATCTGCTCCCGGGGTCCAGCCGCCGATCCCATCGCGGTCCGAGACATCGTGCCGAGCCGGTTGCCTGTCGATGGAAGAACGCACTCCGACAAGTCGGTGGCGGGAGTCCGGTCTGTTGTGCACCCGGCGGACGCTACGGCCAGCGGTGATCCGGAGGAAGCATCCAACCGGGATTGTGGATGGCTGCGAGCATGTGGACAGCTTCTTGGAGCCTTACGACCCGGCCGGTCTCCGGCAACATGAGGAGCTGGGAAGCCGATGTATCAACCGCGTGCCGAAACGCTCCTATCGTTGCAACGGGCCGGGTGATGCCAACCCCGACTGGCCTCACCCGGCCCGTCGCCATGTGCACGTCCGGTGTTGGCAGCCGCCCGGGATCACCGAAGTCCGGCACCGTTTCTTCGGCGTTCCGGCACTTGGCAGGTTCCAGCGGTCGTCGCAACACCAGAGCCTCTGGAGTTGCGAGATGTCGGTACCGAAGAAGCGCCCTCAGCCTGGGCCCGGCGCGCCGCTAACCGACTCCTGCGTGCGGCGGGAATCGTCAGCGAATCAGCGGCTCAGGCGCCCGCAAGTTCTTCCTCGCCGCCGGGCAGAATCACGCCGCCGAGGCCGGCGTTGTAGGAATGCAATCGCCAGGACTCGCTCATCCGGTGCAGCACCACCCAGTGACAATTGCCGATCCCGATCAGGGTGCCCCAGGATTCGTCGGCCAGTTCCAGCAGCCGGCCGGTCAGACCGACGATCAAACCCCCGTGCGCCACCAGCAGGGCCCGCTCGACGGCCATCATGTCGATCTCTTCGACCACGGCCGCGGCCCGGCCGGCCACCTGCCACCTCGACTCCCCCAGCGGCGGGGCGTTGTGCGCCGACGTGGTTCGCCAGCGCTCCCACTCCCCGGGCCAACCCGCCAGTACGTCTTCCCGGATCAACCCTTCCCACAGACCCATCGACGTTTCCCGTAACCGAACATCTTCGCCGACCGGCAGGCCGGTCAACTCGGCCACCGAGTTCGCGGTGTCCCTGGCCCTGGCCAGATCAGAGGACACGATGAGCTGGGGACCCAGAGCAGCCACCGAAGGCGCGGCCGCGGCCGCCTGGCGGACGCCGTTCGAGTTGAGCGGAATGTCCCGATGGCCCTGCAGTCGTGCCTGGGCATTCCAATCGGTCTCGCCGTGACGCATCAGGATCAGGTGCGAAAGCGTCACCCGGCGAAGCGCCCGTCCCCCGGCGCATCGTTGCGGCCCGGCTCGCC
>JAABUT010001858.1_pt1 | contig 22299 bp, 20 predicted proteins | sample 5559281 | NCBI WGS metagenome assembly JAABUT01 (sample SAMN10711880, study PRJNA513359) | rock metagenome | isolation source: Antarctica rocks | place: Antarctica: Victoria Land, Ricker Hills nord | collected 2016-01-04
GTCGGGACCGGTCGGCATCGTCGGCAGTGCGGTCGGAGGGTCCTTCGCAGTTCTCGTGGCCGAACAACTCTTCGCGTCGGGATGCGAGGTCCTGGTCAGTGTGGCCTCGGCGGGCCAGATCGCACCGGACCTGGAAGCGCCCGCTTACGTCCTGATCGATCGCGCGCTGCGCGACGAGGGCACCAGCCATCATTATCTGCCGGCCGCTCCCTTCGTGGAGGCCGAGCTGCAGGTCGTCGCCAGGGCTGCCGCGGCGCTGCGCGGGGCCGATCACCCCGTCGTCCGCGGATCGACCTGGACCACCGACGCCCCGTTTCGCGAGACCGCGGACATCATTGCGCTGCGACGCCGGCAGGGCATCCTCACGGTCGAGATGGAGGCGGCTTCCCTGCTCGCCTTCGCGCAAGCCTGCGGGCGCACCGTCGTGTGCCTCGCCCATGTGACAAACCAGCTCGGCTGCATCGAAGGCGACTTCGACAAAGGTGAGATGAACGGCGCAGCCCGGTCACTGGCGATGGCGATGGCGATTGCGGGCGCCCTCGGCACGGTCCGCACGGCGTGAGGGTCCCTGCCGCATCGGCAGCGGGCGTTCCGGCCGTCGCCCTGATGGTCGCGCTGGCCCGTACGGCAGAAAGGGCCATCCGGTCGACCGGCGATGTCCTCGCGCCCTGGCTGGATCTCATGATCCGGTTCTGGTTGGCTCAGGTGTTCCTCGCCGGCGCGGCCGTCGCCATCATGAGCCATGATCCGCCCGCAATGGCCGGAGACGGTGCCTGGGTGTCGCGCTTCAACGGCCTCGTCGCGTCGCCGTTCGGCCTCCTGATCCAGACGGTGTGCCCGATCCTGCTGCTGCTCGGCTTCTCGTGCCGCGCCGCCACGATCCCGTTGCTGATCCAGGTCTGGGTCCTGCACGGCCCAGCAGGACCCTCGCACATCCATCTGTTCTGGTCGGCGCTGCTCGGCTGGTTGCTGGTGCTGGGACCGGGACCGGTGTCGGTCGATGCCGTGCTGAGCCGGGGGCTCGACTCCACCGCCATCCCGGGCGCAACACGGCTCCGGACGCTGTTCGGCTGGATCGAGCGGCGCGTCGGTCCATGGTACCGGCTAGCTCTTCGACTGTGGATGGCGACTGCCCCACTGGCCGGCGCGAGCGCGTCGCTCGGCTGGGCGGAGCCGGCGAGGGATGCCGCCGCACCGTGGCTCGCCGCCTTGCCGGACCGGATCGCGTCGCTACCCTCGGGCTTGTCCCTGGCCCTGGGGGCATTCCTGGCCGTCGGCTTCGGGACCCGGGCCTGCGGGCTGGTCCTGATGCTGGCGATCCCCGTCGCCAAGGTCGGGATGACGTTCGACGACCGCCTGTACTGGACCCTGCTGCTCGCCGTCCTGGTGTGTCGCGGTGCCGGGCCCTTCGCCCTGGACGGCTGGATCGCCGGAACGATGACGGCGTTCGGCAGCCGGATGCTGGCGCCGGTCGCAGGCCTGCCGCACGTGGTGGTGGTCGGCGGCGGGTTCGGCGGCGTCACGGCCGCGCGCGGCCTCAAGGGCGCGCCCTGCCGCGTCACGCTCGTAGACCGGAAGAACTACCACCTTTTCCAACCATTGCTGTATCAGATCGCGACCGCCGGACTGTCGCCGGCCGACATCGCGACGCCGATCCGCAGCCTGTTCCGCGGTCAAGACAACGTGCGGGTCTTGCTGGCCGAGGTGCGGGGCCTATCCGCGGCCACGTCCGAGTTGCTCCTCGACCACGGCCGCCTGTCCTACGATTACCTCGTCCTCGCGACGGGCTCCCAGCACAGCTACTTCGGCCGCGACGATTGGGCTTCCGACGCGCCGGGCTTGAAACGCCTCGAGGATGCGACCGACATCCGCCGTCGCCTGCTGGTCGCCTTCGAGCGAGCCGAGAATGCGAGCGATCCCGCCGAGCGGACAGCCTTCATGAGCTTCGTCATCGTGGGTGGCGGGCCGACCGGCGTGGAACTGGCCGGCGCCATCGCCGAACTCGCCCGGAACGGCCTGTCGCGCGAGTTCCGCGAGATCGATCCGGCCGCCGCAAAGGTGATCATCGTCCAATCCGGGCCGCGCATCCTGCCCACCTTCTCGGAGTCCCTCTCCGCCGATGCCGCGACGCAACTCTCCCGTTTGGGCGTCGAGATCCGGACCGGGGGAAAGGTCGAGGAGGTCGATCGCCTGGGCGTCGTCGTGGACGGCCACAGGATCGACGCGCGGACGATCATGTGGGCCGCGGGCGTCGCGGCATCGCCGGCGGGATCATGGCTCGGCGCGCCGACCGACCGGGCGGGCCGCATCCTGGTGGCGCCCGATCTTTCGGTCGAACCCCATGTCGACATCTTCGCGATCGGCGACACTGCGGCATCGACCGGCTGGAAGGGCGCTCAGGTTCCGGGGCTCGCGCCCGCGGCCAAGCAGGGCGGCGCTTATGCGGCGAAGGTGATCCGATCCCGCTTGACGGGTCGACCGGCTCCCGAGCCGTTCAGGTACCGACACGCCGGTAGCCTCGCCACCATCGGACGGCGGGCGGCCGTCGCGGAGTTCGGGCGCTTGAGGGTTCGCGGTGCGCTGGCCTGGTGGCTGTGGGGGGCCGCCCACATCCTGTTCCTCGCCGGCGGGCGAAACCGGGCCACCGTGATCCTGGAATGGATCTGGGCCTACCTCAGCGGTCGGCGCGGCAGCCGCCTCATCATCGAACCCGGCGCCGGCCGCCTCTCGACGGACGTGCCCGCAGGTGAATGACTCCGTTTGCGACGGGCTCCGCACCGGCTTCCGCCACGGAGATCCGCAAGGAACCCCAGCTCTACACAGTGACCCCCGCCATGATGCATGCCATCGACACGATCGTGGCCGAGAAGGTGCGCATAAACCACACCCGTCACCGCGGGCACTAAATCTGAGGGCGTCCTGTTGCCCGCACGAACGCGGGCAGGTGATGTCTTTGCTGGCCGGCAGACGATGGGCATCTCCGGCCGCTTCCGGGCCCTGCTCGGCCTACCCTCGTCGAGGACGCGAGCGCTCTCATCGTCCTACGGTGCACTCGATCTGGCCGTGGGGCTCGTCGGTCGCCGTGAAGACGCGGTTCACGTTGTCGAGCCCCAATGCTTCGAGGTTCACCGGCAGGTAGTGTTTGTTGGGGCAGGCCAGGCTGATGGTCTCGATTTCGGGCCCGTGCTCCAGCGCGGCCGACCCCATGCGGTACAGGCTGTCCTGGGCGCTGTGGCTGTAGGTCGAGGCGAACACGCGCAGCATCGCGTCGAGCACGCGGACGTTCGCCGCCGCGAAGTCGGCGGGGTCGCGGGACCATCGCCACGCCGCGTCCATGCTGGTGGCGAGGATGCGATCGTCCGTCTCGGGGAGGGTCGTATAAGGGTCCTTGACGTAGCCGGCCCACCCCGAGGCCGTGCCCTTGAGGAATGTGAAGCCCGACAGCCCCGACGTCACGCGGTCGCCCGCCCGGTCCATGACGACCTCGGCCGTGCCTTGCCCGTTGCCGTCGAGCGTGAAGGCATGCGGATGGGGCGCGCCGTCCACCATCAGGCGGTCCCAGCCAGTTTCCCGGGCCGACACGGTGGCGGTCGCCATGCCGGGATAGCGGTCGAGCAGGCGGCGCGCCACGGCGCGGCAGAAGTGTTCCGGCCCGGCCCGCAGGTTCTCGTGCGCCACGATGTTGACGACGTTCTTGATCGTGTCGGTCGACACCGAGGTGGAATTGTCACCCGCCGTATAGGCCCGGGCGATGTCGCCGGTCAGCATGGCCCGCACCGTGAGTTCGCGCACCTCGCGCCGGTCGCCCTCGCCCCATAGCCGCATCACGCGGACGCGGCTCTTGCCATAGGTGCTGCTGAGAAGCGTCATGGTCTGGACCTCCATGCCGATGATGCCTCGCGAGGCCGGCGTGGTCCATGCCGCGGATGCAAGATCATGGCCGGGAGGCCGGCCCATCAAACCGCGACGGCGCCCTTGATGGCGGGCCAGGGTTCATAGCCCTCGAAGGCGACATCGTCGAAAGAGAAGTCGAACAGGCGTCCGACCGCCGGGTTCAGCGCCAAGCGGGGCAGGGCGCGGGGCGTTCGGCCGAGCTGAAGCCGGGCAGCCTCGAGGTGGTTGCTGTAGAGATGGGCGTCGCCCATCGTGTGCACGAAGGTGCCGGGTTCGAAGCCGGTGACCTGCGCCACCATGGCGAGCAGCAGCGCGTAGGATGCGATGTTGAACGGCACGCCAAGGAACAGGTCGGCCGAGCGCTGGTAGAGCTGCAGCGACAGGCGACGCGCGCCGCCGGGCAGCGGTTCGGTATAGAACTGGAACAGGCAGTGGCAGGGCGCCAGCTTCATGCGGTCGAGGTCGCCCACGTTCCAGGCCGAGACGATGAGGCGACGGCTGTCGGGATTGCGGGCCAGTTCGCCGAGCACGTCGGCGATCTGGTCGTGGGTGCGCCCGTCGGCGCCCTGCCAGGAGCGCCACTGCCGGCCGTAGACCGGGCCGAGGTCGCCGTCGGGGTCGGCCCACTCGTCCCAGATCGAGACGCCGTTGCGGTTCAGATAGCCGACGTTGGTGTCGCCGCGGAGGAACCACAGCAACTCGTGCACGATGGATTTGAGATGAAGCTTCTTGGTCGTGACGAGGGGGAAACCCTCGGCGAGGTCGAAACGCAACTGCGGCCCGAAGATCGACAGGGTGCCGGTCCCGGTCCGGTCCTGCTTGGCCGTGCCCTGGGCCAGCACGGCGTCGAGGAGATCGAGGTAGGGTTGCATGCGCTCGTCCGATCTGCGCGGCCGCGCGATGGCGCAGGAATCAGCAAGCCTTTTTACACGCGGGTATTGCGACGGGGTCAAGCGGGCGAAAGCCGATCAGACTTCGACGCGGGCGCCTTCGATGGCGCGGGGAATGAGCGGCCGGATCCCGACGATTGACCGTCGACTGATCGCTCTCGCGACGCCGAACGCCAGCACCCCGAGCGCGCCGCCAGACATCACGTCCACGAAATAGTGGCCGCCGTAGACCGGTGTAGCCGCGACCAGGAAGCCGTTTATCACGAGTGCCGGCCAGCGAAGCCAGGGCAAGGGCCAGAGCACCAACGTGAAAGTCACCCCCAAAGCCGCGTGGAGGCTCGGGAACGTGATGATGCCCTCCGCTTCAGTGAGTGAGACCGTGTGGATCGTGCCGTCCCGCAGGCCATGCAGGATTGAGGCATGGAGGGCAGCCCCGAAAGCGGGAAGATGAGGAACGTCCTGCGGCTGCAGCCGGAGATGCACGTAAGCCTCCACGGCCGGCATCAGGCCGGACACCAGGATCGCGGTCAGGGCTGCGAGGACGAACGCCAGCACGAGGTCGCGAAGCGCCTCGATCCGGCCGGTGAAGCCGAGGATCGTGACGATGACGATCAATTGAGGCTCAAGACTGTCATAGGCAGCGGAATAGATCCAAGCAAGCCAAGGCCGAGCCTCTACGAACACCAGATAGGTCTTCCAGTCGAGCCCGATCACCTGATCCCAGCGATACAGCGTGTCGTCCCAGAGCGGCCGGCCCGTGCTGGCGACGGCATATTGCAGCGTCGCTCCGACTATCGAGAAGGCGACGAGCTGCGCCATGCCCGTCAGCGTCGAGGCGATGCGCGGGTCGGGTCGGCGGTGGCGGTAGAACGACGCAAGTACGGCCAGACCCAGGCAGGCCGAAACTGGAACCATCGCGCTGGTCCAGGCGAAGGTCAGTCCGGCCGCCCACATCCACAGCACGGTCCCGAACGCCGCGACCGCGATCAGCGACCCTATGGCTGTGTCGACCCGCTTGCCCGACATCGTGCTTCCCAGAGAATGCCGGGAAGGCTTGCAGAAATTGCCGAACGCGGTGTTAACGGGGCTGAGAGTCCCTGGCCGACTCGGGAGCACGGCTCATGAGTGCGACGCCCGTCCAAGAGCGGAACGGAAGAGGTGGAAGTGGAGGCTTCTGTTGCCAGGTGCCTCCGAACCCCGCCTAGAAGTGCTACCCCCTAGGGCTTATTTCCCAGTACCTTCACCGCATTACGCAGCGACGGCCACCGGAGCATAGTTGTCATTGGCAACTATAGGTTTAGCCCGATAACGGCGGTACAATGCCGAGCAAAAGCGATCCCTTTACACCCACGTCAATCCTATTTCGGGCCCACCGAAGCGCATCACCGCTACGCTCGGGTGGACCCGCCCGGTACCGCCCCGGGGTCCGTATGGTTTATTCCGAATGCCATTTATCGCCATAGTCGCCGAAGCGACATCGATAAGGTAGGCCCACAGCGCCGGTCGCGCAAGGTCCGCCCGCGGCGCCCAACCCTGGACTTCAGCCGATCCCGCCATTATCATGTGTCGGGTTGGGGCAGGGCACCGGAAAACGTGACGATGGGCCGGGTGCCGAGGGACGGCAACGTCTGCGGCAGCGGCCATTGTTCCGTGGTTCGAAGCGGACCGCCACGATGCCGCCGCTGCGTCAGGCCCATCCCGTCGTGGCTGGTTCGGTGCGGGCCTCGAGGCTTGGCCGGCAGAGGTCGGGAGCCCAGAGGCGGCGGCTGCCCTGTTGTCTCGCATGCGCAGCCGGTGGAACACGATGGCCGACCTGATCCGTTACGACCTGCTCGTTCAGGACGCGCTGCGCGGGGTCGTGCGCCAGGTTCTGACCGAGGTGGCCCGCAACGGGCTTCAGGGCGAGCACCATTTCTTCATCACGTTCAAAACCGCCACGCCCGGGCTGCGTTTGTCGAACCGCATGAGGGAACGCTATCCCGACGAGATGACGGTCATTCTCCAGCATCAGTTCTGGGGCTTGACGGTGACGGAGGCGGGGTTCGAGGTGGGCTTGTCGTTCAATAACGCCCCCGAGCGCCTCTTCGTGCCCTTCGCGGCCATCACGATGTTCCAGGATCCGTCCGTCACCTTTGGGCTCAAGTTCGATCCCAAGGAGACGGCCGGCGCGGACGACGGCGCGGCGAAGGCCATCCCGTCGGAAGCCCCGAAGAGCCTGCCCGGCAAGCGCGCGCTGACGACGGTCGAGACCAAGGTCCCGGCCCGACTGGGCCATGAGGTGGCGCCGAAGCAGGACGACAAGCCGAGCAAGACCGGCGACGTGCCGCCGAAATCAAAGCCGGTGCTGGCCAAGGTGGCCGACAAGCCGGACGACGACGACCCGGCTGCCGGCACCAAGGTCGTCTCGATCGACGCCTTCAGGAAGAAGCCCTGAGGGGCGGGCCGCGGGTTCTCGAGGGTGCCATGGCCGACGTCGTCAATCTCCGGCGGTTCCGCAAGGCCCAGCTTCGCGCCGTGAAAGCCGTGGCGGCCGACAGCAACCGTGCCCTGTTCGGCCGCAGCAAAACGGAACGCCTCGTGGCCGAGACCGAGCGCTCCCGGAACGATGCCCGGCTCGATGGCCACCGGCGAGACTTGGCCGCCGATCGTGGCGAGGAACCGGGTGGTTGAGGGCGGGGCACCGGCGATGTCGTCGATCGCCGAGCAGACCTTGGCCAAGAGGTCGCTCACGGTCGCGGCCCACCGCACCAGCATCTCGCTCGAAGACGCGTTCTGGACCGGGCTCCGCGACATCGCGGCATTGCGTGGCATGACCGCTGCCGCGCTCGTGGCCGAGATCGACCGCAATCGGGGCGGCGCAAACCTGTCCTCGGCGATCCGGGTCTTCGTCCTCGCGTTCTATCGCGAGCGCGCCGCGGTCGGCATGGCCGGCCCGGACCGATGCAGCATTGGCGCGGCTCCCCAAAAATCGACATAATGCCACTGTGTCGATGCCGGGCGCTCCGCGGGCGCCGCAGCCGGAGCCCAGGGATCCCAATGCCGATCTTCACCCGCCGTTCGGCCCTGGCCTTTGGCACCGCATCGGCTGCCGCCGGCCTCCTGCGGTCCTGGCCGGGGACTGCCGCCGACGCGACGGCTCCTGCCGCCTGGCCCACTCCCCTGAGCGGCGGCGAGACGGAAAGCTACGGATTGTCGGCCTTCGGCGAACTCGCGATGCCGGCCGATTTCGCCAATCTGCCCTATGCCGACCCTGCCGCCCCCAAGGGCGGCACCATCGTGCTCGAACCCACGACGGCCGGCCTCAACCAGAACTTCACCACCTTCGACACGCTGAACATCTACATCCTGCGCGGCGATGGCGCGGCCGGCATGGGCCTCATCTTCGATACGCTGATGACCGGCACGCTCGACGAACCCGATGCCGCCTATGGCCTCGTGGCGAAGTCCGTCCGCTTCTCCGCCGATCGGCTCACCTACCGGTTCCTGCTGCGGCCCGAGGCGCGGTTCCACGACGGCTCGCGGCTCACAGCCGCCGATGCCGCCTTCTCGCTCGACCTCCTGAAGACCAAGGGCCACCCCAATCTGCGGACCGGCCTGCGCCACCTCGTGAGCGCCGTGGCGCTCGGCGACGACGTGCTCGAAGTGAAGCTCGACCCGGCCCGCACCCGCGAGACCCACCTCACGGTAGCGGGCCAGCCCATCTTCTCGAAGGCCTACTACACGGCGCACCCGTTCGACCAGACCACGCTCGAGTCGCCACTCGGCTCCTCGGCCTATCGGGTCGGTGCCGTCGAGCAGGGGCGTACCATCAGCTTCGAACGCGTCGAGGATTGGTGGGCCAGGGACCTGCCGATCAACCGCGGCCAGGCGAACTTCGATCAGATCCGCTACGAATATTACCGCGAGCGGCAGGTCGGCTTCGAGGCGTTCAAGTCGGGCGCCACCACGTTCCACGAGGACTTCACCTCGATCAACTGGGCGAAGGGCTACGATTTCCCGGCCGTGTCCGACGGTCGCGTGCGACGCGACGTCGTGCCCGACGAGGCGCCATCTGGCGCGCAGGGCTGGTGGTTCAACACCCGGCGCGACAAGTTCAAGGACCCGCGCATCCGCCAGGCGCTCGGCTTCGGGTTCGACTTCCAATGGGTCGACAAGAACATCATGTACGGCCTCTATCGGCGGACGATATCGTACTTCCAGAACTCGCCCATGGCGGCCTCGGGGATGCCGGGGCCGGACGAGCTCAAGCTGCTGGAGCCGTTCCGGGGGAAGGTGCCGGACGCCGTCTTCGGCGAGGCCATTCTGCCGCCAATGTCGGACGGCTCGGGCCAGGACCGCGCGTTGCTGAGCCAGGGCTTCAAGCTGCTCCAGGCGGCCGGCTGCAAGCGCGACGGCAACGTCCTGGTCCTGCCGAACGGCGAGCCCTTCCGCATCGAGTTCCTGGATTTCAGCGGTGGGCTCGAGCGCCACACCCAGCCCTTCATCAAGAACCTGCAACTGCTCGGCATCGACGCCAGCTTCCGGGTGGTCGACGCCGCGCAATACCAGTCGCGCGTGCAGGATTTCGACTTCGACGTCGTCACGTCGCGCCACGGCGGCAATCCCACGCCGGGCGAGGATCTGCGCGTCACCTTCGGGTCCGAAGCGGCTCATACGCCGGGCTCGCAGAACCTGACCGGCACGGCCGACCCGGTCGTCGACGCCCTGATCGAGAAGGCGCTCGTGGCCACGAGCCGGGCGGAACTCACGACCGTCTGCCGCAGCCTCGACCGCGTTCTCCGCTCCGGATATTGGTGGGTGCCGATGTGGAACAACCCCGCCCATTGGCTGGCCTATTGGGACGAGTTCGGCTGGCCGAAGCGACGGCCGAAGCTCGAACCCGGCGTGCTGTCGACCTGGTGGTACGAGGACGCCAAGGCGAAGCAACTCAAGCAGCGCGGCTGACGCGCCCATGCTGGCCTATATCGCGCGCCGCCTCCTGTTCATGGTGCCGACCGTGCTCGGCATCCTGTTCGTGTCCTTCGTCATCGTGCAGTTCGCGCCGGGCGGCCCCGTGGAGCGCGTCATCGCGCAGCTCCAGGGGCTCGACAGCGCGGGCTCGAGGCTCGGCGGCGGCGGCTCCGACGTCGGCGCCGCCTCCCAGGCCCAGGGCGGCCTCGGCGGCGAGGGCTCGAAGTACCGCGGCGCACAGGGGCTCGACCCGAAGTTCGTGAAGGAGCTGGAGCACCAGTTCGGCTTCGACAAGCCGGCCTACGAACGCTTCGCCCTGATGGTCCGCAACTACGCCAGCTTCGACTTCGGCCAGAGCTATTACCGCGACGTGCCGGTGCTGCAGCTGATCGGCGAGCGCCTGCCGGTGTCGATCTCGCTCGGCTTGTGGATGACGCTTCTGTCCTACGTGATCTCGATTCCGCTCGGCATCGCCAAGGCGGTGCGGGACGGCTCGCGCTTCGACGTCTGGACGTCGGGCGTCGTCACGGTCGGCTATGCGGTGCCGAGCTTCCTCTTCGCCATCCTGCTCATCATCCTGTTCGCGGGCGGGTCGTTCTACCAGATCTTTCCGTTGCGCGGCCTCGTGAGCGAGAACTGGGCCGAGCTCTCCTGGCCCCACAAGGTCACCGACTACCTGTGGCACATCACGCTGCCGGTCACCGCCATGTCGGTCGGGGCCTTCGCGACCTCGACCTTTCTGACCAAGAATTCCTTCCTCGACGAGATCAAGAAGCAATATGTGCAGACGGCCCGCATGAAGGGCCTGAGCGACGGCGGCGTGCTCTACGGCCACGTGTTCCGCAACGCCATGATGATCGTGGTGGCGGGCTTCCCCGGCGCCTTCATCTCGGCCTTCTTCACCGGCGCCATCCTGATCGAGGAGATCTTCAATCTGCCGGGCCTGGGCCTGCTCAGCTACGATTCCATCATGAACCGTGATTATCCCGTGGTCTTCGCCAACCTCTACATCTTCGCGCTGCTCGGCCTCGTGGTGAACCTCGTCTCCGACCTGACCTACACCTGGATCGATCCTCGGATCGATTTCGAGACGCGGGGCGTATGATGGACGCAATCGTCGATGCCCGGTCCGCGGCCGCTCTGGCGCCGCCCACCGGCCGCCGCGGCTGGCTCAAGCTGACGCCGATCAACCGCCGCCGTATCGACAATTTCAAGCGCAACCGGCGCGGATATTGGTCGCTGATCGTGTTCACGGTGCTGTTCGCCATCTCGCTCGGCGCCGAGTTCGTCTCCAACGAACGGCCGATCGTCGTCGCGTACAAGGGCGACATCCTGTTCCCGGTGTTCAACGACTATCCGGAGGAGCGCTTCGGCGGCTTTCTGGCCCATACGGACTACCGCAATCCGGAGACCGCCAAGGAGATCCAGGATCACGGCTGGATGGTCTGGGCGCCGATCCGCTATTCCAACTCCACCCGCAACCTGTCACCGCCCACGACCCTGCCGTCACCCCCGACATGGCTGCTCGCCGACGCGCAATGCGCCTCCGCGATCCGGGATCAGGGTGGCACGCCGCCCGCCAGCCGCCCCTGCGGCGCGATCGAGTGGAACTGGCTCGGCACCGACGATCACGGCCGCGACGTGCTGGCCCGCCTCATCTACGGCTTCAGGCTCTCGATCGTCTTCGCGCTGCTCCTGGCCGGGATCTCGTCCGTGGTCGGCATCGCGGCCGGCGCCGTGCAGGGCTATTTCGGCGGCTGGACCGACCTCATCATGCAGCGGGTGATCGAGATCTGGTCCTCGTTGCCGCATCTCTACATCCTGATCATCGTGGCGGCCGTGATCACGCCGTCCTTCCTGGTCCTGCTCGGGATCCTGCTGCTGTTTTCCTGGGTCAACCTCGTCCATCTGGTCCGGGCCGAGTTCCTGCGCGCACGCAACTTCGAATATGTGAACGCCGCCCGTGCGCTAGGTCTGTCGAACCTGCGCATCATGTGGAAACACGTCCTGCCAAACGCCATGGTGGCGACCCTGACGTTCCTGCCCTTCATCCTCTCGGGCTCGATCACCACGCTGACGTCGCTGGACTTCCTGGGACTCGGCCTACCGCCGGGCTCGCCATCGCTCGGCGAGATGCTGCTGCAGGGCACCTCGAACCTTCAGGCGCCCTGGCTCGGCCTGACGGCGTTCCTGACCATCGCGATCATGCTGTCGCTGCTGATCTTCATCGGCGAGGGCGTTCGCGATGCCTTCGACCCGCGAAAGACCTTCCGATGAGGCAGTTCCGCCGTGGTTCTCGGATCGCCGTCATGAAGGCTTAAGGACCGCGCCGCTAGGGTGTCGGCAGAGATGGAGCGGGGCTTGCGATCGACCTGGCACACAGGCCGATGACAGATCCGGTCCCATCCGACCACAGCCAAGGTTCGGCCCGACCATGATCGGCATCGGAAAGCTCTGGAACGATGTCGGGGGCCGGGAATCGGCCGGTCTCAAGCGATCGACACTTCCGCGCCAGGCCGGGGTGCCCGGAACGACCCTGATCGCGCCTTCGTCGGCATGCTCGGACCCGCTGTCGAGCGACACGCGGATGGCCGACCGTTTCGTGCCCAGCAAGACCTCGACCATGCTGACGACCTGGGAGGGCAGGCGCCTCGCGGCCCGGATCATCAACATCTCGCGCATGGGCGTCGCCGTCGAGGCGGAGTTTTCGAACTGCGGCCCGGGCGATATCGTCATGGTGGGCAAGCGGCCCGTCATGGCTGGCCGCACCATCGCACTCGGGACGGTGTTCCTGTTCGAGAAACCGCTCGATCCCAAGCTCTGCGACCCGAAGATCGTCCTGTAGGACAAGCCCCTTCGAGACACCGTATCGTACGGCAGCGTAGCGCTTTGCCGAACCCGCGCGACAGCCGCCGCCGCTTCATATAGCCATCACTCCGCAGCCGCGGCCGTGCTTCCCGCCAGGGCTGCCTCGACGGCGCCGAGCGCAGCCTCGGCGCGCGCGCCGTCCGGCCCACCCGCCTGGGCCATGTCGGGTCGACCGCCGCCGCCCTTGCCGCCCAGCGCCGCCGAACCGGCCCGCACGAGGTCGACGGCGTTGAAACGGTCCGTCAGGTCCGGCGTTACTGCCACCACGAGGCCGGCCTTGCCGTCCTCTCCGACCCCGACGAGGGCGACCACGCCCGAGCCGAGCGACTTCTTGGCCTCGTCGGCGAGACCCTTCAGGTCGCGCATGTCGATGCCGGTGACGACGCGCGCCACGAGGTTGACGCCCGCCACACTTCGAGCGGAGGCGGAACTCCCGTCGCCGGTCGCTGCCCCACCGAGCGCGATCTTCTTGCGGGCATCCGTCAGCTCGCGTTCGAGCCGGCGCCGGTCCTCGACGAGCCCGACCAGGCGTTCTGCCGCGAGGTCCGGCGATGCCTTGAGGATCTGCGCGACGTCACGCAGCCTGGCGGCCTCGGCGTTGAGGCCGCGCCGTGCCGCGTGACCGGTACGGGCCTCGATGCGGCGGACGCCCGAGCCGACCGCGCTCTCGCCCTGGATCGATATGAGGCCGATATCGCCGGTGCGGGCCGCATGGGTGCCGCCGCAGAGCTCGATCGAATAGATCTCGGGCGTGGCGCCGCGCCCCGCCTCACTTCGGCCCATGGACACGACCCGGACCTCGTCGCCGTATTTCTCGCCGAACAGCGCCCGCGCCCCGCTGGCCCGGGCGTCGTCGATCGCCATGAGGCGCGTCACGATGGCGTCGTTCTGCAACACGACATCGTTGGCGATCTCCTCGACCTCTGCGAGTTCCTCCGCCGAGATGGGCTTCTGGTGCGAGACGTCGAATCGCAGCCGATCGCCGTCGACGAGCGATCCCTTCTGAGCGATGTGCGGCCCCAGCACCTGACGCAGCGCCTCGTGCAGAAGATGGGTCGCGGAGTGATTGGCCCGGATGGCGCGGCGGCGATCGTGGTCCACCTCGGCCACCAGCGCCATGCCGGGCGTGACCACGCCCTCCAGCACATCGACCTCGTGCACGAACAGGTTGCCGAGCTTCTTCGTCGTGTCGGTGACGTGCAGCGATATGCCGGGCGCCGTGAGCGTGCCGGTGTCACCAACCTGGCCACCCGACTCGCCGTAGAACGGCGTCTGGTTCAGCAGCACCTGCCCCGACCGGCCGGCATCGAGCCGGTCCACCTCGCGGCCGCCGGCCAGCAGCGCCGTGACGATGCTCTCGGTCCGCTCCGCCGCATAGCCGAGGAATTCGGTCGTGCCGACCCGGTCGCGGATGCCGAACCAGACGGCGTCGGTGGTGGCTTCGCCCGAGCCGGCCCAGGCCTTGCGGGCTTCGGCCTTCTGGCGCTCCATGGCGGCCGCGAAGCCTGCTTCGTCGACCGAAATGTCGCGGCTGCGGAGCGCTTCCTGCGTGAGGTCGAGCGGGAACCCATAGGTGTCGTAGAGCTTGAACGCCACATCGCCGGCGAGCCGGTTGCCGCGGACGAGCCCGCGCGTTTCGTCCTCCAGGATCGACAGCCCGCGCGCCAGGGTGGTGCGGAACCGTGTCTCCTCCGACAGCAGGGTGTCGGCGATGCGGGACTGCGCCTCCACGAGCTCGGGATAGGCTTGGCCCATGAGCTGCACGAGCGTCGGGACGAGCCGCCACATCAGCGGCTCGGGCGCCCCCAGCACCTGGATGTGACGCATGGCGCGCCGCATGATGCGCCGCAGCACGTAGCCGCGGCCCTCGTTCGACGGATCGACGCCGTCTGCCACCAAGAAAGCCGAGGCACGGAGATGGTCGGCCACGATGCGGTGGCTTGCAGCCAAGGGTCCCTCGGGGTCGACGCCCGTCAGGTTGGCCACCGCCACGATGATGCTGCGCATGAGGTCGATGTCGTAGTTCGACGTCACCCCTTGAAGGATGGCCGAGATGCGCTCGAGTCCCATTCCGGTATCGATCGACGGGCGGGGCAGGGGCACGCGCTGCCCCGGGCCGATCTGGTCATATTGCATGAACACCAGGTTCCAGAACTCCAGGAACCGGTCGCCATCCTCGTCGGCACTGCCCGGCGGCCCGCCGAATACGCGATCTCCCTGGTCGTAGAAGATCTCGGAGCAGGGGCCGCAAGGGCCGGTATCGCCGGCCGCCCAGAAGTTATCTGACGTCGCGATGCGGATGATCCGGCTGTCCGGAAGGCCCGCGATCTTCTTCCAGAGATCGAAAGCCTCCTCGTCGTCGTGATAGACGGTGACGAGCAGGCGGTTCTTGTCGAGCCCTAAGTCGCGGGTGACCAATGTCCAGGCGTTCTCGATCGCAGTCGCCTTGAAGTAGTCGCCGAACGAGAAATTGCCCAGCATCTCGAAGAAGGTGTGGTGGCGGGCCGTGTAGCCGACATTGTCGAGATCGTTGTGCTTGCCGCCGGCGCGCAGGCACTTCTGGGACGTGGTGGCGCGGGTGTAGGAGCGTTTCTCGACCCCGGTGAACAGGTTCTTGAACTGTACCATGCCGGCGCTGGTGAACATCAGCGTCGGGTCGTTGCGGGGTACGAGCGGGCCCGACGGCACCACTGCGTGACCGGCCCGGCGAAAGAAGTCGAGGAAGGTCGTACGGGTGTCGTCGACGCTGGTCATGGCACGGGAACTCGGAGCTCGGAGATCACCGCCCTCGAACGTCACCGAGGGCGCGGAGTCCCATTTAGCTGCGCCCTCCCGCCCTGTCGAGCGAACGGGCCGGAGCCCGTTCGGTTTGAATCCATCAACCCTCGGCCAATCCCTCCTCGTCGTCTTCCGGCTCGGGGCCGCCCGTTTCGAGAATGCGCTCGGCGATGAGCCCCGAGTTCTCGCGGATGGCCTGCTCCACCTTTCGGGCAACGTCGGGATTGGCCTTGAAGAAGGCTTTGGCATTCTCGCGGCCCTGGCCCAGGCGCTGGCTGTCGTAGGAGAACCAAGCGCCCGATTTCTCGACGATGCCGGCCTTGACGCCGAGGTCGACCAGCTCGCCGACCTTGGAGATGCCTTCGCCGTACATGATGTCGAACTCGACCTGCTTGAAGGGCGGCGCAACCTTGTTCTTGACCACCTTGACGCGGGTCTGATTGCCCGTGACCTCCTCTCGGTCCTTGATCGACCCGGTGCGGCGGATGTCGAGGCGGACCGAAGCATAGAACTTCAACGCATTGCCGCCCGTGGTGGTCTCGGGCGAACCGTACATCACGCCGATCTTCATGCGGATCTGGTTGATGAAGATCACCATGGTGTTGGACCGCGAGATCGAGGCGGTCAGCTTGCGTAGCGCCTGGCTCATCAGGCGGGCCTGGAGGCCGGGCTGGACGTCGCCCATCTCGCCCTCGATCTCGGCCCGCGGCGTCAGGGCCGCCACGGAATCGACCACCAGCACGTCGATGGCGCCCGAGCGCACCAGCGTATCGGTGATCTCCAAGGCCTGCTCGCCCGTGTCGGGCTGCGAGATCAGGAGATCGTCGAGGTTGACGCCGAGCTTGCGGGCGTAGACGGGGTCGAGCGCGTGTTCGGCGTCCACGAAGGCGCACACGCCGCCGTTCTTCTGGGCCTCGGCGATGACGTGCAGCGTCAACGTGGTCTTGCCGGACGATTCCGGCCCGTAGATCTCGACCACCCGGCCGCGCGGCAGGCCGCCGACGCCGAGCGCGATGTCGAGGCCCAGCGACCCGGTCGAGACCGTCTCGATCTCGACCGCCTTCTGGTTCTTGCCGAGCCGCATGATCGAGCCCTTGCCGAAGGCCCGCTCGATCTGCGACAGCGCTGCCTCCAGCGCCTTGGTCTTGTCCACGGAAGTCCCTTCCACGAGGCGGAGGTTGGCTTGGCTCACGACGTCACGTCCTTCTGACACGGGCGGAACCGCCCTGCAACAGATGGCAATGTACTCGTTTTGTTCTCATTCGCAAGGGCCTGCGTCGCTAGTACGACTGAATTTCTTCAACATGCACGAGCGTGACGGTCCGATCGGCGTTGACAGTGAAAATGACGTAGAGTGGTGCGATGTTGCCCAAGCGGTCGGTCGTGGCATATCGGAAGCTGAGCGCGTCATTCTCAATTTGGGAAACCCGAAAGGGTTTCTGCGAAGTCCATCCACTATGGTTTCGAGAACGGTGTCGATCGCCCGGTAACCGCCGACGCCCTCTACGCAATCGTCGAAATCTTTACTGTAGATGATTGTTCGATCCATGGCTCAGAGCGTTGTCCACCCTTTGGAGCGCATCAGATCGGAGAAGTGCTTCACTTCGTTGGTGGCCATTTTTCGATCCGACAGGAAGGCAGCTTCGTAAGGAATCGGATCCAGATATTCGCGGCTTTTCCAAGCGACTCCATGGGAAAGGTCGCTGGCGCGAGTGGCCGACTTCTTCCAATAAAACGAGATCGCCTCGTCGAGATAGGCGATGTCGTTTGGGCTGAAGTCCTTTAGATTCGCGGTGGCGAGGGCTATCGGGCGATCCTCGACGTAGCCTCCGGCCAGCGCCAGACGTTCGAGGTGTAGCAGGCCTTCTGCTTGCAGTTGGGCGAGGACCAAAGGCATTTCCAAGGGGGCCGGGCCTGCGGTAAGCTTCTGGTAGGTGCGGCCCGTTACCGGCGTTCTCCTATCGGCAAACGCTTTGAAGTCAGCGCGCCAGAGAATCTTGTTGAGCTTCACCTTTCCGAACCGTTCGGCATTCTCGGACGCCTTGCAGACGTAGAGAGTCGCCTCCCGGAGACGGTTCAAACCGCCTGGCAGGTCTATGCTGAACGAAAGAGAAGAGCGCTGATCCACGGTGCCGTTATAATGGGCGACGTCGGCTTGGGCGAGCCTTTTAACGCGCATGCCAACGCACCCGTTAGATCGTAGACGAAAAAGGCCGCCCGGAGGCGGCCTTCGACATCGCGGATCCGTGGGTTCGGGTCAGCGCGAATAGAACTCGATGACCAGGTTCGGTTCCATGTGAACCGGGTAGGGGACCTCGGTGAGGCCGGGCACGCGGGTCATGGTGGCGGCCTTCTTGCTGGCGTCATGCTCGTAATAGTCGGGCACGTCGCGCTCGGCGAGCTGCCCGGCCTCGATCACGATGGCGAGTTCGCGCGAGGCTTCCTTCACCTCGATCCTGTCGCCGACCTTGACCAGGTAGGACGCGATGTTGACGCGCTTGCCGTTGATGCGGATGTGACCGTGGTTCACGAACTGGCGGGCCGCGAAGATGGTGGCTACGAACTTGCAGCGGTACACCACCATATCGAGGCGGCGCTCGAGCAGGCCGACGAGATTCTGCGACGAGTCACCCTTGAGGCGGATCGCTTCGGCGTAATACTTCCGGAACTGCTTTTCGGAGATATTGCCGTAGTAACCCTTCATCTTCTGCTTGGCCTTGAGCTGCGTGCCGAAATCCGTCGGCTTGCCCTTGCGCCGCTGGCCGTGCTGGCCGGGGCCGTATTCGCGGCGGTTGACCGGGCTCTTCGGGCGGCCCCAGATATTCTGGCCGAGCCGGCGGTCGATCTTGTACTTGGATTGTAAGCGCTTGGTCATCGCGTCCTCTGTTCACAACAAGTTGAGGAACGCGCCCTCCTTCGCCGGATCTCGCGATCCAGCCGACAGGCAGCTCACCGAGTGGTGTGGGAACGGCCGCGGGTGCGTCGCCCGGGCCCTTGCGGCTCCAGGCAGAAATCACCCCGTGAGCCGAGGCCCGCGTGGATGAGACGTGGTGGTTAGCCCCTGCATCCGCGGGTGTCAAATCCGTCGTAGATCCGCGCCCAGGCCGGGCCGCGGCCGTGATCCGCAACGAGCGGCACCTGCGGCCGGATCGAGGATGGTGGCGCCAAAAGCGTCGACCCCCTTTAATCGCGGCGCAACAGGAACCCGTTCGCCCTTCGCGCATTGCTATTTCGTGATCGCCAGGGCCTTTCGGCACGCGGGAGCACACCCATGTTACGCTGGATGCTTGCCCTGTTCGCGCTCTGCGTGGGCTCTGCCGTTCTCGGTTTCGGCAGGATCGTTCCCTTGCCCGAGGGCTCCGCCAGCATCTGCCTGGCGATTTTCGCCCTGTCGGCCACGCTCCTCATCGGGTCCTTCGAGGCCTACGAGACCCAGGCGATCCGCACCGAGCGCGACGACCGCTGATTCGGTGCCCCGCGCCGCGGCCCAGACCTTGGCAAAGGCGTTGGGAATAGGCTCCCGGCCGAGCTGGTCCGGCGTCACCCACCGGTATCCAAGGGGCGCGGCGGCGTCGGGGGCGTTTCCGGCGTAGACGTCGAGCCGCAGTGCGAAATGCGTGAACACGTGGTCGATCTGCCCCCGGGACAGCAGGGTCGCGTGGCAACTTTTCGCCAGGTCGCGGACGTCGGGCGCGTCGGGCCCCCAATCCGAACCGAAGAACTCCGTCATGCCGCCGAGCAGGCCCTTGGACGGACGCGTCCGCACCAGGATGGCACCGTCCGGGCGCTCGACCACGGCCATGGCGCCGAAGCGCTGCGGCGTGGCTTTCCTGGGCGCCTTTCTCGGGTAGAGCACCTGGGTGCCGGTCCGGCGTGCTTCGCAGACGCTACCGACAGGGCAGATCGCGCAGGCGGGCGATCTCGGCGTGCAGAGCGTGGCGCCGAAATCCATGGTGGCCTGCGCGAAATCGCCGGGGCGATCCTCGGGCACCAGGGCCGACGCCAGCCGGCGGATCTCGGGGCGGGCCGCCGGGAGCGGCGTCTCCAGGGCGTAGAGGCGCGCCACGACCCGCTCGACATTGCCGTCCACCACGGTCGCGATCCGCCCGAAGGCGATCGACGCCAGCGCGGCGGCCGTGTAGTCGCCGATGCCCGGCAGGGCGCGCAATTCCGGCTCGCTGTCGGGGAATCGGCCGGTGTGGCGCTCGACGACCGCGGCCGCGCAATCGTGCAGGTTCCGGGCGCGGGCGTAGTAGCCGAGGCCGGCCCATTCCTTGAGGACCTCTTCGCGCGGCGCCGCGGCCAGCGCCCTCACGTCGGGCCAGAGCGCGAGGAACCGCGCGTAGAACCCCTTCACGGCCGCCACGGTGGTCTGTTGCAGCATCACCTCGGACAGCCAGACCGCGTAGGGGTCGGGTATGGCGTCTGGCTTGGCCCGCCACGGCAGGTCGCGCCGATGGCGATCATACCAGCTGAGCAGGGCGGCCGTGATGGCGGGAGACGCGTCCATGGCGGTGATGCTAAGGGTCTCACGGAGGGACCCGTTGGCTAGCAGGACTTCGGGCCGCGAGGAAGCGGCAGCGCATGAGCAGCACCGGCCGGGGAAAGAACTGGAGCCGGCCGCTGGCCCACTGGGTCGACGGCTGCATCGCGCCGGCGCTGGCCCGCTACGGCTTCGGCGAGGCCGACATCATCACGGGCTGGGCCGACATCGCGGGCGCGCGCGTGGCCTCCTTCGCCGAACCCGTGCGGATCAAATGGCCGCGGAGAGCCACCGCGGATCGGAACGACCGGGATGGCGGACGCCCCCCGGCCACGCTGGTGGTGCGGGTGGAAGGCGTGTTCGCGCTCGAGCTGCAGCATCTGGCGCCCGTGCTGATCGAGCGCATCAACGCCCACCTCGGCTGGCGCTGCATCGGGGCAATCGCGCTCCGCCAGGCTCCGCTCGAGGGCCGGCCCTGGCCGATCACCCCCCCTCCGCCGCCTGCGCCCGGCGCCGTCGCGCAGGCGCGCGACCTCACGGGCGGCATAGAGGACGAGGCTCTGCGCGGGGCGCTGGTGCGGCTCGGTGCGCGTGCCCTGCGGCCGCGCTAGCGGAAGGGGCGTCCGGCCGCGTGAGGATTTCCACGCCTTGAGTTCTGCCCTAAAGGTTTCGCCGACGCGAGCCACGCCGCCCGGGTTCGTCGCACATCTGGAGAGGTTCACATGACGGGTTCCGCCCCCACCGATCGTCGATCGTTCCTGAGGATCGCCGCGGCCTCCGGCCTCGTGGTGGCCGGCGCCATGACGGCCCCGGGTCCGGCTCGGTCCCAGGCCGCCGCCGCCCCGGTTTCAATCGGCGAACTCATGGCCGAGCCCACGCTGCCGGACATCTGGCTCGGCGCCAAGGACGCGCCCGTCACGATGATCGAATATGCGTCGATGACCTGCACGCATTGCGCGGCCTTCCACCAGGAGACCTGGCCGACGCTGAGGTCGAAATATATCGACGCCGGCAAGGTGCGCTTCGTGTTGCGCGAGTTCCCGCTCGATCCCCTGGCCACGGCCGGCTTCATGCTGGCCCGCTGCGCCGGCCCGGAAAAGCGCAACGCCATCGTCGACCTGTTGTTCACGCAGCAGAAGAACTGGGCCTTCGTGCCGAAACCGGTCGAGGCACTGGAGAGCACGGTGAAGCAGGCCGGCATCACGCATGACGCCTTCGAGGCCTGCCTCAAGGACCAGAAGCTCTACGACCAGGTCAACCAGGAGCGCGACAAGGCGGGCCAGCAGTTCAAAGTGGATGCGACGCCGACCTTCTTCATCAACGGCGTCAGGCACTCCGGTGAACTGACGGTGCCCGAACTCGACAAGATCTTGGCACCGCTGGTCAAGAGCTGAACGGAACGATGCCGCTGAAGATCGACCTGACGGAAGCGCCGGCCCGGGACGAGGTCGGGCTCGTCGAGCGCGGGCTCGCGGCGTTCAACGCTGCGCAGAGCGCCACGCCGGACGACCGCCGGCCGCTCTGCGCCTTCATCCGCGATCAGGGCGGCGACGCGCTCGGCGGACTGACCGGCTATACGCGATGGGGCTGGCTCTACCTCGACTGTTTCTGGCTACCGGAGGAATTGCGCCGGGACGGGTGGGGCAGCCGCATCCTGTCGGAAGCCGAGCGCGAAGGCCGGAACCGCGGCTGCGGCCGCGCCCGCCTCTTCACCTACTCGTTCCAGGCCCAGCACTTCTACGAGAAGCACGGCTACCGGGTCTTCGGCATCCTCGACGATTACCCGCCGGGCCACCGGCAGATCTTCATGCGCAAGGACCTCGACGACCGATCGTCGGCCCCTGGCGTGCATCATCGCTCGCGCGGCGGATAGTCGGTCGCGAGCGCCGTATCGCGCCGGCCTTCGATCTCGGCCAGCGTGTCCTTCAGCTTCTTGGTCACCGCCTCGTGTCCCCATTGGCCGAGCACGAGGTGGAGGGGCGGGTTCGCTTCCTCGGTGAGCGCCATCATGGCGGCGCCGGCCCGCACCGGGTCGCCGGCCTGGGTTCCGCTATTGGTCGAGGTCGCGGCCAGCCGCGCCGCCACGGTCTCGGCATAGTCCGGGATCAGGCTCTTCGTCTGCTTCAGGGAGCGCCCGGCCCAATCGGTGCGGAACGGGCCGGGCTCGACGCAGGTGACCTTGATGCCGAGCGGCGCCACCTCCTTGGCCAGGGAATCCGAGAAGCCTTCCACGGCATGTTTCGAGGCCGCGTAATAGCCGGAGCCCGGGAAGCCGCAGAAGCCCGCCACCGAACTGACGTTGATGATGTGGCCGCGGCGGCGTTCGCGCATGCCGGGCAGCACGGCGCGCGTCATGGCGAAGAGGCCGAAGACATTGGCCTCGAACTGCGCCCGGATCTCCTCGGCGACGCCCTCCTCGATCGAGGACTGGTAGCC
>JAABUT010001860.1_pt1 | contig 22267 bp, 25 predicted proteins | sample 5559281 | NCBI WGS metagenome assembly JAABUT01 (sample SAMN10711880, study PRJNA513359) | rock metagenome | isolation source: Antarctica rocks | place: Antarctica: Victoria Land, Ricker Hills nord | collected 2016-01-04
ACGCCGTCAGGAACAAACTGGTCCTGCGCATTTTCGCTTGTGTCAACCAAAACAGGGTGTACGAAAATAATTATCAAAAAGCAGTTGCTTGAATCATAGAAATCGACCGAAGGGAGAAATCTTCATCGAAGCGAAAGGTTCACCAATTTTAGGTCGATAAAAGAAGCATTGAAAATTTGAAGAAGATTTCTTCCTTCGGTCGGAATGACAGCAAAAACCTCAACATAAAATGAAAATACGTATCAAAGGAAATTCGGTACGCTTGCGCCTAAGTCGGCCGGAAATGGAATTATTTGAAAAAGAAGGTTACCTCGAAGAAAAAACAGAATTTGCAGACAACACGTTTTGCTATGCGATCCAGAAACTGTTTGAAGGCCACTCGCTCGATGCTTCTTTTACAGGGCAAAAATTGACGGTTTTTGTTCCGAAAGCCGTGACGCAGGAATGGGTCCATACCGATGTGGTTGGTTTTAGCCACTACTTGCCGCTGCCGGAAGATAAAACGCTGTTCCTGCTGGTGGAAAAAGATTACAAATGTATTGATGGAGATGAAACGGAAGACCAGTCCGACTATTACGATAACCCGGTTAAAACCTGTTGAAATGGATAAAAAAATAAAACCGGCGGCAGAAAACCCGGAAAAGTTTTTAGGTTTAAAATTAGGCAAACCCGCCGATGTGGCTGCTGGCGTACATGCAGTTGTGGTTTCTGCAGAGCATGTTTTTGGGCAAATGAACGTTGCCCGCGGGATGAAAGCCTTGTTCGCCCTGAACCAGAAGCTGGGTTATGATTGTCCGGGTTGCGCCTGGCCGGATCCGGATGATGACCGTTCTACTATTGCTGAATATTGCGAAAACGGCGCAAAAGCAATTGCCGAAGAAGCGACAACCAAAAGCCTGAAGCCGGATTTCTTTGCACAAAATTCGGTCAAATCGCTTTCAATGCTCAACGATTATTATATTGGAAAAGAAGGCCGCGTAGCACAGCCAATGTATTTGCCGGAAGGCGGGACGCACTACGAACCAATTAGCTGGGATGATGCTTTCAAAAAAATTGCTTCGCATTTAAACCGTTTGCAAAGCCCGAACGAAGCGATATTTTATACTTCCGGCCGAACCAGTAACGAGGCGGCTTACGTTTACCAGTTGTTCGCCCGGGAATATGGCACCAACAATCTGCCGGATTGCTCTAATATGTGCCACGAATCTACCAGTTTTGCGCTGGCGAAAAACCTGGGGATCGGCAAAGGTTCTGTTAAGCTGGAAGATTTTTATGAGGCCGAAGTAATCATTATTCTCGGCCAAAATCCCGGAACAAACCATCCGCGAATGCTTACGGCTTTGCAAAGAGGAAGGGCAAACGGTGCGAAAATCGTTTCTGTAAATCCGTTGCATGAAGCTGGTTTGCTCGGGTTTAGTAATCCGCAGAAACTGAAAGGCGTGATGGGCATCAACACAAAACTTACTGATATATTTTTGCAAGTGAAAATCAATGGCGATCTGGCCTTGATCAAAGCCATTGAAATGTTGTTGCTCGAAGAAGAAGAAGCGCATCCGGGTACTGTTTTTGACCATGATTTTATCCGCGACAATACGGCTGGTTATTTGGACTTTATCTCCGAAGTAAAAAAATACGAACTGAATTATTTGCTGGAGGTGTGCGGTATTTCTTTGGAGCAAGTAAAAGAAGTAGTTGAATTGTTGAAGCATAAAAGCAAGATTATTGTGTGCTGGGCGATGGGCATCACGCAACATAAAAATGCAGTGGAAACGATTAATGAACTCGTCAATCTTTTACTGTTGAAAGGAAGCATTGGCAAGCCAGGCGCAGGCACTTGCCCAACGCGCGGACATAGCAATGTGCAAGGCGACCGCACGATGGGCATTTTTGATAAACCGCACGAAGCATTGCTGGACCAGATTAAAAAAATACATGGTTTTGATCCGCCGCGCGAACATGGTTTTGATGTGGTTAAATCCATCCACGCGATGAACGAAGGCAAAGCGAAGGTGTTTTTTGGGATGGGCGGCAACTTTTTATCAGCTACGCCTGATACCACTTATACCGCGGAAGGCTTACGGCAATGCGATTTGACGGTACATGTATCTACCAAACTAAACCGCAGCCATTTGGTACATGGCAAAGAAGCTTTGATTTTGCCTTGCCTTGGCCGCACGGATTTGGATGTGCATGATGGCCTGACGCAATTTGTATCCTGCGAAAACTCGATGGGCGTGGTGCAAATGTCTAAAGGAGTTTTAAAGCCGATTTCTGATGATCTGCTGAGTGAGCCAGCGATTGTGTGCAGATTGGCGAAAGCTACACTGGGAAATCGTTCTAAAATTGATTGGGACCGATACGAGAAAGATTATGATGCCATCCGCGAAGATGTGGAAAAGGTGATAAATGGTTTTGAAGATTATAATAAAAAAGTACGTTTGAAAGGCGGCTTTTACTTGCCAAACGGTTGCCGGACGCGGGAATGGGACACGCCGAATAGTAAAGCCAATTTTGCCGTAACCGAATTGGTGGTTGAGCCGCTTGCAGAAGATGAATTGTTGATGATGACTATCCGGAGCCATGACCAATTTAACACCACAATTTACGGTTTGGATGATCGTTATCGGGGCGTTTACAACGAGCGTCGCGTGATCTTTATGAACCCGGCAGATATTCTTAGGTTAGGTTTTGAAATTGGCGAAGTAGTTGATCTGTACAATAATTATGGTGATAAAGAACGCGAAGCACGCGGCTTTATCATCGTTTCGTACGATATTCCGGAGCGTTGTGCAGCAACTTATTATCCGGAAACCAATGTTTTAGTACGAATTGGTTGCGTGGCAGACAGCAGCAATCAGCCTACTTCAAAATCTGTAAGGTTAAAGCTTAGGAAAAGTGCTTTGTTTAATGCAGATTTTCCGGCCTAAAATTTTTGATCAACTTAAAAAACAGGTGGTAAAAGAAGCATGCTTCTTTTACCACCTTAAAATTGAAATGAGCATCAAAAATATTTTACAAAACTTGTATGGTTTTAATAAGTTTATTTAATCAATATGATATTTAAAACGTCCTTTTCGTATTCAAAATATTTCCTGTTGTTGATCGGTTTTTGTTGTTTTCTAAATCAGGCAGAAGCACAAAATAAGCGGGCACAGAAAAAATTGCAGAAGATTAATGCCGTAAAAAAAATGGTTGATAACCAGAATTATGTTTTTATGGCGCAGTTTGCAAGCCCGCTGGGCTGGAGAACGATCAGCCTGAACTACAATTACAATGTGGTGGTTTCTAAGGATTCTATTGATAGTTATTTGCCGTATTATGGCCGGGCTTATGTTGCTCCGTACAATCCAACCGACCCATCAGAAACGGGTATTCAATTTAAGTCAAAACAGTTTGATTATCAGGCTGCTGTCTCTAAAAAAAGCGGATGGCAAATTACGATTATTCCGCGTGATGTAAAAGAAACCCGAAAATTTAATTTTGATATATCGGATGAAGGTTATGCCACTTTAAGTGTAACAAGCAACAACCGTCAATCTATTTCTTTCAACGGATACATCACCGAAAACCCGCCTAAAACCAAAAAATAGGCTATAAAAGAAGCATCTAAAGCTGGCGGTCAGTTTTCAATTTGAATGGTATAAACTTTGTCGGCACTGGTAGTCGGTTCTTTCAAACTTAAATTTGAAATCCCGGAATCTTTAATGCGGTATAGTTTGCCGTTTTTGCTGTTTTTATAGGAGTAGTTTTGCAAAGCCTTTTGTATGCTTTCCACTTGCAATAAATTTGTAGTTGTTAAAATCACTGTTGTCCGTTTTCCTTCAGTACCAATGTAAATATCGTTGTAATCATTGTCCGCCATAAGCCCGAAAAAGCGGGTTTCTTTGCTGGATGAACTTTGCAGATGATAATCTTTTTGCTGCAAAAAGTTGGTAGCGGCAGTATTGTTTTGAATGATGAACTGCAGGTCCTGATAAGTCAGCAATTGTTTTTGTGCTGAGCAATACAGCATAAAAAAGGTTAGAAAACAAGTCAGCAAACTTTTTTTTATGTTGAAAATTGTCAGGTTCATCAGCTTAATTTTTAGATGGTTAACGTAAAAACTGCTCAAAATTATATCAATAAGCTTTTTCTAAACAGGATAATCAGTCTTTTTTAGATTTTACTATCTGCTCATAAAAAACACTTTTAATACCGATGGTTCAAAAGTGTTTTCTTTTTGAAATTTATCTGCTTGCCGGTATCTTGTATCGCATTTTTATAATCCGCAGAGTGCGATTTGGGGCGATCTGAGCAGGAAACTATAGTCAGGAATACAGTAGCATTAGCAAAAAAATGTATTTCAGAAAAGCAGCGATAAAGATCAAATCTACTTTATCTCTTCCAGCTGTTGCGTACTACTATGCGAAATCAAATGGTTAAAAATGATATTCAACGCGTTTAAATCTTCTTCAATATCAATTTCTAAAGAGATAATTTCTTCTCTGTGATTGTTTGGTTCTTGGCTTAAATCTGACAGCAACAGCTTTTTTTTCTTCAGCTCAGATTTTAGATTACAATAGATCTTATAATTTTCCATGAAAATAATTACGGATGAATGATAAATGTAGTTTTAAATTTTTACGTAAGTGTTCATGCAATTAACCAGAATGATGACCATTTGATTCTGATTATTTTCAATACTACGTAGAATATAGTGAAACTACTACTAATCAATCTTCTGATGAATGAGGTTTTTTTAGAAATTGCTGTCAACAATTCCATGTTCACCAGTTTAAAAGAATATCAGTTGCCTGTACCAGTTTTTGAGGAAAACGAAATATCGACTATTATATTTGATACGGAAAACGATTATTGCGAATGTTTAAAGGAGATCGAAAAAGTAAGTACCAAGTATCTTTCTGAATACTGGCTGTTTAAAACACCAGAACTTATTGAAAAAAACAGATGTATCATTCGGGTTTTAACAATTTTGAATGAGGCCAGTGCAAAAAAATATCCTGAATTTGAGCGTTGGTGATTTTTGTGTGCTAAAAACTGTATGCTTTATAAAATGGTTTTTAGGATCGGCCACAAGTTTCCTGCAATAATTTCGTAGCCTTTGGCATTCGGATGAACACCGTCTGCCAGGTTCAATAAGCGGTTCCCGGCAACACCATGCAATAAAAACGGCATAAAAACCATCTCGTTTTTATCAGCCAGATTCCGGAAAACCATCCGAAATTCTGTAAGGATATGTCCGGTTAAGAAAGATGGTAATTCCATACCCAGCAAAACCAGTTTGACTTTGGGCTGCTTTATTTTTACAAAATCAATAATAAATTGCAGGTTGGCAGCTGTTTCTACCGGTGTAATTCCGCGCAAAATATCGTTGATACCGAGTTCCAATACAAAAATATCAATTGGCTGATCAATCAAATTTACAATTCGGGTTTTGCCTCCGGCAGAAGTTTCTCCGCTTAAACCTTGATTGATAACTTCATAGAAAAACTGCTGCTGATTAATTCTTTGTTGAATCAAAGCAGGGAACGCCTGATGTTCGGTTAAGCCATAACCAGCGGTCAAACTATCACCAAAAAACAATATTTTTTTTAAAGACTGGTTTTTGGGAGAATCTGTTGTAAGTACTTCGAGCATAAAAGTTTTAACGATAATAGATTTATTCAAACAAAAAAAGTGCCTCTAAAAGAAGCACTTTAAATATAAAATATTTTTTTGGAAGAAAGTTACTTCTCCAGCCCACGGCCGGTTTTATGTTGCAGCTCATCAATTTTTTTTGATGCTTCTGCTTTATTTAATTGCTCATCCACTTCTATACCAGCCTGATCAGATAGTGTTTTCAAGTAAGAATGCTGCGCACCTGTCATCGGTTCATCGCCGGTTGTCCAGGTATCCGGATCTTTGATGGTATTGGTATTATCTGTTTCCGGGTTGCTGTTTTCAGTTTTGTCCTGATCGGCAGGATGTTGTTTTGGCGTACTCATTTTTAAATATTTTGGTTAATAAATACTCAACCTGAAATCAAAATAAATGTTTTTAAATCCTGTGAAAAAAACTAAAAATATTAGCTATTCAGCATTTTTATAAAATTGCCCAGCTGTTCTTTCATTTTCCGGCGATCAACAATAAAATCTAAAAAGCCATGTTCCAGTACAAATTCTGCCGTTTGAAATCCTTTTGGCAAATCCTTTTTAATGGTTTCTTTAATTACCCGCGGGCCGGCAAAACCGATCAATGCGCCTGGTTCTGATACATTGATATCACCCAGCATGGCGTAAGAAGCCGTAACACCGCCCGTAGTCGGATCGGTAAGCAGCGAAATATAAGGCAGTTTGGCCTGTGCCAGCAAAGCTAACTTAGCAGCGGTTTTGGCCATCTGCATTAAAGAATAAGCCGCTTCCATCATCCTGGCACCTCCGGATTTCGAAATCATCAAAAAAGGCATCCGGTGTTCGATGCAATAATTGATACTTTGAGCTATTTTTTCTCCAACAACAGAACCCATAGAGCCACCGATAAAGGTAAAATCCATGCAGGCGATCACAATATCCTGCTCGTTTATCTTTCCATAACCTGCGCGGATAGCATCTTTTAAGCCGGTTTTTGCTTTACTTTCTGCAAGCCGATCTGTATATTTTTTGGTATCAACAAAATTCAGCGGATCAGCGGAAATTAAATCCGGAAAAAGCTCTGTAAACTCATTATTATCAAAAAGGATACTGAAATATTCTTTTGAGCCAATCCGCAAATGATAATTGCAATAGTGGCAAACGTATTGGTTTTCAACCTGTTCTTTATAGTGAAGCGGCTTTTTGCAGTTGGGGCATTTATTCCAAATCCCATCCGGTGCCTCTTTTTTTTCTTCTGTGGTAGTAATTATCCCTTTTTCTTCCCTTTTGAACCAGGCCATTGATACTGTTTTTATGGCACAAATTAACGAAAAAATTATCCACCGTAGTTTTTTAGTCGTAAAAACATCATGTCGAAAGTCTGAATTATAAGCAATTGAAACTCAGCTTTGAGTTTTAAAATTTTAGAAAATATTGCCGGAATATGTATTTTCCTTAACTTCGGTATTTTAACAAAGAACAATCATAATTATGGACCTCAAAAACTTTAAAGGTGTACTGCATGGTGATCAAGTACAGCAATTGTTTGAATTAGCCAAACAACACCAGTTTGCTTTGCCTGCCGTCAATGTAATTAATACCAATACCATAAATGCAGTAATGGAAACTGCAAAAGCCGTTAATTCTCCGGTTATAATACAGCTTTCTAATGGCGGCGCACAGTTTTATGCGGGCAAATCACTCAATAACGATCAATTACAAGCCTGTATTCTGGGTGCGGTTTCTGCTGCCAAACATGTGCATTTGCTGGCAGAACATTATGGTATTGCTGTGATTTTGCATACCGATCACGCAGCTAAAAAACTGCTGCCCTGGATTGACGGTTTGTTGACCCATGGCGAACGTTATTTTGAGCAACATAACAAACCGCTGTTCTCTTCGCATATGTTGGATCTTTCTGAGGAACCGATTGAAGAAAATATAGAAATTTCTGCTAAATATCTAGAACGAATGTCTAAAATGGGTATGACTATCGAAATAGAATTGGGCGTAACCGGAGGCGAAGAAGATGGCGTGGACAATTCTGATGTAGATAGTTCCCGTTTGTACACGCAGCCTGAAGATGTGGCTTATGCTTATGAACATTTGAGCAAAGTGAGCGATCGTTTTACCGTGGCTGCTGCTTTTGGCAATGTGCACGGCGTTTATAAGCCAGGCAATGTAAAACTACAGCCGGTTATCTTGCACAACTCGCAAGTATATGTAAAACAGCATTTTAACCTGACTGCTGAAAAGCCTGTTAATTTTGTTTTTCATGGCGGATCAGGTTCAACACAAGCAGAAATCCGTGAAGCGATTTCTTATGGGGCCATCAAAATGAATATTGATACAGATATGCAATGGGTTTTTTGGGAAGGTGTGCTGGATTATTATCATGCAAACGAAGGCTTTTTGCAAACACAAATCGGCAGCCCTGGCAAAGAAGATGCACCAAACAAAAAATATTACGATCCGCGGATTTGGTTACGCAAAGGCGAAGAAAACTTTGTTAAACGGCTGACTGCTGCTTTTGACGATCTGAATTGCATTAACGTAAACGAAAAGCTATAACAGTATAAAATAATTTAAAAACGCCATTGTTATATTGCAATGGCGTTTTTTTATGGTTAAAATCTTAAGTAGAAATTACATGCCTGATAAACCTAATTTGTTTGAGCGTTTTGCTAACTGGGCAACAAAAGCTACCGGTAGTGCAGCTGCATTTATTACTGCTGTATTAATCATTTTAATCTGGGGGATAACCGGTCCCATCTTTAAATTTTCTGATGTATGGCAACTGGTGATTAATACCAGCACCACGATCATCACTTTTTTGATGGTTTTTTTGATCCAAAAATCTCAAAACAAAGATTCAAAAGCAATCCATTTAAAGTTGAACGAACTCATCGCTGCCGATAAATATGCCAGCAACAGAATGGTGGATATTGAAGATCTGTCGGAGAAAGAACTGAACAAACTGCATGAATTCTATCGCACTTTATCAGACCTTGCCGAAAAAGATTCCGATATACATAAATCACATTCTATTGATGCGGCAAAGAAAAATAATAAGCGAAAATCAGATAGTTTGAAAGAAGATATTTAAGAAATGGCTCATATTAAAATAAATAAAATAAGCAATCAGGAAACTTTGGAACAGGTTTTTGCCATCCGCCGGGAGGTTTTTGTAGATGAGCAAAACTGCCCGCCGGAACTGGAATGGGAATACGAAGATGAATCTACCCATTTTTTGGCAACAGTTGATGAAGAACCAGCTGGTGCTGCCCGTTGGCGAAAAACCACAAACGGTTATAAATTAGAGCGTTTTGCCGTTTTAAAAAAGTTTAGAGGTTTTGGCGTTGGCCAGGCTTTGGTGAAAGCTGTTGTGGCAGATTTGCCTGAAGGTGCCGAACCTGTTTATCTCCATGCCCAAAAACAAGCCGTTACTTTGTACGAAAAGTTTTTGTTTGAAAAAATGGGCGAGGAGTTTGAAGAAGCCGGAATTAGGCATTACAAAATGGTGTTAAATACTTTACCTGATCAGGCACAATGATTTTAGGTTGATAAAAACAGCATGCTGTTTTTATCAACCTAAAATCTATACAAAACAAAATAGCCGCATCGTTTTGGTGCGGCTATTTTATTTATATAGAAGTTTTAGGTTCCGGAACAAGTTGTTCCGGTTTTAATTCCGGTTTATGAAATGGCCTGATAATCAAACGTGTTCCGCCATTATAACTGATGTAACTACCCAGCCAATTGATAAATACCACCACTTTGTTACGGAAACCCATCAGTAAAACTAAGTGGATAAACATCCAGGTTAGCCAGGCAAAAAATCCTTGAAATTTAATTTTTCCTAAATCTACAACTGCTTTATTGCGGCCAATGGTAGCCATAGAACCTTGATCGTTATATTTGAAACCAACAGTTGGTTCATTTTTAATTAAGTGCAGAATATTGCCTGCCAGATGTTTTCCCTGTTGGATAGCAACCGGCGCAACGCCGGGCAAACCTTTCGGGTTGGCTTCAGATACGGAAGAAGATACATCGCCAATAGCAAAAACATTATTCAAACCAGTTACGCGGTTAATTTCATCTGTTGACAGCCGGTTGCCTTTTGCAATCTGCTCTTTGGAAAATCCTTCCGGCACAATACCCATCACACCTGCAGACCAGATTACGTTTTTAGTATTGATCTTCCGGCCGCCTTCAAAAGCGATTACTTCCCCATTATAACTTTCTACTTTTACACCGGTAAGCACTTCTACGTTCATACTTTCCAGAAATTGCTGTGCTTTTTTAGAAGCTTGCTCAGACATGTTGGACAGCACCTTCGGCAAAAAATCCACCAGGTAAACCTTCATTTCTTCTTTGTTCAGTTCAGGATAATCTTTGCTCAAAACAAAGTTCCGGATCTCTGCTATTGAGCCGGCAAGTTCTGCACCAGTTGGCCCGGCACCAACTAAAACGAAAGTGAGATAAGGTTCCCGTTCCTGCTTAGTTGGTAATAACAAAGCTTTTTCAATGTTTTGCAAGATGGAACTGCGCAGGTTTAAAGCTTCTACAATACTTTTCATCGGAAGAGCATTTTGTTCCATTTCTTTATTTCCGAAGAAATTAGTGGTAGAACCGGTTGCAATGATCAGATAATCATAAGATATATTGCCGATACTTGTCTCGATACTGTTTTTATCGGTATTAACTTTTTTAACTTCAGCAATTCTAAAGCGGAAGTTTTTCTGTCCTTCAAAAGTCTTTCTGATTGAAAAAGCAATTGAATCTGCTTCAAGGCTGCCGGTTGCTACCTGATACATCAAAGGCTGAAACGTATGATAGTTGTGTTTATCAACCAGTAAAACATCTACTTCTTTGTTTTTCAATGTTTTAGCCAATTCTATTCCGCCAAAGCCAGCGCCAACGATTACGACTTTTGGAAAACCGGAGTTGTAATTTGATTCCATATATTTAATTACAGATTTATAAGAATTCTGTTTTGGGTTAAAAATACAAAAGCCGTTCTGATTATTCAGAACGGCTTCAAAATTAGGAGATTGAGATTAGTTTAGATCTTTTTTACCAAAATCTACAATAACCGGAGTGGCTACGCAGATGGAAGAATACGTACCGAAGCATACGCCGATCAGCAATGCAAAAGAGAACCCACGGATCACTTCTCCGCCGAAAATAAACAATACAATCAGTACAAAAATTACAGTTAAAGCAGTAATTATGGTACGGCTTAAGGTGCTGTTGATTGCATCATTTATGACTTCATCCTGCTTGTCTGTTTTGGAATGATGCAGGCCTAAGAACTCACGGATCCTATCAAAAACAACCACCGTATCATTGATGGAATAACCGATTACGGTTAAAATAGCAGCTATAAAATTCTGGTCAATATCTAAGGAGAAAGGTAAAATCCCCCAAAATAAAGAGAAGAAACTTAATACCAGCAAAGCATCATGAGCGGTTGCAATTAAGGCACCCAAACTAAATTGCCATCTGCGGAAACGGATCAGGATATAAAATGAGATCACCAGGATAGCAAAAATTACCGAATAAATGGCACTGGTTTTCAAATCGTTAGCAATGGTTGGCCCGACTTTTTGCTGACTCATAATCTGGCTTGGGTTGTTTACCAGTTTCAAGCCTTCTTTCAATTTGTTCTCCGCTTTAGTTTCTGCAGATGGAGAATTATCATCTACCAAATAAGCTGTCGTGATCCGTAATTGCGGTTTAGCTGTACCAAAAGTTTTAACTTCTGTGGTTAGATGATAAGTTTTGTCTAAAGCATTACGCACTTGCTGCGCATCAACCGGTTTTTCAAAACGGACAACATAAGTTCTTCCGCCTTTAAAATCCACACCCAAACTAAAGCCTCTGGTGAAAATGGAGATCAGCCCGGCCAGAATAAACAGTCCGGAAAAAGCGTAAAACTTAAATCGGTTCTTTACAAAAGCATAATGTGCATTTTTGAAAGTATGCGCACTCCAGGGATTGGAAAACTTAATGTCCATTCCTTTTTCAATCATCCACTCAAAAATCAGACGGGAAATTAAGAGCGAACAGAACAGGGAAGTGATGATACCGATCAGTAAAGTAGTTGCAAAACCCAGGATCGGGCCGGAACCAAAAACGTATAAAATAATACCGGTTAAAAATGTAGTGATGTTTGAATCTAAAATAGAAGGCATCGCGTGTGTAAACCCATCAGCAACAGCAATGCGTACTGATTTGCCTTGCGCCAGTTCTTCCCGTACACGTTCATAAATCAGTACGTTGGCATCTACCGAAATCCCCAGAATTAACACGATACCTGCTAAACCGGGCAAAGTTAATACCGCACCTAAACTTGCCAGCACACCAAACAGGAAAAAAACATTGATAAAAACAGCAATAACCGCCACGGTTCCGGCGCGGTTATAATAAAATATCATGAATATCAGTACTACCAAAAACCCAATCACGCAGGATAAAACGCCTGCATGAATAGCTTCCTGACCCAATGACGGGCCAACAATTGCTTCTTCTACAATTCGTGCTGGAGCTGGTAAACGTCCGGCTTTCAGTACGTTGGCCAAATCTTTAGTATCATCAACGGTAAAACTTCCGGAGATGGAAGAAACACCACCCGATATTTCATTTTGAACCGTTGGCGCAGAATAAACACTGTTATCCAGTACAATGGCAATGGATTTTTTATTGTTTGCATCGGCAGCAGCGGCAGCCGTAACCGTACGCCATTTGGCAGCACCGTCAGCATTCATGGTCATTTGTACTTCCGGGCTGCCTTTTTGATCATAATCATTCCGGGCATCTGCAATTACATCACCAGCCAGAACCGGCCCGCCATCGGCACCGGTTAATTTAATGGCATATAATTCTATACGCGGGATTTTATCGCCAAAACGCTGATTGTTGTTATCGTTCAGCGGCATGGCTTTTTCACCCCATAAAAAACGTACGTTTTGCGGAATTACTGCTTTTACATCTGCACCGGCCAAAAGTTTGTTTACTTTGGAAGTATCAGCAACAGCTGAAAAACCAACTACAGGTCCCGGAACTGCTTGTATGCCACCATTTTGAGAAGCATAGACATTTGGCCGGAGCATGTTCTGATTAAGTAACGGGCTGCTAACCGCAGGATTATTTGTTTTTAAGCTTTTAGAACTCGTGTCTGCCAGTTTACTTTTAGCAACTTTGTTCAACAAACTGGTATTTGCAGATGAAGTATCGGCTTTTGCAGATGCTGTTTTTACCGTATCTATTTTGGCATTGGAAGCCAGTTTTGCTTTTGCAGCCAAAATATTGTTGACGTTGGCCAGCAGGTTTACAATCTCCGAGTTGTCAAAAGTTTCGTAAAATTCCAGCTTGGCAGAACCTTGCAGCAATTTGCGAACGCGGTCCGTATTAGATTCTGAAATGCCAGGCAGCTCAATCAAAATACGGTTGGAACCGCTTTGCAGCTGGATATTCGGTGCCGTTACACCAAACTTATCGATCCGGCTTCTCAAAATATTGAAAGAACGATCAACCGCACTTTTCGCTTCATCCTGCAAATAACGTTTTACGTCATTGTTGGACGCATCAAATTTGATCCGGCTTTGGCTTTCTTTGGTCGAAAAAATAGCTGCCAGTTTTCCGTTTGGGTTCAGTTTTTCATAAGCATTTACAAACAAAGTAATGTAATCCTGCTGGCTGGTTTTGGATTCAGTTTCTGCATTTGCAAGTGCCTGATTGAAAGCCTGGTCTGTGTTGTTATCAGACAAAGATTTTACCAATTCGGCCAATGAAATCTGCATCGTTACGTTCATCCCGCCTTTCAAATCTAAACCTAAAGCCAGCTCTTTGTCTTTGCAGTACTGATAAGTATGGTTGAAAATAGGATAAACCGGTTGGGTTGCGATAGAATCAAGGTAAGATTTTTCCTTTTCCGGATTGCCTTTGGCATAATTTCTGGCGTTTCGCTCTACATTTTGTGCCACCCATGTGAAGGACAGCTGATAAAGGCAGACGATGGCCAGAACAATTGCGAAGAATTTAATTACTCCTTTACTTTGCATGTGCTGTTAAATGTATATTATGATGTTGGTTATGGGTTTTTTTACAAGTCGGCAAAGCTAACAAAAAAACCTAATTTTGGTTTTTTTAGTTGATAAAAGAAGCATTCCCGATCTTACGGTTCAAGGTGATAAAAGAATAAGACAGGAGGTTTTTTTCATCCGAAGTAAAATCCTGGCGGTTCGTTTCCTGCCATTCCTGAGGATTGATTTGCGGGAAAAAAGTATCGCCCTCAAAATCCTGATGAATTTGGGTTAGTTCGATCCGATTGGCAATTGGCAAAGCCTGGCGATAAATCTCCGCACCGCCAATCACAAAAACTTCTTCCTGTTCGGCACAAAGCTTCAAGCCATCTTCCAATGAAGCCACAACTTCGCAACCTTCTATATTTGTAAAAGTCCTGCTAATCACCACATTGCGGCGGTTGGGCAACGGTTTCCCGATAGAATCATACGTTTTTCGACCCATAAAAACAGTATGGCCAGTAGTCAGCTGCCTGAAATGTTTCAAATCTGCCGGCAAATGCCAGATGAGCTGATTGTTTTTGCCGATCACGTTGTTGGATGAAACTGCGACAATTAAAGTAACAATCATTTTTATTGAACGGTAAATTTGTTGTTGCTCAAGTCGGCATCCATCCAAATCCCGCCGTCCAAACTTATCGAAGCTATTTTTTTAGCAGATAAAAGAAGTATGCTGGTTTGCTTCTGATCTTTCTGCCAAACGATTGGTGTTTGATGGAAAGTTTGATTGCTGCCATCTGCATAAACCACGTTCACATCAAACGGAACAGCAAAACCGCCGATATTATCAACAATTAAATTATAACCTTTTTTGGTTTGATCGAGTTTCTGAACAGACAGATCAATATAATTGTTGGAGAAAAACCAGTTGTTCCAAAACCAGTCCAGGTTTTTGCCGGAAGCATTGTTGATCGAGTAAAAGAAATCCCAGGGAATTGGATGTTTGCCGTGCCAGCGGTCCATAAATTCGTGCAAGCTTTTGCGGAACAAATCATCGCCCAGCATATCTTTCAAAGCCAGATAAGCTAAGGATGGTTTGCCGTATTCGTTATCGCCCAAAATCCGGCCGGACTGTAGTTCGCCACGGGTGATGATCGGTTGCTGTACTGTTTTTATCGATGGATTTTTGATCCAGCGGTTTACCCGGAACTGTTTGTAATTTTCAGCAGCTTTCTCTTTTCCCAAATCCACCTGACCGATCAAATATTCAAAAGTAGTTGCCCAGCCTTCATCCATAAAACCATAACTCGATTCATTGATGCCCATATAAAACGGAAACCAGGTATGCGCAATTTCATGCTCAGCCACAAACTGCGAAAAAGAAGTATCGCGTACAGTGCCGTCGTTCACCATCATTGGATATTCCATATCAGCATAACCCTGCACAATCGTGGTTTTTGGGAAAGGATATGGCACGCCCGGCCAATTTTTGGAAAGCCAGTTTAATGCGTGCTTGCCAAATTTCACCATGTAATGAAAATCCGCCGAAGTATCGTTATAAGCAGCTTGCACACTAGCGCGGCGTTTGGTTTTTTCGTCCACAATCGTGCTGCCCGCATCCCATACAAAATGATCGCTTAGGGCAACGGTCACATCAGTAATATCATCTGCTTTCCATTTCCAGGTATTGGTTTGATTTTGAGCCGTTACTTGTTTATTAAGCAGTTCAGTTTTGGTGGCGATGTTAAAAATAGCATCGGAAGTCATGGATTCGTTTAAGCGTCTCGCATAAGCCGGTTGCAAAACTGCCGTCGGGTTTTGGAGCGTTCCCGTAGCCCAAACTACATAATTTTTCGGCAGGGTAACCTGAAAAGTATAATTGTTAAAATCGTTGTAAAACTCGCGGCCGCCGGTAAAATCCAAACGGTCCCAGCCGTTGTAATCATCATAAACCGAAACCCGCGGATAGTAATAAGCCAGAAAAAAAGTGGTGCTGTCGATCATGCCTTCGCGGCCTTGCTGCGGCGAAATAAAATAATGCCAGTTCACGTTGATCCTGATCGAATCATGCGGCAGCAAAGGCTTGTCCAGATCCACATTTTGCCAGGTAAAATGGCCGGGATTATCCGGTAATGTTTTCGTTTTTCCGTTCACCATAAACTGATCGATCACTGTTCCATTGCTCAGCGTATCGCGTTTGCTGTTCGGGTTTCTGCTGGCCTGTTTGTGGCTGTTCTGGATGATGCGCATCACCAGTTGCTTCAGCGTATCCGGGCTGTTGTTAAAATAAGTGATTTCTTCCGTTCCGCGGATCTGGCGGTCTGGCGGCAAGGCAGTAACAGAGATTTTGTAATTACCATGGTTTTGCCAGTAGTTTTTGCCGGGTTTGCCGTTTTTTAAATGCGTGCCTTTTTGATAAGCTTTGGCAATATCTTCCGGCATAGGCAGCGTTTGCGCTTTCAATCCAGAAAAACAGGTTGTAAAAACAGTAAAGAAAATTACCGAAGCAAAGGTTTTATATAGATTCATAACTTGCAATTTTACGGTGATAAAAGAAGTAGCTGTTATTATTTAAAATAAACTTTAAACCGCAACCTGCCCTTTAATATGCGGCCAGGCTTCATAATTCTCCAAAGTAAAATCCTCAAATTTAAAGCTGAAAATATCTTTCACGTCAGGATTTATTTTCATCGTCGGAAGCGTTTTCGGTTCGCGGCTCAACTGTAAATTCGCTTGTTCCAAATGGTTATTGTAGATGTGCGCATCGCCCAAAGTATGCACAAAATCTCCTGGTTCAAACCCGCAAACCTGCGCCAGCATCAGCGTTAGCAACGCATAAGACGCAATATTGAACGGAACGCCCAGAAAAATATCGGCACTGCGCTGATACAACTGGCAGGAAAGTTTGCCATCGGCCACATAAAACTGGAACAAACAATGGCAGGGCGGCAAGGCCATTTTGTTCACATCAGCCACATTCCAGGCCGAAACAATCATTCGGCGCGAATCGGGATTTTGCTTTAATTGGTTGACTACCTGACTGATCTGATCAATATGGCTTCCCTCCGGCGTTGGCCAGCTGCGCCATTGATAGCCGTAAACCGGGCCAAGGTTTCCTTCAGCATCGGCCCACTCGTCCCAAATTTTGATACCGTTTTCTTTCAGGTATTTTATATTGGTATCACCTGTTAAAAACCATAATAATTCGTGGATGATTGATTTCAGATGCAGCTTTTTCGTCGTTACCACCGGGAAGCCTTCCTGCAGATTAAAACGCATCTGGTAACCAAAAACGCTGATGGTGCCCGTGCCGGTCCGGTCGTGTTTCTGGTTGCCGGTTTCCAAAACGTGGCGCATCAAATCCTGGTATTGTTTCATGTTGATTTTTAGGTGATAAAAGAAGCATCACACAGCCACAAAGAAAAATAATCTATTTTTGGAATCCTATACCTATGTAAAAGTAAACCGGCTAACTCCTGATGATCGTTTTCCCAAATGCCAAAATTAATATCGGTTTAAATGTAATTGAACGCAGAAACGATGGCTACCACAATCTGGAAACGGTTTTTTATCCCGTCAAAATCCACGATGCACTGGAAGTGGTTTTGAGTGATGAGATGTCTTTTACTTCATCCGGGATTTCGATCCCCGGAAACCCGGAAAATAATCTGTGTTTAAAAGCTTATCAGCTGATCAAATCCGATTATGATTTGCCGCCTGTACACATTCATCTGCATAAAAATATCCCGATTGGTGCGGGTTTGGGCGGCGGTTCTGCGGATTGCGGGTTTTTTATTAAGCTTTTGGATGAATTGTGCCAACTGGCTTTGTCCGCAGAAAATATGGAAAATTATGCACGGAAACTCGGTGCGGATTGTGCATTTTTTATTGGTAATAAACCGGCGTTTGCTAATGAAAAAGGTGATCAGTTTGCAGATTTACAGCTTGATCTTTCTGATTATCATTTAGTTTTAGTGATGCCGCCCGTTCATGTTTCCACTGCCGAAGCTTATGGCGGTGTTCAACCGAAACCTGCTGAATTTGATTTGAAATCAGCTTTAAAACTTCCGGTTTACGAGTGGAAAAATTTTATTAAAAATGATTTTGAAAGTTCTGTTTTCCAGCATCATCCCAAAATTAGGTTGGTAAAAGAAGCATTGTACAAAAACGGTGCATTGTATGCAGCGATGAGTGGGAGTGGGGCTTCGGTGTTTGGTATTTTCAGCCAAAAACCTGATTTGCAGGAACTTGAAGCTGCAAATCAGGTTTTTTATGAGGTTTAATCTAAATTATTGCTCTGTCATACCGAGTTTATTTCGGCATCTCAGCAGAAATATGGTTCGTTTAGCCTTTATGATGAGATGCTGAAACCAGTTCAGCATGACAACTACTTTCCTTCGAACACTTGCAGGCTACAATCCCGCATCATCGGTTACGCCATGGCCAAAACCTTCTACCCAATCGCGGTCGCCCCAACCTTTGGCAACTGCAGTAAGCAACCGGTTGTGCACTGCTGCGGCAAAAGGCATCGGCATTTCGCTTTTTTGAGATAAAGCCAAGGCCAAACGCGCATCTTTATAACCTAACTTCGCTTTGAAACCAACCGGTTCATACTGTTTATTGGCGATCAGTTTGCCATAATTTTGATAGATCGGTGCGTTGAACAAAGTTGAACCAAAGAAATCAGCCATTTTTTTGGGGTCGATGCCATTTTTTTCGCCTAATGTAAAAGCTTCAGCCATCATCTCCATCGAAGCCATGATCATAAAATTCCCTGCGATTTTAACCACATTGGCTTTTCCGGCTTCTTCACCAAAATCAAAAATCCCTTGGCCCATGCTTTCCAAAATTGGTTTGGATGCTTCTTTTATCGAGGTATTTCCGGAGACGCAAACCCATAATTTTTGTGCCGCTGCAGCTTCCGGCCGGCCAAAAACGGGTGCCGTTAAATAGCATGAACCATTTTGCTGATGCAATTTATCCAGTTTTACGGAAGTTTCCGGCGAAACCGTGCTCATGGAAATGTGTATTGCACCTGGTTTTAACGATTTAAGCAATCCATTTTCTCCGCTTACGGCTTCTTCTAAAACCGAATCTTCCGAAAGCATGGTTACCACAAATTGCACATTGCTTGCAGCTTCTTTCGGCGTTTTGCAAACCGTTATTTCTGCCGGGTCAAGCTCATCTGCTTTTGCTGCTGTACGGTTGTAAACCTGTAATTGGTAGCCCGCTTTGATCAGGTTTTTGGCCATTGGCAAACCCATATTTCCCAATCCTATAAATCCTATTTTTTCTTTCATAATTATTAACTGATGTAATCCCTGTCTTCCTGGCTTAGTGCATCGTCAGGGTTTTGATCATTGTTGTGATCTTGGTAATATGTAGTACGTTTAGGCCGGTTGGCAAGCATCAAACCTATGATTACGCCCAAAAAAATTGCACCCGTCAGGATCACTAATTTGGGCAGATATAAATCCCATACTAAAACTTTAAACTTTACTTCATCTGCGTTTTGCATCAAAATTATGGTGATAAAAACAGTAAGTAAGATGATAAAAAGCGTTTTAGTTTTCATAATCAATCTGGCAACAGGAAAATGGGAGCGGATGTTTTTATTCGATACCGAAAAATACAAATCAAACTGCCTATTTCATTTTATATTTCGTGATTTTTTGCTGAACTACCGGAAACATAAATATGGTTGAAAGGATCAGCACAGCACCAATCCAAAAACCGGGCGTCATTTTTTTCAAATCGCCAAAGAAAATGAATGCCAAAATAATACCGTAAACAGGCTCTAGGTTGGTAATAAGTGCCACCCGAAAAGCAGATAAATACTGCATCACAGAAACGCCCGCCACATAAGCAGCCGAGGTACAAACGGTGCCTAAAAGAAGCAAATAAGCCAGATCATCATTTTTTAAAGCCATGCTATGCTTGAAACCACCGGTAAAAAATAAGTAAACCGAGACCCAGAAAAAGGCGCCCAAAAGTTCGTAAAACGCAATTACCGGGGCAGGCTTTTGCTTGGCAAACTGAGAATTGATGATGGTAAAAATACTTGCTGCAGAAGCACTGATCAATCCCAAAATAATTCCCTTAGTGTATTGAATTTCAAATTTGAATATTAAAAAAATGCCGGTGATGATAACTAAGCCTGCCACAATTTCAAGTTTGGAGATTTTTTTATTGGTGACTAATGGCTCAAAAACCGCTGTAAAAAGTGTTGTTGCCGATAAGCAAACCAGCGTTACAGAGACGGTAGAAATTTTGATCGACTGGAAAAAAAGCAACCAATGCAGCCCGACTATGGCTCCGGTAAATAAAAATTGCAGGAAAAATTTCCAACTGATTTTAAGATTGATGCGGGCAAAAACAAAATATAACAAAAGGGAAACAAAAGCAATCAGCAGGCGATACCAAACCAAATAAACTGCAGAAACAGAAATGAGCGCCCCCAATATCCCGGTAAAACCCCAGATAAAAACAGTACCGTGCAGCAGGAGCAGGTTTTTTTCTTCCTGATTGACCGAAGGTTTGAATTTCATTATTTCGGGGCCTTTTTGAGTAGGTACAAGCCGAGTATACCGAAAACGATATTGGGTATAAAAACAGCAATGATAGGCGGCAAACCTCCTTTTAAAGCAAAAACTTTAGAAAATTGTACGATTACGATGTAGGCAAAACAAAGGAAAATGCCGATCCCTAATGGCAGGCCAATTCCACCGCGTACTTTTCTGGAAGACATCGCCACGCCAATCAGCGTTAAAACATAGGCCGATAGCGGATATACAAAACGATAGTATTTTTCATACAAAAGATCTACCATAATGCCGGTGCCGCGAATTTTTTCTTTCTCAATATTGGTATTCAGTTCTTTCATCGGCATAGCATCGTACAAATTGCTGTGCGCTTCAAAATCAACTGGTTGCATATCTAAAATGGTATCTTTTTTAACGCCGCTCACCATTTTTTCTTTTAGGCCATGGACGTAACGGATCGAGTAATCCATCATCGACCAAACTCTTTTCAGGGAATCATAAGTGATACGGGTGGCCGTAATTTTTTCTCGTAACGAATCCTGATTGAATTTTTCTAAAGTAAACTGATAACCAGTATGTTCCGAACTATTAAAAGATTGTACATACACGTAAGTCTGTTTATCCAGTTGCATGTGCACTTCACCTTTTTGTTCGTTATTTCCGCTGTTGACGTAATTGTTTTCAAAGGTTGTTTTGAGCAGATTGGTATGCGGAATGATAAAAACGTTAAAGATCAGCGATACCACAAAAATAACAGATGATGAAACTGCATAAGGCCGCAAAAAGCGGTTAAAACTTGCACCGCCACTTAAAATAGGCACAATTTCCGTAAGGTCGGCCATTTTTGCCGTAAAAAAAATGACGGCTATAAAATTAATCAGCGGAGATAAAAAGTTGAGGTAAAAGGGAATGAAGCCGAAATAATAGTGTGTAATGATGAACCAAAACCCCAGATCGTGTTTTAAAAAGTCATCCAGTTTTTCTGAAATATCAAATACGATGATAATCACCAAAAAAATCCCGAGCGTAAACACAAACGTGCCCAGGTATTTATTGATAATATACCAATCAATGATTTTGAGATAACGTTTTGTGAGCCTGCGCATTACAAACGTTCAGATAGTGTTTTTACCATACTGTTTTTCCAATTGTAAAATGTGCCGTCGATGATTTTTTCACGTGCTTCTTTTACCAGCCATAAATAGAAATGCAGGTTGTGCAAAGTAGCAATCTGTGCGCCCAGCATTTCGCCGGAGTGGATTAAATGGCGAAGATAAGCTTTAGAATAATTTGTATCGGCAAACAGCCCGCTCTCGGCATCAATAGCAGAAAAATCATTTTTCCATTTTTCGTTTTTAATGTTGATGATGCCGTTTCTGGTAAAAAGCATTCCGTTGCGGCCGTTTCGGGTTGGCATCACGCAATCAAACATATCGATGCCTAAAGCAATGTTTTCCAGCAGGTTGATCGGTGTGCCCACACCCATTAGATAGCGCGGTTTGTGCTGCGGGAGAATGTTGCAGACAATTTCCGTCATGGCATACATTTCTTCTGCCGGTTCGCCCACGGATAAGCCACCGATGGCATTGCCTTCCCGATCAAAAGAAGCAATTACTTCGGCAGATTTTTCGCGCAGATCTTTATAAACAGAACCTTGCACAATTGGGAACAGCGTTTGCGAATAGCCGTATTTTGGTTCCGTGGTATCAAATCGGTCGCAGCAGCGTTTCAGCCAGCGGTGCGTCATGTCGATCGAGCGGCGTGCATAACCATATTCGCAAGGATAAGGCGTGCATTCATCAAAAGCCATAATAATATCGGCACCGATAATGCGTTGCGTATCCATCACGTTTTCGGGTGTAAACAAATGCTTTGAGCCGTCAATGTGCGAGCGGAAAGTAACGCCTTCTTCTTTAATTTTACGCACTTCTGTTAATGAATATACCTGATAGCCACCACTATCCGTCAAAATTGGTTTGTCCCAATTGATAAATTTGTGCAGGCCGCCAGCTTTTTCTATCGTATCTAAGCCTGGCCGGAGGTAAAGATGGTAAGTATTTCCGAGAATGATCTGCGCTTTGATATCATC
>JAABUT010001861.1_pt1 | contig 22252 bp, 14 predicted proteins | sample 5559281 | NCBI WGS metagenome assembly JAABUT01 (sample SAMN10711880, study PRJNA513359) | rock metagenome | isolation source: Antarctica rocks | place: Antarctica: Victoria Land, Ricker Hills nord | collected 2016-01-04
GTAAGTTCCCTGCCGACTAATCAACTTCAGGTTTGGTGTGTTTAATTTTTCGATTACATCTACAGGAATGCCGTCCGCAATAATAAAAACGGCCTTTTTAATGCGGTTTTGTGCTGATGAACTGGCACATATCGACACAAATAATAGCAAGGATAAAATTTTGATGTTGCACATTTAAAAAGGTTAAACAACTTTTTGAGTATAACAGCCTGTTAAAATTTATACAAGATACTTCTGAATGCCCAGGATTGATTCCGATGCTTCTTTTACCCTATAAAAATTGGTGTCTGCATCAATCTAAAAAAACCAAAGCCAAATGCCTGCCATTTTTTAGGTGATAAAAGAAGCATAGAAAATAGATTGGATAAAATTTAAACAGGCTCTGTGAGATATTGAATTTTATATTTTAAAGTAACTTAACTTCAATTTTATTAAACAACTTTTTTGAACCTGAAGCATCAACGGTAAAAACATCAATTGTTAATTTGTTTAAGCTTGCCGTAACAGTAAGGTAACCATAACCATATAATGATTTATCAAAAGTATGGGATGATTTGACAGTTGTGGTATCGGTAACTTTAACGCCATTGGCAGCCGGCACATGTTGTATCTGCCGACCTCCCCCTCCGCAAACAATAAATGGTATCTGGATATCTCTACCGCCAAAGTTTAAATAGCGGGTATAACATTGAAGGTTGTGCGCATGGGCGGATAAAAAAGCATCCGGCATGATAGCGGCCTGAGTGCAACAGTCGTCAATGTCAATCAGCATTTCCGTACTGGAAGAGTGAGCACCGGCACTATAAGGCGGATGATGGGTTGCAATCAGCAAAGCTTTACGTTTTCCGTCTGTCCTGGCTGCATTAATACTTTTAAGCGTTTTGATAAGCCAGTCTTTTTGCTTGCTGCCAATAGCAGGTGCAGAAATATAGCCCGGGTTTTCTGCCATGTTTGAATACAAGCCGATAATGTCGATAAAAGGTGTATTTATATACCAGTAAACCGCCGGCTGACTGATCATTTCCCGGTAAATTGTTCCTGCTGCCGGAGGGACACCCGTTTTAGGTTGACAGAAGTTTGCCTGAAAAGCGCCCAGTGTTACTTTTTGGCCGGTGCTTGTCCCGTCATATTTAAACAGTTCGCCATCATGGTTTCCCGGGATAGCGATGATTTTGCCCGGATAGGTTTTGTAAGGTTCATAGAATTGTGCATGATAGCCTTTATCTGTATTGTCATAATAAATAACATCGCCCAAATGAAAAAAGAAGGCAGGGGACGTAGCCGGGGCAGCAGGGCTATAATCTGCCGACATGGCATCGGCTACTACCTGTTGCATATTTCCGCTTGCCGAGAAAGTATCACCAACGGCATGAAATTTTATTGCGCCTGCCTGCTGGATTTCTGCCACCCCTTTGTCGCCTATAATTTCCGCCAGCAACATGGTTGGGTCGCGAAAAGGATCAGGTATAGGTTCAAGCAGCGTTTTAATATAATCGGTCATCCTTGTACCTATACCATCAATTACAGGACGCTGGTCTAAAGGTACATCTGTATAAAACGGTTGGGCAAAGCGTAGAACTTCATTGGTTGAAGTTTTTTCGGTAATGCTATGTTTATCTTTCATAGGATGGCTTGTTTAAATGCTACACAAATATTTTCATTTACAGATATATATATATACAGTGCATATAAATATTTTATTAAAAAAAGACTGATCTTCTCATTTATAATATTTCGGTACTAAAGGTATCACGGATCGAAATCATCATGCTTCTTTTACCCTATAAAAATTGGTGTCCGCACCGATTTAAATAAACCAAAACCAAGTGCCTGCCATTTTTTAGGTGATAAAAGAAGCATCGGAATGATATTGAACAAATTTTAAAATTGGCTGGCGTTTACCATTTCGGTGTATAATTTTTGTAAAGGTAAAGCACTCATATTAAATCAGTGTTAAACGTAGTTTTTCTTAGGCCAAACTAATATTCAACTTAAAAATCAAAATGCTTCTTTTACGGGTACTTTATCAGAAAGCTTTAGCACAGGTTTTAATTGTATTCAAAACCTTCCGATGCTTCTTTTACCCTTATAAAATTAGTGTTTAAAAGTAGCGGTCAGGCATCAGCTTTCGGTTATCAGCACTTTTCTATTGTTTACGAACTGTTTATTATCCAAAAAAAATGATTTGTTTAAATTTTACTTATAAATTTTAAAACAGCTTTAGTTTTAATTTTCTAAAAACTTCGCTTTTAATTGCTTAACTTTTTGATCATCCAAATCAATTTGTACCCTCAAGAAATTGTCCACCGAACCGAACTGCCGGTTAATTGCCGAAAATGTAGCATCCAGATATTCCCTTTTCGCCTGCATCATCTCTGTGGCTACATCTTTATCTATATGCATAGCATTAACCATAGCATCTTCAGCCTTTTTATTTTCATTCATGCGATAATAATTGGTAGCTGTATAATCCGCTGCGATTGTACTGTAGGGTACACCCAGGCTGTATAACAACAAAGCTGCGCCGATGCCTGTCCGGTCTTTTCCTGCCGTACAATGAAATAATAAGCTTTGATCAGAAGGCAAGCTTAACAGCTTATTAAAAAAGGGTTTATAACGGTCGGCAAGATAAGTTGTATTGCTGTAAAAATTATTCATTATAGAATCTCCGGCCTCTTTCCCCTTCAAACTGGCAACATGTTTCATCCAGTTGTTCAAACTGTCGCTTCCGGCAGGGCATAGGCTATAGTTGGTGTTTGGGTTTAAACGGTCGGGTGCTTGCCTGGATTCCTGCTGGCCACGCAGGTCAACATCATAAGTTATCTTTCTTTTTTTCAACTCGGCAAGATCGGCATCTGTTAATTTGCTGATGTCCGCGCTCCTGTAAACCTTTCCCCATTTGACATGATGACCGTCATTGGTGGTATAACCGCCCAAATCCCTAAAATTGGTAGCTCCCTGTAAAACAACATGTCTTTTGGCACTATCGGCAACTTGTGCCAGTAAATGGCCGCTCAAAACTACTATTACAAAAATCAATAGATATTTTTTCATCACGCAGTAAATTAAAAAAGCAGGGGTCCGGCCAAGTACCCCCTGCTTTAGGCTAAAACTTAATTCAATAATTATTTGGTCAACCACGTATCTTTAGTTGGGTCATCCGTACCTCCAAATTGTGAGGCTAAGGCAGCCTGGTAGTTAGTTGTATTATATGCTGCTTCGGTTGCAGGATAAATCCAACGGCGTGGCAGCAAACTATTGGGTGTACCAATACCCGCACCGCCTTGGGCAAGTGGAGGAATACCTGTACGGCGGTAATTATAAAATGCTTCCCAGCCCGAATTATTGAACATAGAGACATATTTCTGAGTCAATATCTGACCAAGGCCGGTGGCATTATCACCTGCGTAGGCTATGTTAGCTAAAAACAGAGGGATATTTACCGTAACAGTACCAAGTGTTTTTCCGGCAACATCACCAATGGTTAACGATTGTCCGTTAGTTAAACCGTACACAGCTAATGAAGCATTGATCCCATTACTGTACCATGTTGATGAAGTTCCGGTAAGCCATCCCCTGTTGATTGCTTCGGCTATGTTAAAGCACATTTCAGAATAACCTATAAATACAAATGGCTCGGCATTAGCGCCAGTGGCAGAAGGGTAGTAACGATTATAATTGGTAAAAGAATACATGCCATTGTTAGAGTTATTTAACAATGTAGCCTGCGATTGATTAATATCGGAACCTACATAAGCTGTAAAATTATTTACTGCTTTGCCTGCTGCAATTTGTGCCGGAGCGGGAGTGGCAGCTATAAAAGTGCGCGGATCCTGGGTGGAAGTTGTAATAGCTAAATAAGTAGCGCCAATATTGGCAAAGTTGTTATACGGATTAAAACCCAATGAAAAAATAGGATAACGGTTGGTATTGTTGTAAACATATACCATGTTATCCTTATTTGATGTCATTACGGGATATTGGGCTGGCGTATTAATAATTGTAGCAAACTGCTGCGTAATGTTCAAATCAGCATTATCAATGGCACGTTTGCTTAAACTGATCAATATCCTTAAACGGTAGGTATTAATGAGTTTCTGCCATTGTAAATAGGTAAACCCAAAAATATCACCGCTTGGGTCTAATGGCTGATTAGCGATTGCAGGATTGGCAGTAATCAAGTTACCGAGCAAAGTATTTGCGTTATCCAATAGAGCAAGACAACTTTTATAAACATCATGCTGCGAGTCATATTTAGGAGTAAGGACGGATACATCGCCGGCTTGGGAAAAAGGAATATCACCAACGCGCTGGGTTAACCAAATACCAGAATAAGCTTTAAAAAACTGACCCAAGGCATAATATTTATTGGTTTGGTTACCCTGTTGTGAAGTGGATTGTTTTTGCAATGCAATTGCATATTTCAAAATGTCATAACTGTCTGAAGTGTTACCAAAGTTATAATTGTTGTTGCCTCTATAATATTGATAATTTGCAATAACATATTGTCCGGCAATAGCCGAGGGTGCCCATGGTTGTTCATCTGTTCGTATTAGTGTTGCAGTTAGGTGATTGAGCAACAAAGAAACGGGGACAATAGAACTTGCGCCTGCCACGTTAGGATTATCAATAAGATCCCCCTTTTGGCAACCTGTTATAGATACCATGCCTATTGTTAACAATAGAGCAAATGGAATGAATGATTTCATTTTCATATTTTCTTAAAAAAGAATAATCAATTAGAATGTTAAATGGATATTAAAACCATATCGCCGTGCTGTCGGACTTGCCAAATCACTGCCGCCATTAGTGCCTACTATTGTCCGGTCTGATGCATTATAACCCGACGCATATTGGTCCAGGTCGATATCTTTACGGGCAGCAAAGTACAACAGATTTCTGCCTACTACTGAGAAAGATGCCCTTTTTATAAATGAGCGTTCTAACAATTTAGCTGGCAACGAATATCCAAATGTTGCCTCACGTAATTTTGCATACGAGTGGCTGATCATGTAATATTCATCCGCATTGCCTCCTATACCACTGGATACATAACTTTGAATCAAAACGGCTTTTGTATTTGGTGCAAAAGTTAATTGGTTCAAGTTAGTGATCTGGCCATTGGCAAATATTGGTGTACCGCTGGAAATTACCACACCAGGCCCAACATAAGCCGGTGTTGCGGCTAATGTACCTTCGGCAGTACTGTTCCATTCTGCTAAACGGGCGTCGCCAAAAGCTCCGGTAGCTGTTTCAACGGCGGTACCTCCGTTAACAGCATGATAATAAGTAAAATCATATATTTTACCGCCTATCCTGCCGTCGAACTGGAAACTTAAGGAGAAGTTATGATAGCTGAAATGGTTAGTGATGCCAAAAGAGAAATCCGGATTTGCATAACCTAATAAACCATTGTTTGAAATACCGCCTGGTGATTGCAAAGGTAAACCACCGCTTCCGTCCCTTACAAACTTGGTACCGTATATAGCATCCAACCGCTCTCCTACGACATAATTATGCCCATTTTGCTGCAAATAAGCTTGGCTGCCATAGATTGATTTCAATGTTTCTTTATAGGTTGAATAGTTCACGTTAACATCCCAGTTTAGACCCTCCTTACTTCTAAGCACAGAACCCATCAACTCAATTTCAAAACCCTTTTTTAGGGTGGTTACACCATTTATTAACTGGCTGTTATAAGTAGTGGCACTAGAGACAGGCAACTGGAAAATATTAGGGCCGTTGGTCGTGGTAAAATAAGTAGCATTTAAACCCAGCCTGTTCTGCAAAAACTTAGCATCGAAGCCAGCCTCATAGGATTGAACATCAAAAGGCTTGATATTTGCATTAGCTATTGTATTAGACAGTGTTACAGAAGGTGTTCCATTATAAAAAGTACCAGTTGCAGAGGGCGATTCATTGACGTAAGTTGGGCCATTATAAGGGGTATAAAGCTCTGAACCATATCCTAATAAATAGCCAACCGGCCTTGAATTCCAGCCTGTACCTAATGCTGTTGAATTTAAAGCATTATAAGACGTACCAATTGTGGGCGATGTTAAGCCTCCCTTAACGTCTGCAAATGATCCCCGTACTTTTAGGAATGAAATAAAATCAGGGAATTTTATATAGTCTGTAATTACGCTGCTTAGGGCAACGGAAGGATAAAAATAAGTGTTTTTTCCGGAGGGCAGTGTTGACAGGTTATCAACACGATTGGTAGTGTTAATGTTAAAATAGTTTTTATAGCCGATATCAAATGAATAAAAACCACTGTAAACCTGCATTTTTGAGTTAAAGTTGTAAGTATATGGCTTGCCGCTGGAATTATTCAGGTTGTAAACCCCGGGTAATGACAAAGCCTGGGTTGTGGCCCACTCCGAAGTATAGCTGAAAGAACGCTCACTGGCACCTGCCAATGCAGTAAAATTCCAGGCACCGAATTTATGATTGTAATTCAGGATCAGGTCTGTATTATTTTCAACAGAATTGCGCTGGTCCTGCCTATAATCGCCGTACCATCCAAAATAATACCAGGGCAGGTACTGGTTAAGGTTAGTTGATGCCGGTACATCTTCTGTATTTAGCTCATTATAATTATCTATTGCAGTACGTAAGCTCAAATTTAGATCATTAGTGAATTTATAAGTAAGCCGTAACGAGCCATAAAGATCTGTTTTAGTCCTTCCGCGCAGCCATTTATCAGCTATAAAATAAGCACTGTTCGTGCGTCCATACTCAGGCGCGTACTGTACTAATCCCGGAACGCCTTGAGGGCCTTGATAAATATTTTTTAAAGAATTAACATCATAATCCGACGATCCGTAAACTTTAAACATGTAAGCATAACTGTTGGGACCATAACTTACATCAGGGATATTAGGCGAATATTGTTCATTCAAATTAAGATCACCTTCAATACGGAGTTTTGAAGTGATATCATAACCTGTTGATAACTTAAAGTTGTCAAGATTTAATTTTGTATTAGGAAAGTCACCTTTTTGATAAGTATGCCCATAAGAAATATGGATATCATAATTTGATCCGCTGGCAGACAAAGCAAGCGTATTTGTATTGACATAACCAATTTGTACAAAATTATTAAAGTTGTTTGCACCCCGGGCTAACCATGGGGTTTTTTGCCTGATACCTGTAACCGGGTCGTATGGACTGTCATACTGTTGCGTTTGAAATGTGCCGTCAAAGCGGGGTCCCCATTCGGGCAAGCGCTGGGTATTATCATACAATTGATTACCATAAGTGTACTTAAAATTGGTTCCGCGTCCATACTGGGTCTGGCTTTGGGGCAATACGATAAAGCCTTTTTCTGCCTCGGTTGTGCTGTTGAAATCAACCTGCCAGCCTTTTTTATCTTTAGTGCCTTTTTTAGTGGTGATGATAATAGCGCCGTTAATGCCACGGAAACCATATAAAGCAGCTGCATTAGGGCCCTTAAGCACGTTATAAGTATCAATATCGTCCGGATTGAAATTATAAGTATCGGAGTTTACAGGCTCTCCATCTACCACATAAAGAATGTCCCTGCTGCCCCTAAGCACAACTGTTGGGGTACCAAAAAACTCGGAACTGGCACCAATACTTAAACCGGCTACTTTACCTGCCAATGAGTTTAGAGGGTTTGCATCGCGTGCCGTTGTCAGTTCTTCCCCCCTGATTTGTGTTTGGGAGTACCCCAATTTCTGCACCTCTTTTTTAACCCCCAGGGCCGTAACCACTACTTCAGTTAGATTTTTTGTGGTGGCATTCAATTGCAAGGACAGATTCGGCTCTGCCCCTATGACTACCTCCCTGGTATCGTAACCAATAAAACTAATGACTAAAGTTTGCCCCTTATTGGCTGAGATCGTAAAACGGCCGCCATCGCCGGTAACCGTTCCGGTGGTTGTCCCTTTCAGTAAAACACTTACGCCGGGAAGCGGCTCGTTGTTTTCATCTGTAATAATGCCCCGGATTACATTCTGAGCATAAATATTGTTCACAAACGTGATAAAGACCACCAGTAAAAGGAGCAACCTTTTTAATTTCGGTAAAAATTGTTTCATGTAATAATTTTTACTGCGAAAGTATTTCGGTATTGTTAAGAAGATGCTAATTTTAGAATAAGAATACTTTATGTTATTGGATGCAAACCATAGCAGGTTAATATATTATTAGCAATACGCATTAAAACAATAAGTTGTTTAAACAAGTGCATATCCGACATTTTAAAAAATCACCATACTTCTTTTACCCTATAAAAATTGGTGTCCGCACCGATTTAAATAAACCAAAACCAAATGCCTGCCAATTTTTAGGTGATAAAAAAAGCATCGGAATCACATTGAACAAATTTTAAAATTGGCTGGCATTCAGTCTTGGGTTTTGGCTGGCGTTTACCATTTCGGCGTATAAATTTTTGTAAAAAAAAGCACCCATATTGAATCAGTGTTAAGCGTAGTTTCTTTTTTAGGCCAAACTAACATTCAACATGAAGACCCTGATGCTTCTTTTACCACCTAAAAATCAATAAACCCTGTGCTTTTCGCATCGGTTTGATAAATGCTGATAACTATTTGTTAACATAAAACACACATCGCCTGCATCTGCAATAAATATATTTGCTTCCCGGTTCGGATAAATAAACAACCTTATTGCGGCCGCAGCTTTGCACCACTGTAAAGCAAATTTTAAATTATGCTACCAACCTTATGTACCGTTCTGTTGCCTTTGATCGGGCGTGTAGAACTAAGCGGCTTTATATTGATCGTTTTTTTCGTCTGTTTTTTTGCCGTACTCGCCTTCGAGTTTGTCAACGGCTTTCATGATACGGCCAACGCAGTTGCAACCGTCATCTACACCAAAACCCTGAAACCTTATCCGGCCATCATCTGGTCGGGTTTATGGAATTTTTTGGGCGTATTCGTCATCGGCATCGCCGTCGCCATGAGCATATTAAAATTAGTTCCGCTGGACAAACTGATCACGCTGCCGGTAGAAGTCGGTGCCATTTTGGTAATTTCAATCTTAATTAGTTCTATCATCTGGAACCTGGGGACGTGGTATTTGGGCATCCCGTTGTCCAGTTCGCATACCTTAATTGGGGCGATGGTTGGCGCAACACTCAGTTTTACACATTATTACGGCGGCGCAGGCGTCAATTGGGACAAAGCCAAAGAGATCGCGCTTTCCCTGTTGGTTTCTCCGCTGATCGGATTTGTCGGCAGTGCACTGCTGCTGCAATTAGAGCGCAAAGTGATCCATTCCAAACGGCTTTTTCATATACCGGAAAGCGACAGTGATATTCCGCCCACGCCCATCCGGATCCTGTTGGTGACCACTTGTACGCTCGTCAGTTTTTTCCATGGCAGCAACGACGGGCAAAAAGGTGTTGGGCTGATGATGCTGGTATTGATTGCTTTTTTGCCGGCTACTTTTGCGCTTAACCCGGCTGTTTCTGATGATCAGATCCTAACCACAATCAACCATATAGAAAAAACTTCGCCCGTGTTTTCAGGTTCGGGCCAAAAACAAGAAGTGCTTCAACTTAAAACCCAAATTGAGCAGGCAAAACCGGAAATTAATGACCGCGAAGGAAAAGACAAACTGGGGAAATTTAAGTTGAAAAGACAATTGCAAAAAGTAACCGCTACCCTGAAAACGCTTGTCGAAAGTAAAGGATCAAAACTGCCGGGACCGCTCAAAGCAAGTTTAAAAGCCGATTACAAAAACCTGGAAAAAGCCACTGATTTTGCGCCTGTTTGGGTCTTGTTTGCCATCTCGGTTTCATTGGGTTTGGGCACGATGATCGGCTGGAAACGCATTGTGGTAACCATCGGTGAGAAAATCGGTAACGAAAAACTGAACTATGCACAAGGTGCCACCGCCGAGATCGTGGCTGCCGCAACCATTGGTTTAAGCACTGGTTTGGGTTTGCCGGTCAGCACTACGCACGTACTTTCCGGCGGCGTGGCAGGGGCCATGGCAGCTTCCGGCGGAACAGAAAACCTCAATAAAACCACGATTAAAAATATTGTATTTGCCTGGGTGCTTACCTTGCCGGCCGCCATTTTGCTGGCTTATTTGCTGTTCACATTGCTGCATCTTTTAGTTTAAAACAAGTAATTTGCTTTCCCATGAAATTAAAAAAATTTCCCCGCTATATTTTTATTGTTTTGGCGACAGGTTTTACAGCCTGCCACTCATTTTTTGGTGGTAAAAACAGCACTGCCGATCAGGAACAAAACCATCATCACTCGGCTTATGATGATAGCACCTTGAACCGGAACCTGCTGCCCGTGATGATGCCCTACAACCGCATGATCGATCCGGCAGGCCAGGTTATTTCGTTCGGCAGCCCGGATGTGGAAAACCATAGCCTGGATTTGAAACTGATACCGGGAACCAGCCTGCTTGCCGTGGAAGACCGTTACGGAATCGTTTTGCTGGATAAAAGCCAGCATACGGTTGTGGCGCGCTGGACTTATTTTGACGATCCTAAATTCCGAAATTTAATGAGCACATATTCAGGTATTGAAGTGGTTAGAAAAGGCGATGAAGTGCAGATTTTCTGGAGTGCGGCAAATGGCGATAACCATAAATCCGTTGTTTTGGAGGCCGATTGGAACGGTAAAAAAATCACCCTGAAAAATACTTTTGATTTTAAGCCGGAAGGTGATTCGCCGCTGGCTTTGCCCAATGAACTTGCTGTAAACCAGGAAGATGGAAATCAATATTTGTATGTGGTTTTAAACGGGAACAACAAATTTGTCAAGATAGACCTGGCCACCAAAGCCACTGTTTGGTCTGTAGAAACCGGTGCCGCGCCATATGGATTGGTTATTTCCGGCAACAACGCTTTTGTAACCAATTGGGGCGGAAATATACCTGCTAAAAACAGCAAGGAAGAAACCGCCGGCGTACCGTATGGCAGCGTGTACACCGATCCGAAAACGGGCGCAACAAACTCCGGTTCTGTATCCGTAATTGATTTAAAAGAAGGTAAAACGGTTAAAAATATTTTGGTTGGCTTGCACCCGAATGATCTGATCAGCAGTAAAAAAAATGATTTTATTTATGTAGCCAACAGCAACAGCGATGCAGTTTCGGTCATCAGCACGGCCAGTTTAAAAGTGGTGGAAACGATTCCCGTAAAAATAAATGCAGGCGAAAATGGTTTTATCGGCGATTCGCCAAACGCGCTGGCCATTGATGCTGCCGGCGAAAATTTGTACGTAGCCAACGGAATGGACAATGCCATTGCCGTGATAAAATTAGGCATAAAAACAGCATCAGGTAAAAGTATTTTGCAGGGTTTAATCCCAACAGAAGCTTATCCCGGAGGATTGATTATCGTTGATAACAAACTTTATGTAACCAATTTAGAAGGCGAGGGCGCGCGCGTTAATAGCAAGGAAATGACTAATGCAGAAGCAATTACAGATAATGTGCCCGGCGGCGCGTACAATTCGCACCGGCAAAAAGCAACCGTTTCTATCATAAATTTGCCAAACGATGCGCAACTGGCGCAACACACTAAAAAAGTAAAGATGCTGATGCTGGATTTTCGTACAGATCTGGCAAAACTTTCTCCGCGTAAAAACCAGCCGGAAAGGCCGATGCCGGAGCGTATCGGCGAGCCTTCCGTTTTTAAACACGTAATTTATATCATCAAAGAAAACCGCACTTACGATCAGGTTTTGGGCGATCTGCCGCAGGGAAATGGTACAAAAGAACTTTGCATTTATGGCGATAGTATTACGCCGAACCAACATCAATTAGCCAAAAATTTTGTGTTGCTGGATAATTATTATGCTTCCGGAAAATGTTCTGCCGAAGGCCATCAATGGACAGACGCGGCGATGGTGACGGATTATGTGGAGAAGAACGTGCGCGCCTGGTTCCGCAGTTATCCGCATGTGCAAACCGATGCGATGGTTTACAGCAAGAAAGGTTTTATCTGGAACAACGCCGCCGATCATGGTAAAAGGGTGCGTATTTATGGAGAGGCTTGCATCCCAACGGTTGATCCAAAACTTTCGTGGACAAATTTTTATGAGAATTATAAAGCAGGCAAACCGCTGGTTTTTAAAAATGTGACGACTATTTCGAGAGTAAAACCGATGTTATCGCCAAATTATCCAGGTTCGGATGAGTTGAAAATTACCGACCAGTTGCGTGCTGATGCTTTTATCAAAGAATTGAAAACGTTTGAAAATCAGCCCGGCGATCAGTTTCCGGAGCTTTCGGTGATGGCTTTATCAGCCGATCATACAACTGGTTCGCGGCCAGGAATGCCAACGCCGCGCGCCATGGTTGCGGACAATGATCTGGCGTTGGGCCGTATTATTGAAGCGGTGAGCAAAAGCCGGTTCTGGAAAAACACCGTTATTTTTGTAACCGAAGATGATTCGCAGGCAGGCTGGGACCATGTTTCGGCTTACCGGACAACTGGTTTTGTGCTGAGCCCGTACAGTCATCTGCAAAAAACAATTTCTACCAATTACAACCAAACCAGCATGGTGCGCTCCATCGAACAAATTCTCGGCATCCCGCCCATGAATTTGTTGGATGCAACCGCTTTGCCCATGTTCAATTGTTTTGCCGCCCGGCCTGATGCTTCTTTTACCTATCAAAAATTGGTAAATAAAATACCTTTAAATGAGATGAACCGCAGCCTTTCTGCTTTAAAAGGGAAAGCTTTGTTTTACGCCAAACAATCGTTGAGGCCGGAATATGATCATATAGATGGCGGAAATGACGATGTTTTGAACCGGATTTTGTGGTTCAACCGAAAAGGAAATAAAACTTATCCGGCAAAATTGGCAGGCAAAGTTGTGGATGATGATGACGAATAAATAAAATTAGTGCCGATAAAAACAGCATCAAGAAATTTGACGGATGCTGTTTTTATCGGCATAATTTATAGAGATTTGCCTTTTACCATAATTCTGTCTTGTCCTGAACAAATTTTACGTTGGAAAGATAGCCGCCATACTTCCCTCTTTGAAGGGTAACTATATACGAGTTGGGACAAACCATTTTTAATTAATTTCTTTGCGTATAAACAATAATTTATTAGGTTTAAAGAAACTTAATAAACCTAAATTTTTATGGCACGTTTTATTGTAAGAATAGAACTTATTCAAGGCTTACCAAATGCAAATTCAAACTATGATAAGTTGAACGAAGAAATGGTAAATGCAGGGTTTTCTCAAATAGTTCCTGCAACAACAGGAAACCACCATCAATTGCCAACAGGAAATTATTACATTATTGGTGATTTCAATATTGAAAAAATTACGAATGATGTTAAACTGACTGCTTCAAAAGTAAGCACTGGCTTTACTACTTTAATATCCGAAGTTATAGACATGCGATTTAATGGTTTAGACCTCTCTAAGAATTAAAGGCGCATTCATATCTACTATACCATCTCCATGATTATTAAGCCAATAGTTGTATTTTAATACATGTTGTTTGACAGATTCAGGATATTCTACCGATACGATCAGGCAGTCGATTGGATCGTCCTTATAACTGTTTTTCTGTACATAAAATCCACGTTGCTGCATTTCTTCAAACAGCTCATTGTTTGTTAATTTAATAGATTCCATTTTTATTTAAAATTTGATTGCTATTAAATTTAAGAAAAAAGTTTATCTATTCCTAATTTTTTTAGTATAATCTAAACTTTATTTTCAGTTTAACTAAATATAAGTTTAGATTAATCTAAATTATTTTTTAGTATGGTTTAAATTTTGTATATTAAGTTGTACAAATTATATATAATGAATACTACAAAACAGTCTTTTTTTCAAAAGTTTTCTTCACTTTCGCCGGATGATCTGTTTGATTTGCTGGTTGTATTGTGTTTTGTTTTAATATCTGTAACAGTTCTTTTGATGGCAATAGCTGTTGTGGCTCAGGCTTTGAATTTGCATTTTTAAACGAGAATATTAAGTTAATACCACTTATTACCAAAGTAGCAATTAATATTAAAATTTGATTTCTGCTACTTCTCCTTATGGTATCGTTTGTTATTAATACAGACCGATCTCGATTGAAATTATTGATAAATTGGAAGCCTTCAATAGTAAGGTGCGTAGTTATCATAAAATCACGTAATGTAGAATGTTTACCTTCTTCATCTCCGTTTGATATTCTAAATTCTATAAAACCACAATCTGCAATGTTTTTTAAAAATCTTTCAATGTCTGAATCTCTAAATCGTATTCCATAATCTTTGTCTTTGGGAAAAAGATCGTTTATTTTAGGATATATATTTGTAGGGTTTTTTATTCCGAAAGGATACAAGTATAAAGGATACAAGTATTCTAATACTTGAATAAATGGTGTTTCATCCATAAAAAAGAGGCTATTTTGAGCCTCGTAATATAGAAGAAATTAAACAATAAACTATTTTAAAGAATATCCTATAATTACCTCTTTACCGAGTTTAGGGACAGTAACTTTAACTGTAAATTTGTTGTCAAAAGACATCCACAATGAGGGCAAGGTGGTTATCAAGCTAATATTTCAAAAGATGAAGCCGTTTCCAAAATGGTCGAAATGGCTTTGGTAAGGCAACAATGGTTGGAAGACGAGGGTTTGCTAAACTCTCGTAGGTTGAACCGATTGACTTTAGGGCTTGTGATAGTAACTGTCGTTCTTGCTCTAATTCAAATAGCTTTTCTTGTATTTCCTTATCTTTTTTGCCCCAAAAAATGTTTGTAAAGTTCTTAATTTTCATCATGTCCCAAGTGGTATATACTTCCCCCTTTGAAGGGGGCAAGGGGGATGATTAAATTGCAAGTGATTAAATTTTACCTTGAAAAAAGAAAATCTAAACAACTTTTACCCAAATTTTTGAAAGCCTGATACTTCTTTTACCTACTTAAATTAGTGTTGACAGCATCTCATACACAAAATAATAGTTTTGACTTTTTAATTGAACCATCTGAACGGCATATGGGAGGATATATTTTATAAGCCCCCGGAAGGCACCTATTCATTTTCAGGCTTCTTTTTCAAAAAATCGCCCAATTCTTCTATCTTATCTGTCCCTAAAACATCAACACCTAACCTTATCAGGGTAACCCAACTGCTTTTTGTGTCCGGGGTTGCCCAAAAACGGATCATCTTTCCGGCCGCGTGCACACTGTCAATTGCCCCTTTTACCCTGGTAATTTCATCGCTGGCCAATACGCCTTTGCCATCCCATTTGGTATATCTGGTAAACGGAAAACTGACCAGCCCTATCCGTTGCCATTGCCCCTTTGTATATCCATCCAAATGATCTGTATCAAAAGTGATCCAATCGGGATAATTTCCCAATTCAGCAGCCGGAGGTATAGCCCCGGTCATAACTATGGAAAGCCTGCCCGGATGTCCCGGGTCATTGATGTATTTTTTTAGCGGTTCAAGCTCTTTTATTACCAGCGGCAGTACTGCTTTATGATCTTCTTTTATTTCGATAAGTAACCGGAGCTGTCTTGTTTCATCATGTTTAAACTTTTCAGCCAAAGGATCAATATATAAGATTTTTAACGATCGTTTTGCGCTGATCTCGTTCTTATTGTGCGCAACCATCAATTGCCCGTCAACCGCAAAAACATCGGCCTCAATAGAACCAAAACCTTTATCATAGGCACGGTAAAAAGGGATGTCGTTTTTATAATCATTATGAGAATGGGCATTGGCCACAGAAAAGTCCTTTATCTGTGCATGGGCCGCCATACTGATGCTTATTAATGACAGGAAAAAGGCGATGGGTTTTGTTAAATTAACCATTTTTTGGTTATGGGAGCCTGTTTAAATTTTGTTCAATTTATTTTTTATGCTTCTTTTATCATATGAAAATCATTAAGCTTTTTATAAGTTGATGGCTCATGGTAAATAGTTCATGGGGCGATTGCTGATACCTGATACCTCATATCCCGTAAAACACAAACACAAAATTTACATGCCTAAAAGAAGCATGAATATTTCTTGGCAATGGATTAGTCAATTATATGTTAATTACTTTTTGAACCCGATACCGATGAAGTTTTATTGCTGAACAACGGATTCAAACGAAAATATTGACCGCCCGGAAAACTCACCACATAATCAGATTTAAAGTGCGTGCTTTTTAGATAATAATCCGTGGTGATGATCTGTGCACCAGAGTTGCAAGCGGCAATAAAATCACTTTTGTCGTTTTTACGGGCCTGCTGCGTATCTCCATCGGCGCGCGTGCGGATGATGTAACCTTTTTCCACCAAATCTTTAATAGCCGGATCTTGTGGGTCATTGCGGATCATCATCGCGGCTTCCGGCGTGCCAGGCTCAGCATCTGCAAACAAAATACGGCTTTTTAAAGACGGATGGCCGCTGATATACAAAGCGCGCTTGCTCTTTTTATCATCCAAAACAAACAGAAATTTACCTTTGGCCTGTTCCAAAGTTGGCCAATTGTTGTGCGTGACTGCTTCGTTTAATGTACTAAATTTCCCGCGTACCATATCTGGTGTCAAAATGTTTTGTTTGCCGAGGTTTTGGATGAGGCTTGCATCCAGTTCATCAAAAGTTTGTGCGGTGAATTTTTCGGGAACCGTGAAACCTGGCAGTTTAACGGCTTCATCTTTTGCTTCCAAAGTAATGAAAACAGGATAATGGTTTGGATGCGCTTCCGACCAGGTTTTAAGTTGATGCAGGCAATCGGCCAGCGTTAAACCCTGGCTGCGGAAATCCAGGTCCGGAATATGCAGCACTTTGAAACCGGGTTTTTGCATCTCGCCTTCGGGATCAAAAGGAGCCTGGTCTTTAACCATTTCCAAGCCTTTCGGATGCGCGTATTTTCCACCTTTTTCATCCGCATAAACATCAATTTCCAGGTTGCACAAACCCATATTCAGTTGGTCTGCAAAAGGGATATGCTCATAATCAATTTTGCTGGCGGAAGCAGAATCGCGGCTTGCAAAAAACTTGAACAAAGCCGGATCAATGGCTTTCTTATAGCTGTTGTGTGATCCGATCACCTGTATCTGGTTAATCCTGGTTTTGTTGTCAGGCGGATTTTTAGCCGATAAAAGAAGCATCAGCATAAACACGGAACTTGATAATATTTTCATGTAGATAATTTTAGGAGTGGTAATAATTTAATAGCCAGGATTTTGCACCAAGTTAGGATTGGTTTTTAATTCTGTTGATGGCACAGGATATAATCTCCGGTTGATGTCTTTGTTCATGGTCAGCACATCATTTGGCAGCGGATATTCAACCTCAAACTGCCCGAAACGGATCAGGTCATTCCGTCGCCAGCCTTCCCAGGAAAGCTCTCGGGCACGTTCATCCAGCAAAGTAGGCAAGTCAACAGATGTGGCCAATTGTGCACCGGCCCGGCTGCGTAATTTATTGATCAAAACCAATGGTGTTTGCAATTCCCCGTTGACTACCGTTGGCGCTGCTCCCCTTAATTCGGCTTCTGCCTTCATCAAAAAAACATCTGCCAAACGAAGCATTGGCATATCGTTACTGTTAAGGCGCGTGGCTTGGATCATGGTAGGATCAGGATAGTATTTGATCGAACGGATACCTTCAGACTGGCTCGCAATGGTATTGCCCACGTCCATCGGTTTTCCGGGCACCAATACTAATTGCGGCGTGATGTTGATTTGTGTGGTTGTTCCGGGATAAAAGGCCGGCTGATTAGTAAAGCCGCCGTTCCCGTCCGGGTAATATTGCGGGCCAACCAACCAGGTTTTTGTCCTGAAATCGTTGGGGATGTTAAAGCGGTTATAAAATTCCGGTGTAGTGCTCATGGCGATACTTAAACCCACATTAAAGCCATAGGCAGGTGCTAGGTAATAGAAAAATCCAAAACGGGTGAACTGGTTTCCCGGGATTTGCTGGTCATAAGGAACGGCAAAAATAGTTTCGTTGATCTGCGGGCCATTGTTCGGCAGAAAAATATCCCTGAACCGGGCATCCAAAAAATAATTTTTATTGTTTTGAACGCTGTCGGCCATCGTTACCGCATCCTGATAACGGGTTGTGCCAGTGTAAACGCCTGCATTCAGATACATTTTTGCCAGCAGGGCAAACACCATTCCTTTGGTCGGGCGGCCATATTGCAATGTGTTGGTGCCACTGTTGTTGGTTTTGGAAGGAAGTTGCGGCAATACGGCATTCAACTCACTTTCGATAAATTGAAATACTTTGGCCCGTGGTTGCGTTGCCGGAGGTGTATTTGCCGGAAAATCAACAATAATAGGTACATTGCCATACAGGTCCATCATGAAAAAGTAGTACAAGGCACGCATGGCCCTTATTTCGGCAACGTTTGCCATCTTGACCGTAGCGGTAGAAGCCGATGAATTGACAACGGAAATTAAACGGTTGCACGTGTTGATCCCGCTAAAACCCCATTGCCAAACGCCGGTTACGTTTGGATGGTCAAAAGTCCAGGTATGATAATGCAACTGACGGTACTGGCCGCCATCATCAAAATTTCCATCCCTTGCAGGTAAGATTGCAGCATCAGTTGACATTTCCTGCATCCGCCAATAAGGCACACCATAGTTTGATGATAAGTTGGAATACATGGTCCCCAGCAAGGCATTATAATCCGAATTGGTTGTCGGGAAATTTGATTTTACATATTGCGATTCAACCGGAACATCCAGTTTGGTACAGGCATTTAAGGCAATAGTAATTGCAAGTCCTGTCAGTAGTAGATATATATTTTTCATCTCTTGTAGTATTATTTTTAAAATGATGCGGTTAACCCAAAAATGTAAGTTCGTGTTTTGGGGTAAAAATTATTATTGTCGATCCCCGGGGTTAAACCACCGATATTAATTTCAGGGTCAATGCCTTTGTATTTCGTGATCACAAAGAGATTGTTTCCCGACAGGTAAAGCCTGATGGCTTTGATCGCTTGTATTTTTGGCTTGATCGTATAACCCAATGTTGTGTTGTCTAAGCGCAAGTACGAGCCGCTTTCTATAAAACGGTCTGATATCAAATAGCCGTTGATATCGTTAAAAGATTCGCCTAAAGTAAACCTCGGGATGTTTTGCAACCTGGAATCTGCCGGATTGTTGAGGGAAGCCAGTGTAGTGTTCAGTATCTTGTTGCCTGTTACGCCTCTTACTAAAAAGTTCAAATCAAAATTTTTGTAGAAAAAGCTGTTGTTCCAGCCGTAGATCAGATTGGGTTGCGCATTACCGGCAATAAACTGATCGGTAGTAAGCGGTTGCGTAGCAATGGTTTTGCCGGCCGCATTTTGATAAGTGCTGACACCGGCCGCATTTTTACCGAGATAATGCCATAGATAAAAAGTACCTAAAGCCTGGCCTGGCTGTACAATCTGGCTGTAATTTCCGGATTGTCCCTTACCGCCCAACTGCGCAGTATAAAAAACCGGAAGGTTGAACTGGCCATTGGAAAGGCTTTCTACCACATTTTTATTATGCGAAAAGTTAAGTGATGTGCGCCAGGTAAAGTCGCTGGTTTTTACAGCAACAGCATTCAATACCACTTCAATACCCGAGTTTTTGATCTTACCGGCATTTGCGGTAATGGTAGAGGTAAAATATTGTGTCAGGGAAACAGGGTATTGCTCATAAATCAGATCGGAGGTTTTTTTGATGTAATAATCCACAGAACCACTGATGCGGTTTTGCAGTAAGCCAAAATCAAGGCCAATATTAGTTGTTGCCGTGCTTTCCCATTTCAAATCCGGGTTATCGTTTCTTACCGGCCCGATGGCGTTGGTTACGTTTCCATTGTATATAAATTTACTGCCATTTCCCTGCGAACCATAAACCAGTATGGATGAAAAAGCATTAAAACCCAAACTGTTGCCGGATACGCCATAACCAGCCCGCAGTTTCAAGTCGCTGAAAGCAGGAATATTTTTCATGAAATCTTCATTGATGATCCTCCAACCGGCAGAAACCGCAGGAAACAAGCCATAACGATTATTGATACCAAATGCTGATGAACCGTCTTCCCGTAAGGAACCCTGCAGCAAATATTTATCTGCAAACTGGTACTGCACCCTTCCGTAATATGAAATCAAACGAAGGGTAGAAATTGGGTTGTTATCAAAAGGTATTTGTGAAACTGACGATGGGTTAGACAAAAACAGGTTGTTATAGCTTAAGTTGTCATTGGAGAAACCCTGTGTTTGTACGCCAAAGCCATCATTGATACGGTTTTGCTGATAAGAATAACCGGCCAATAATTTGATGGAATGCTGGCCGAAAGTACGGTCATAGTTGAAATAAGACTCTGCAATATTATTGGTGTTTAAATAAGCAGAACGGTGGGCAACACCATTTGCGTTAACAGCAAGTCCTGATGCACTGTTTAAATAACTGTTGTTGTCGTTCTGGTCGCGTTGTTGGGAAACGCTTAGCGTAAACCTTAACCCTTGTACAATATCTACCTGGGCAATGCCATTGATCAGTGTTTTGTTGCTGTTGTTGCGGATGGTGTTGTTGTTCAATAACGATAACGGGTTTAACGTGCCGCTTCCGGTACGTGTATAATTCTCTTTGTAGCTGCCATTAGGATTGAACGGGCTAACGGTTGGCAGGTAAAACAGCATACCAGACAATATACCGCCCTGATAAATATCATCTGAATTGCTGTTGCTGTTGGTTAAATTAAGGCTTAGTTTTAAACGGTCGTTAAAAAACCGCTGGTTGATATAACCGCGATAAATGGTGCGTTCCAGTGCTGTCCTTTTTAAGATCCCGTTGTTTTTAAAGTAGTTTACACTGGCGCCATAATCTGTGTTTTTAGTTGCCCCACCGTATGACAAGTTATGGTTTTGAGAAAAACCGCGCCGCTCGATCAGGTTTTGCCAGTTTGTGTTTGACCCGTCGTCGTCTATAGGGCTTGCCAAAGGTTTCTGGTTATTGTCTTTTAAATATTGGCGCAGTTCGTCGCCGGTGAGCATATCAATTTTTTTAGAAACCTCGTCAACCGCTGCATAACTGCTGTAAGTTAATCTGGTCTGCCCGAGCTTTGCCCTTTTGGTGGTAATAATAATAACACCGTTTGCCGCCCTCGAACCGTAAATAGCCGTTGACGATGCATCTTTTAGCACATCAATACTTTCAATATCTGCCGGTGCCAGCAAATCGATTGAAGCTCCCGGAACGCCGTCTATCACATAAAAAGGTTCCTGTGCACCAGTTCTGATGGTTGATGGCCCTCTTAAAATTACAGACGGAGCCTGGTTTGGGTCGCCGCTTTTGGTTACGTTAAGCCCCGGCACTTTTCCCTGCAACAGTTCCGCAGGCGTAGTTAAAACGCCTTGGTTAAAGTCTTCGGATTTTAAGGAAGTGATCGCACCGGTAACATCCTGTTTAGTAGATGTACCATAACCAATCACCACCACATCTTTCAATTGATTGGTACTGGGCAACAAACTGATACTGATGTTGCTACCGTTTCCCGCTGGTATTTCCTGGGTAATAAAACCAACTGACGTAAAGCGCAGTACATTATTATTACTGTTGATCGTGATGGAATACTTACCGTTGGCATCCGAAGCAACACCTTTATTTGTGCCCAGCACCAAAATAGAAACGCCTGGCAGCGGCTGGTTTTTTTCATCCGTAATGATACCGCTGATTACCCTTTGAGACTGTGAAAAAACAATTGCCGGCGTACTAAAAATGAAAAGGTTTAAGAGGATTAAGTAAAGCCATTTTGGGTTAAAAAATACCCGCATGGGAAAATCATTGTAGCGTTTTTTCATAAAATTTGGTTTTGCAGATTTTTAAATCAATATATTATCTTGTGTTTTAATGCTGCAAAAGAAGCATGTTGCTATTACCGGAATATCAATTGCGCGTTAAGGTTATCTTAAATAATGACCGCTCATTATTTACGGCCATGATTTTTTTGAATCGTATTAGACTGAAAAATAGTTGTTTACAAAAAATAATGGTTCTTGCATAATCATGCTTCCGCGGATTGAAATAACCTTCGCTTAATGTTGCGTTAATATAAAGGCTTCATCTTAGCACCAAAAAACACCTGCTAAAAGAAGCATCGGCTTTAGGTTGCAAAATCAGTTTAATGCTTCTTTTACAGGGATAATTTCACCCAAAATATATTTTTGATAAACAGGTTTTCGTGCCGGTTAAATTGGTTCAATAGTGCGGTCAATTTATATTTCAAATCGCTGGCATCTCTCTTTTCAAGAAATATCTGCCTTGGGTTTTGGCTGGATTTTAATCCTAAGTAAATT
>JAABUT010001862.1_pt1 | contig 22249 bp, 26 predicted proteins | sample 5559281 | NCBI WGS metagenome assembly JAABUT01 (sample SAMN10711880, study PRJNA513359) | rock metagenome | isolation source: Antarctica rocks | place: Antarctica: Victoria Land, Ricker Hills nord | collected 2016-01-04
CGCAGCGCCGGCGACGGGACGCTGGCGAGCACGCCGGCGATGACGACCACGATGAGGAACAGCCACGCCAGCCAGCCGAAGTAGGCGCTGGCGAACCCTGTGAGGCTGTCCGATCGATCGCTGATGTCGCTGAAGCTGAGGCTGGCGTTACCGCCGCCCGGGATCGATCCGGAGAACCAGTCCAGCGCCGTGAAGGACACGATCAGGATCACGCCGCCGAGCAGCGCGAGTACCGTGCCGACGATGCCGAAGGTGTCGGTATTGACCGGTGGCGCGTACGGGGCGCCCTGGGGTTGGCCGTAGCCCGGCCCGCGCGGGTCGCCTTGCGGCGCGTTCCATTGCGTCATGACGGTGACCCTAACGCGCCGACGGAGGGCTGGTAAGGGGGCGCGCGTGCGGCAGCGCGGATCGATCAGTACATGACGCGGGTCGGGATGGCCGGCTCGCCGCGCGAGAGCTTCAGCCCGTCCCACGGCAACGTCACGGTTGCCGCGCGCAGCCGCTCGCGTGACTGCGCCAGCGTCGGCATGTCCTCGACCGGCACGCCACCGCGCACGAATGACCGCTGCAGCAACCGCTCACCCTCAGCTGGCGACAGGTCACCGGTGGACACCGAGCCTCCCGCGACCACGATCTCCTCGACGGCGGTCCCGGTCGGCTTATGCGCGCGCAGCGCCGTCTTGCGCCCGCCGTGGCTCTCCTTGTGCTCCGACCGCTTGGCGACGGGTCGGCCGTCCACCTCGACGAGCTTGTAGACCATGCCTGCGGTGGGCGCCCCTGAGCCCGTGACCACCGCGGTGCCTGCGCCGTACGAGTCGACCGGGGTGGCGCCGAGCGACGCGATGGCGAACTCGTCGAGATCGCCGCTGACCACGATGCGCGTGCCGGTGGCGCCGAGCGAGTCGAGTTGCTCGCGGGCATGCCGGGCCAGCACGCCGAGATCACCGGAGTCGATGCGTACCGCACCCAGCGAGGGGCCGGCCACCTCGACCGCCAGCTCGATGCCGCGGGTGATGTCGTAGGTGTCGACGAGCAGCGTGGTGCCCACCCCCAGCGAGGCGACCTGGGCTGCGAATGCCGAGCGTTCGTCGTCGTGCAGCAGCGTGAACGAGTGCGCCGCGGTGCCGGCCGTGGGTACGCCGTAGCGCCGCGCCGCCTCGAGGTTGGACGTCGACGCGAAGCCGGCGAGGTAGGCGGCGCGTGCCGCCGATACGGCCGCCTGCTCATGCGTTCGCCGCGAACCCATCTCGATGATCGGGCGCCCGGCAGCGGCGACGACCATCCGGGCAGCGGCCGAGGCGATCGCGCAGTCGTGGTTGAGGATGGATAGCGCGAGCGTCTCGAGCACGACGGCGTCGGCGAACGTGCCGGTGACGGTGAGCACCGGAGAGTGCGGGAAGTAGAGCTCGCCTTCGGGGTAGCCGTCGACGTCCCCGCCGAACCGGTACCCGGCGAGGAAGTCGGCAGCGATGTTGTCGACTGCGCCGGCCGCACGCAGGGCGGCGAGGGCCTCGCCGTCGAAGGTGAATTCGGAAATCGCGTCGACGAACCGAGAGGTACCGGCCACGACGCCGTAGCGGCGGCCGTCGGGCAGCCGCCGGGCGAATACCTCGAACACGCAGCGCCGCTCGGCGCTGCCGTCGCGCAGCGCCGAGCCAAGCATCGTGAGCTCGTAGCGGTCGGTGAGCAGAGCAGTCGACATCGGTACCGCCTCGATCAGCCGGTACGCGGCGTGAACGGCGTATCCGGCGTACGCGGTCCGAGCGCGGCGCCGAGCGCTGCGATGAGAAAGCCGCCGATCGCCGCCCACAACCCCCACGTCGAGTTGTGGAAGATGTTGTGCGACGAGCCGGTCGCGTTGGCGTGCTGCGCGAGCGCGTAGTACGTGGCCGCCGAGCCGATGAAGCCGAACGCGAAGCCGAGAACCCGAAGCGCGGTCGCCGGCGGCCATGCGACGTTGGCCAGCCAGCCGGCGACGATCACCGCGATCAGCAAAGTCAAGGCGAGCCAGTCGAAGTAGGCAATGGCGACGCCCGCGCCGCCGAGCTGGTCGACGCTCATGCGCAGCAGGCTGAACGTCGCGTCGCCCGATGAATCGGCGGTCGTGTTCGGGAAGTCGTACCAGTCGAGGTAGCGCCTCGACGCCAGCACGAGCGCGGCTCCGACGAGCACCAGCGCGATGCCGGCGTAGTTCACCGGCCGCTGCGCCTGCCGAGCCTGCATCACGCCCAGAACCTACCGAACGGCGCGCCGCCCTCGGCTGCTCATGCCACCATGGGTCGTATGGCGGGCACCCTCACGCCGCAGCGCGAAGCGGCCGAGCAGGCCTCCGGCGACGTCGCTGCCGAGCCTGATCTGCCCTGGATCACTATCGTGTGGAACGACCCCGTCAACCTCATGTCCTACGTGACGCACGTGTTCATGGAGGTGTTCGGCTACGCCAAGCCGAAGGCCGAGAAGTTGATGCTCGACGTCCACCAGCGCGGGCGGGCGGTCGTCTCGAGCGGCACGCGCGAACGCATGGAACTCGACGTCTCCACGTTGCACGGCTACGGGCTGTGGGCGACGCTCGAACAGCAGAAGTGAAGATCTCCGGCCGGCACGGACGGCTCCGGTTGCGCTTCAACGCCGCAGAAGCCCGCATGCTGCGCACCATGCTCGACGATCTCGTCGACGTGTTGGCCGGCTCGGCCGAGGACAAGCTCGCCACAGCCGCCGAGGCCGACGTCCTCGCCCGTCTGTATCCCGCGGCCTTTGTCGACGACGACGAGGCCGCGACCGAGTTCCGCGACCTCACCGAATCCGCTCTGCGCGCCGAGCGCAGCGAACGGATCGAGGCCTGCCGCACCGACCTAGAGCACGCCCGGGAGATCGATATTTCCGACGCCGACGTCGCCCGCCGCTGGCTGCAGGTGCTCAACGACCTGCGCCTGGCCCACGGCACCCGCCTGGGCATCACCGAGGACGACGACGCCGCAGACCTCGACCCCACCGACGCATCGATGCGCCCACGCCTCGTCTATTACTGGCTCACCGCCGTGCAGGACTCGGTGGTGCAGGCCGTGATGCGCTGACGAGCGCCGGCGTCGCATCGCTATCCTCGGGCCCTGTGCTGCGCATCGACCGGGCGATCCACGATCAGATCGTCGCCCACGCCCGGCGGGACCACCCGGACGAGGCCTGCGGCGTCGTGGCCGGCCCGGAAGGCAGCGACCGTCCCGAGCGCTTCGTCCCCATGCTCAACGCCGCACGCTCGCCCACGTTCTACGAGTTCGACTCGATGGAGATGCTCCAGCTCTACAAGCAGATGGACGCCGAAGACGAGCAGCCGGTGGTCGTCTACCACTCGCACACCGCGACCGAGGCCTACCCGTCGCGCACCGATACCGCCCTCGCCCAGGAGCCGAACGCGCACTACGTCCTGGTGTCCACCCGCAACGAGGACGACACTGAGTTCCGCTCGTTCCGCATCGTCGACGGCGCGGTCACCGAGGAGCCTGTCGAGGTCGTCGGCTGACCCCGTCCGGTGATGAGGGACGATAAACGCCACGTTCGGCGTTGACCCAGCAGCGGCCCACATCAGTCCCAGACTCAGGAGCACGTATCAGCATGGCGATCGAGGTCAAGATCCCGACCATCCTGCGCACGTACACAGACGGCGCCAAGTCCGTCGAGGGCAAGGGCGACACGCTCGCGGCGCTCGTCGACGACCTGGACGGCAACCACGCCGGCCTGAAGGGGCGTCTGATCACCGACGAAGGCGCCCTGCACCGCTTCGTCAATGTCTACGTCAACGACGAGGACGTGCGCTTCACCGGATCGCTGGACACCGTGTTGAAGGACGGCGACTCGGTGACGATCCTGCCGGCTGTCGCCGGCGGGTAACCCGGCGCAATCATGGCTCGCTACGACTCGCTGCTCGACGCCCTCGGCGATACCCCGCTTGTGGGGCTGCCGCGGCTGTCCCCGCGGTGGGACGGCGAGCGACCCGTGCGGCTGTGGGCCAAGCTCGAAGACCGCAACCCGACCGGATCGATCAAGGATCGCGCGGCGATGGCGATGGTGCGCGCCGCCGAGGCCGACGGCCGCCTGACACCCGGTTGCACGATCCTCGAGCCGACGTCGGGCAACACCGGCATCTCGCTGGCCATGGTGGCCAAGCTGCGCGGCTACGGGCTGGTCTGCGTGATGCCGGAGAACACCTCCATCGAGCGGCGCCAGCTGCTGGAGATGTTCGGCGCGCGCATCATCTCCTCGCCCGCCGCGGGCGGTTCGAACCAGGCGGTGGCCACGGCCAAGCAACTGGCCGAGCAGTATCCGGACTGGGTGATGCTCTACCAGTACGGCAATCCCGCCAACGCGCAGGCGCACTACGAGGGCACCGGCCCCGAGCTGCTGCGCGATCTGCCCACCATCACGCATTTCGTCGCCGGCCTCGGTACCACCGGCACGCTGATGGGCGCCGGCCGATACCTGCGCGAGAAGGTCCCTGACGTGCAGATCGTCGCCGCCGAGCCGCGCTACGGCGACCTCGTCTACGGGCTGCGCAACATCGACGAGGGCTTCGTCCCGGAGCTCTACGACGACTCCATCCTCACCCGCCGCTTCTCGGTCACGTCCTACGATGCGCTGCGCCGCACCCGCGACCTCATCGAGAGCGAGGGCATCTTCGCCGGCGTCTCCAGCGGCGCGATCCTGCACGCGGCGCTGTCGATCGCCGAGCGGATCGGCGATGAGGCGAGCGCCGACATCGCCTTGGTCGTCTGCGACGGCGGGTGGAAGTACCTCTCGACCGGCGCCTACTCCGGCACGCTGCAGCAGGCCGCCGAGCAGCTCGAGGGCCAGCTCTGGGCCTGACCCGCCGCGCTTCTGCACACGGTAAGGGTCTGCGTCGCCGATCGCTGCGACGATGGCGGGATGCGCTCGCGAAACCTGTTCGGCGCGCTGATCGGCGTGCTGTGTGCCGCCGTCGCCGTCGGGGTCGGCGAGTCGGTGGCGGCGTTCGTGCGTCCCGCTGCGGCCCCGGTGATCGCCGTGGGCAACCGCGTAATCGTGCTCACGCCGGAATCTGCGAAACGCACGACCATCCAGACGGCGGGAACCAACGACAAGCTGGTGCTGTTCGTCGGCATCTACGTCCTGCTCACCGCATTCGGCGCGATCATCGGTGTGCTCGCCCTGCGCCGGATTCGGTACGGGCTGGTCGGGATCGCCGCGATTGCCGCCGTCGGCGCGTACTGCGCTCTCACCGCGAGTGCGAGCGAGGGTAGCGACGTCATCCCCACGTTGGTCGGCGCAGCTGTCGCGATGGGCGTGCTGATCGTCCTTGTCAGACTGGCGGGGGGGCCGTCGCAGAGCGATGGTGTGGTGCCCGCGCGTCGGGCGTTGTTGCAGGCCGGCGCGGCCAGCGCGGCGCTCGCCGCAGTTGCCGGCTTCGGCGGTCGTGCGGTGCAGCATTCCCGCTTCGACGTCGCCGCCGCTCGCGAGCGGGTCAAGCTGCCCGCGCCTCGCGACGATGCCGGCCGGGCCGGTCGCGGCGTCGCGGTGCCACGCGGCGTCGAGCTCGGCAAGAGCCCGCACCGATGGGCGACCTCCAGCGCCGACTTCTACCGCATCGACACAGCACTGCGCGTGCCACAGGTCGATCCGAAGACGTGGCGGTTACGCATCCACGGCATGGTCGATCGCGAGCTCACGCTCAGCTACGACGACGTGCTCGCCCGGCCGCTGATCGAGCGATGGATCACGATGTCCTGCGTGTCCAACGAGGTGGGCGGGCTCCTCATGGGCAACGCCCGCTTCCGGGGCGTCCTGCTCGCCGATCTGCTGCGCGAGGTCGGCGTCCACGCCGACAGCGACCAGCTGGTGCTCACCTCCGTCGAGGGCATGACGATCGGCGCGCCCACGAAGGTCGTGCTGGACGGCCGCGACGCGCTGCTGGCCGTCGGCATGAACGGCAAGCCGCTGCCCATCGAGCACGGCTTCCCGGCCCGGACGGTGGTGCCCGGCCTGTACGGCTACGTGTCGGCGTGCAAGTGGATCGTCGACATCGAAGCGACGACCTACGCCCACCGCAAGGCCTACTGGGTCGCAGGTGGCTGGGCAGAACAAGCGAAGATCAAGTTGGCGTCGCGCATCGACCGCCCCAACTCGTCGGAGGTCGTGTCGGTCGGCGAGAGGGTCGCCGTCGCCGGGGTGGCGTGGGACCAGCAGGTCGGGGTGTCGAAGGTCGAGGTGCAGGTCGGCGACGGCCCGTGGCAGCGCGCCCGCCTCGCCGCCGTCCCGTCCACCGACACCTGGCGGCAATGGGTGTGGCCGTGGACGCCGCAGGAATCGGGCTCCTACCGGCTGCGGGTGCGAGCCACCGACGCCAGCGGCAAGCGGCAGGACGCCGGACGCACCGATCCGTTCCCCTCCGGGGCCACCGGCCTGCACGAGGTGATGGTGCAGGCGGTCATCTGAGCCGCGCGGCCTACCCTCGTCGGTGTGAATGCGCCCGCACGTACCGAGCCGCCGCTCGACACCCGTACCTGGAGCGGTGCGCTGATCGTGATGTGCGCGTTCGCCGCGCTCCTGTGGGTCGTCGAGATCGTGAATGCGACCGACGACTACGCCCTGGACCGGTTCGGTCTCGTCCCGCGTGCCGTGTCCGGGCTGTGGGGCGTGCTGACGATGCCGCTGCTGCATGCCAGTTACGGGCACATGGTGTCCAACACGCTGCCGGTCATCCTCATCGGCTGGGTGGTCATGCTGTCCGGGCTGCGCACCTGGCTCACGGTGACCGCCGGCGTCGTCCTGCTCGGCGGTCTGCTCACCTGGCTCATCGGGCCGGCCGGCTCGGTGATCGTCGGGGCGAGCGGCCTGGTCTTCGGGTGGCTCGGCTACCTGCTGGCGCGCGCGGTCTTCTCGCGCCGGCTCTTGTGGATCTTCGTGGCCATCGCCGTCATGTTCTTCTTCGGCACGTTGCTGTTCGGCCTGTTCCCGACCCTGCATTCGCACGTCTCCTGGCAGGCACACGTCGCGGGTTTCGTCGCCGGCATCGTCGTCGCGTTCGCCCTGCATCCGCGTGGGGGCGCGACACGCACTTTCCGCCGCCCCGCCGTATCGTGACCGGCGTGCCTGCGCCCACCGCCGAGATCGACCGGGACGCTCCGATCGGCATGATGGATTCCGGTGTCGGCGGGCTGACTGTCGCGCGTGCGGTGCTCGACCAGTTGCCGCACGAATCCCTGCGCTACGTCGGCGACACGCGCAACGGTCCGTACGGGCCGAAGCCCATCGCGCAGGTCCGCTCGCACGCCCTCCAGGTGATGGACGAGCTGGTCGGCTCCGGCGTGAAGGCGCTGGTGATCGCGTGCAACAGTGCGAGCGCCGCCTGTTTGCGTGACGCGCGCGAGCGCTACGACGTGCCGGTGGTCGAGGTGATCCTGCCTGCGGTGCGCCGCGCCGTCGCAGCCACCCGCAACGGACGCGTCGGCGTAATCGGCACGATCGCCACCGTCACCAGCGGTGCCTATCAGGACTCCTTCGCCGCGGCGAGCGGCGTCTCGGTGAGCGCCGCGGCGTGCCCTCGCTTCGCCGAGTTCGTCGAGCGGGGGGTCACCAGCGGGCGTCAACTGCTCGGCCTGGCGGAGTCCTACCTCTCGCCGTTGAACGCCGCCGGGGTCGACACGCTCGTACTCGGCTGCACGCACTACCCGCTGCTGACCGGTCTGCTGTCGGTCGTGATGGGTGACTCGGTGACGCTCGTGTCCAGCGCGGAGGAGACCGCGAAGGACGTGTACCGCACACTGCTGCGCCACGATCTGCTGCGCGCGGACGACTCGGCGCCACCGCGGCACGTGTTCAGCGCGACCGGCCCTTCCGAGCCGTTCGAGCGGCTGGGCCGGCGCTTCATCGGGCCGGGGATCGCCAGCGTGGCGCATGCGTACGGGGGAGCGGCGTGACGCAGCCACCCGGCATGAAGGTCACGGTGCTCGGATGTTCGGGCAGCGTGCCGGGCCCCGATTCGCCGGCGTCCGGCTATCTCATCGAGGCCGACGGATACCGGCTGATCCTCGACCTCGGGCACGGTGCGTTCGGCGCCATGCAGCGTTACGCCAAGCCTGCCGACATCGACGCGATCGTCATCTCACACCTGCACGCCGATCACTGCATCGACCTCACCGCCTTCGTGGTGTCGTTGCGTTACGGCGGAGACGGCTACCGCATCGGCGGCCCGGACGGGCGCATCCCGGTCGTCGGAGTCCCCGGCACCCGCGACCGCATCGAGGCCGCCTACGACCCGCTGGCGCGCAAACTGAGCCTGCACGAGATCTTCACCTTCGCCACCCCGAACGCCGGAGAGCTCGGGCCGTTCCGGATGTCCTACGCGCCGACGTGCCACCCGACCCCCACCAACGCAGTCCGGATCGAGTACGACGACCGGGCGTTGGTCTACTCGGCCGACACGGGTCCGTGCGAGGCACTGATCGGGCTCGCGGACGGGGCGGACTTGCTGTTGTGCGAGGCGTCGGTCGGGCGGGACGAGGAGCAGATCGCCGATCTGCACATGACCGGCCGGCAGGCCGGCGAGCACGCAGATCGCGCCGGTGTCGATCGTCTGATCGTCACCCACGTCCCGCCGTGGAACTCCCCGCAGCTCGCCGCAGACGATGCCGCGGACGCCTTCCACGGTCCCGTCGAGATCGCGTATCCGGGCGCCGAGTACTGGATCTGATCAGGTCGCGTCGTCCCAGCACTGAAGCCGGGCGGCGTACTCACGTGAGGAGCTGCGGCGCCAGTACGTGTGCTCAAGGACGCGGTCCTCTACGCCGTGCCAGGCGATGTGATGCCATCCCCACCAATAGCCGCTCAGATCGAAATACCCCGGCGTCCTACCTGCCTCGAGATGGGCAGGGAAGTGTCGGCCCTCTGCGTCGCGCAGCCGTTCGTGGTCCTCGTCGACCACGAGCGGACGTCCATGCCGGTCGACGACGATCAGCCGGTAACCCAGCGCTTCCAGCGCCGCGACGAACGTCTCGATCCGCGGCGTATGACTGCCGGATTCGGCGCGCCCGATGGTCGTGTACGGCACGTCCGCCAGCTCGGCCAGTTCCCGCTGGCTGACGCGTCGCGAGCGCCGCGCCGTACGGATCCAGACACCGGGCTGCACATCGGCAACTGTGCCGAATCGGCGCCGATCCTGCGTGGCTGCCTGTGGACAAGCCGCGCACCACTGGGCTTCCTCGGCGATCGTATTGTGCTGGCACGTTTGGCTACTGGCCGGTACACAAACCCGCCAGCACAACACGATCGTTCGTGGCGGCCTCCCCGACGGGCGCAGGTGTAGCCGCCTCAGCCGGTCAGGAAGCTCAGCCGCACGGTGCGCTGCACATTGTCGACGTTGGTGTCGATCAGGCAGATGGACTGCCAGGTGCCCAGCTGGAGCCGCCCGGCCAACACCGGCAGCACCATCGATGGCGCGATGAACGCCGGCAGCACGTGGTCGCGGCCGTGACCGTGGCTGCCGTGCCGGTGCTGCCAGCGCTCGTCGGTCGGCAGCAGCTCGTCCATCGCAGTGAGCAGATCGCTGTCGCTGCCCGCGCCGGTCTCGATGATCGCCAGCCCCGCCGTCGCGTGTGGCACGAACACGCTCAGCAGCCCGTCACCCTCGTCGGCGACGAAGGCGGCGCACTCGTCGGTGAGGTCGTGCACGCTGGCCTGTCCGCCGGTGCGGATCGAGAGGGTGTCGCTGCGCATGACGGGGTCAGGGTCGGGGGTAGGGAAGCGGACGACGGCGGCCAGGAAGGGGGCGTTTGGGCAGGGGGCGCTCGGGCGCGGCACCCGGCCGCGGCGCTGTGCCGGCCCATTGCACCGCGCCGCCCAGGCCGACGAGCAGCAGCGCCCACAACAGCAGTCGACGGGAGTCCGCACCGGTGTCTGCCGGGCGCGCCAGCGTCGAATCGGGTGCGGCGGCCCGGGGCGACGCGGAGGCGTTGGCATCGGCCGTACCCGGCGCTGTGTTGGCGATGCGAGCAGCGGGCAGTGGCAGCGGTGCCAGCGAGTTGCCGGCCTTGATCTTCGCGCAGGTGTTCGGCGCCGGCGTGCCGGCGAACCGATCGCCGAGCCAGGGGATCGCAGCGGCGAAGAAGGGGGCGGTGGCGCCCAGGTGCTCCAGGGCGTTCTCGTCGTAGCGGACGGCGAGGCCGCGCCGGCAGTACGTTCGGGCGAGGCTGCGCACGTCACCGGCAATCATGACACCGTCACCGGGCCCGATCCCCGGCTTGTTACCCGGCGTGCCGTCGGCTTCACCGCCGGCCCCTTGCACCATCAACAGCGGAACTGTCGGAGTTCCCCCGGTGCTCATGATCAACTTATTGTTGAGCTCGACGAATTGCCGCACCTTCGCGAACTGTGCGTACTGCGGTTTGACGAGCTTGGCGAACGTCAGGCCTGGGTAGTGGCCCAGCAGGTCCGGAATGCATTTGTCTCGCGCGTAGGCGACCAGCTTCTTCCCGTAGGGGCTCGCGTAGTCATTGAGGTCGATGCCGAATCCGCGAGCCACGCCCGTCAGCGCGCCAGGCATGACTCCTGACCAGAGCGGGGTGCCGCTGACATAGGTCAGATTGTGCGCCGGGTACACGTAGACCCCGCCGATAGCCGTTCCCACGAGGTGTTTGTCGACGTCGGGCGCGTAGTGCGGCGCAAGCTCGGTGGCCCACTCGCTTGCGATGGCGCCGCCCGAGTAGCCCAGTACGCCCACCTTCGTGGCGGCGGGCAGCCCGGTCGCGGGTGAGCGCAACGCCGCCCGGATGCCGTCGAGCGTCTGCATCCCCGATTGGCCGCCCGCGGTCCACGCGAGATCTTCGCCTTCATAGTCGGAGGTGACGACGGTGTATCCGCCTGTCAGCAGACCGGTGAGCGTCAGCTGCTCTGCCGCGGTCGTCCCACCGCTGAGATTGAAGGCGCCGGAAATGAAGTAGGACGGATCGCATTTCGCATCCAGCGCGTCATACGCGAGCTGGTAGGAGATGAGCCGAGGCTGGGGGAAGATGGCGACCGCTGGCTGGATCACCGACGTGACCGTGACCGTCGGCTGGCCACGCTGCCCAGTGGTCCGGTACAGCAGCTGCGTGCCCGCGAACGGCGTGGTGACCCCCGCCAGATGGAACGTGACGGCCCGCGTCTTGAGCACCGTGCCCGGTGCGACCGCCGACAGCGGCGTGCTCGCGGTGTAGGCGTAGAACGGGTCGTCCTTCGGCAGCGGGACGGCGGCTGCATACGGTTGCCCGATCGCCAGCAGCCCAGCCACGAGGGCGAATACGGCACACGCTCGAATACGCACAGTGGCAGTGAACTCGGACCTGCGGAGTTGTCAATCCGGCCGTGAGTGCGTCCGAGGCCGTCGCTAGGGTCAGGCCATGCCATCACCATCCAACGGCGGCGCCCCGAACGGCCGTCCCGACGGTCGCGCAAACGACCAGCTGCGTCCCGTCACGATCACCCGAAACTGGCAGGCCTACGCCGAGGGTTCGGCGCTGGTCGAGTTCGGCGAGACCAAGGTGCTGTGCGCGGCATCCGTGCAGCAGGGCGTCCCGCGCTGGCGCAAGGGCAGCGGCCTGGGCTGGGTGACCGCCGAGTACTCGATGCTGCCGCGCGCCACGCTGACCCGCAACGACCGGGAATCTGTCCGCGGCAAGATCGGCGGCCGCACACACGAGATCTCCCGGCTCATCGGCCGCTCGCTGCGCGCCGCGATCGACCTGTCCGCGCTGGGCGAGAACTCGATCTCGCTCGACTGCGACGTGTTGCAGGCCGACGGCGGCACGCGCACTGCCGCGATCACCGGCGCCTACCTCGCACTTGCCGATGCCGTCTCGTGGCTCGACGCCAAGGGCGCGCTGGCACGGCCCAACCCACTGGTCAACTCCATCTCCGCGATCTCGGTCGGCGTCGTCGACGGCGAGCCGCGCCTCGATCTGATGTACGAAGAGGACGTGCGAGCCGAGACCGACATGAACGTCGTCGTCACCGGCTCCGGCGAATTCGTCGAGGTGCAGGGCACCGCGGAGGGTGCGCCGTTCCGGCGCGACGAACTCGACGCCCTGCTCGACCTCGCAGTCGCGGGCTGCGCCGACCTCACCACGTTGCAGGTCGAGACCTTGACCGGCAAGGCACCCGCAGGGTGATCCGTGTCCTGCTGGCCAGCCGCAACGGCAAGAAGCTCGCCGAGCTGCGCCGGATCCTCGCGCCGGCTTTGCCCAGCGTCGACGTGATCGGTCTCGACGACGTCGCGCCCTACGACGAGGTGCCCGAGTCCGGCGCGACGTTCGCCGACAACGCCCTCATCAAGGCGCGTGCGGGTTTTCGGCACACCGGATTGCCCACGGTCGCCGACGACTCCGGGCTCGCAGTCGACGCGCTCAACGGCATGCCGGGCGTGCTGTCGGCCCGCTGGGCGGGCGCGCACGACGACGACGCCAATCTCCGGCTGGTCCTGGCGCAGCTCGCCGACGTCCCCGACGAGCGGTTGTCCGCGGCGTTCGTGTGCTCGGTCGCGTATCTCGACGGCGAGCGAGAGATCCTCACCGACGGCCAGATGCCAGGGCGTGTGGTGCGCGTGCCGCGTGGGGCAGGCGGTTTCGGCTACGACCCGATCTTCGTGGCCGATGGTCACACGCGAACCAGCGCGGAGCTGTCGGTCGCGGAAAAGGACGCGATCAGTCACCGCGGCCACGCCCTGCGCGCGCTCGCGGAGCGTCTCGTTCAGCAGTAGCGCACGGCCGGCTCACCCAGGCGCGGCTCGATGGCCCTCGGCGAGTCCGCCTCCGGCGGGGCGCTGGTCATCTTGCTGCTGCCACTCGCATGATCCGCCGGCGTGATCTGTTCGCCGGTGGGTAGCTCCGCATTTGCCAGCACTGGGATACCGTCATCGGCGTCGGATCTAGCCAAGGAGCCGTGACATGATCTCTAAACTGTCCAGGCTGGCGGGCGTCGCAGCGCTCGGTGCGGCCGTCGTCACGAGCGCCTCAGGTGGGTCGAACGCTGCCGAACCCGGGCACCTGCCCAGCGCGTCGACCGCGACTCCGATCAAGCACCTGGTGGTGATCTATCAGGAAAACGTCTCCTTCGACCATTACTTCGGCACCTATCCGAAGGCCGCGAACACCTCCGGTCAGATCTTTCACTCCCACCGGCCGACTCGGTTCGCGAACACTCTCGCCACCAGCAAAGGCGCCGGAGGTAGAGGCAACCTGCTGACCAACAACCCGAACATCGATGCGACCGGCCATCAGGTGAATCCGCGCCGGCTGAACCCGGCGAACATCAACGACGTCCTGACGTGCGATGAGGGCCATAACTACAACGCCGAGCAGAAAGCGTTCGACGGCGGGAAGATGGACCGCTTCATCACCACCGTCGGCAATGCGTCCGGCACGAACGGGCCCGGTCAGCCGTGCCACGCCAGCGACGTCATGAACTATTACGACGGCAACACGGTCACCGGTCTGTGGAACTACGCCCAGCACTATGCGATGAGCGACAACTCCTTCGGCACGACGTTCGGCCCCTCGTCGCCGGGTGCGATCAACCTCGTGTCAGGCGACACCGGCGGCGTCGGCCAGATGATCAACGGCGCGGGGACGAACGGTGACACGGTGCCCGACGGTGCCGGCGGAAATTCGATGATCGGTGATCCGCAGCCCTACTACGACGACTGTTCCACCCGGGACGCGGTGACGCTGCGCGGCAAGAACGTCGGCGACAACCTCAACGCTGCCGGGCTGTCGTGGGGCTGGTTCCAGGGTGGGTTCCGCCCGACCACCAGCTTCGCGACGGCAACTGGCGGTACCCAACCGACGAGCAGCTTCACCCCTGATCAGTTCAAGGGGAAATTCGCCACGCCGCCGGCCTCCGATCAAGGGCTGTGCAACGCCGTCCACCCGGTCGGTGCCGCAGTCGGCGGAATCGGTGGCACCACGCCGACCGGCACGGGCAGCAACTACGGGAACAAAGACGACTACATCCCCCACCACGAGCCGTTCCAGTACTACGCCTCGACCGCCAACCCCCATCACCTGCCGCCGGCGTCGCTGAGCGCGATCGGCACCGACACGCAGACGACGAACAGCGGGATACCGCAGTTCGACACCGCCAATCACCAATACGACACCAGCGACTTCGACGGGCTTGTCGCGGCCATCAACCACGGCTATGTCTCCGCGGACAAGCTGCCGGCGGTCAGCTTCCTCAAGGCTGCCGGCTATCAGGACGGGCACCCGGGTTACTCCGACCCGCTCGACGAGCAGCAGTTCATCACCACTGAGATCAACGCCCTGCAGCACTCGCCGGCCTGGTCTTCGACGGCGGTCATCGTGGCCTACGACGACTCCGACGGTTGGTATGACCACGTCTACTCCGGAGTGCACAATCCCTCCAACACGGCCGCAGTCGCCACGCCGCCCGGCCCGCAAGACTTCCTCACCGGTACCGGGTTGTGCGGCGATACCAGCAAGCACTCGCCGCTGGCGGGACAGAACGGCCGTTGCGGGTACGGGCCGCGGCTTCCGCTGCTCGTCATCTCACCGTGGGCCAAGCACAATCGCGTCGACCACACCCTCACCGACCAGTCATCCATCCTGAAGTTCATCGAAGACAACTGGCGCCTGCCCAGGATCGCCGGGTCGTTCGACGCCATCGCGGGCACACTGAACAACCTGTTCAACTTCGACAGTCAGTCAAGGGTCTCCAGGCTGTACCTGGACCCGACAACCGGACAACCGCTAAGCAACTGATGGTGCGCCGCGAGGGAATCGAACCCCCAACCCGCTGATTAAGAGTCAGCTGCTCTGCCGATTGAGCTAGCGGCGCGGGATCAAACAACCGGCCCACCGAGGCGGGCCGAACCAGAACATTAGCACCCCGTCAGCATCCGAATGCGGGCAATGCGAAGGCCCCGGCGGATCACCGGGGCCCCCGCGTGGGGTGAGTGACGGGACTTGAACCCGCGACATCCGCGACCACAACGCGGCGCTCTACCACCTGAGCTACACCCACCGTGTCGACGATCCGCGCGTCGAGCGCCGTCAGTCTACCTGCCCGGTATCGAGTCCCAGAACTGCGTTTGCGGCGGCCTTCGCGTCGTCCGACGAGGGTCCGGGCTGGGCGACGAACAGAGTGCGCCGGTAGTAGGCGAGTTCCTGGATGCTCTCCCGGATGTCCGCCAGCGCCCGGTGCGCCAGACCCTTGGCAGGCTGCGATTGGTACACCCGGGGGTACCAGCGCTTGGCGAGCTCCTTGATCGACGAGACGTCGATCATGCGGTAGTGCAGGTGCTCGTCGAGGTGGGGCATGTCCCGGGCGAGGAAAGCCCGATCGGTGGCGATCGAGTTGCCGCACAGCGGGGCTGCTGCGGCGTCGGGAACGTGGGACTTGATGTAGTCGAGCACCAGCTTCTCGGCCGCCCCGAGGCCGACGGTCGAGGTCCGCACCGCGTCGCTCAGCCCGGAGGAGGCGTGCATGTCATGCACGAACGGCACCATGGTGTCGAGAATGTCGTCGGCTGCATGAATGATCACGTCCAGGCCGTCGTCGAGCGCGTTGAGCTCGCCGTCGGTGACGATCGCAGCCACCTCGATCAGCGCGTCGCGGCGCAGGTCGAGCCCAGTCATCTCGCAGTCGATCCACACCAGCTGATCAGTCATGGGTCCGCACGTTATACGCCGGGGTTACGGTGGCGGGCAGGACACCGACGCCGGAGGTGGGTCATGGCAGCCGACTTGCTAGACGAGAGCACGATCGAAGCGAGGCTCGGGGCGCGCCACCCCGGCTGGACCGGGAGCACCGACAAGCTGCACCGCTCGATCGAGTTCGCCGATTTTCCAACTGCCGTCGAGTTCGTGAACCGCATCGCACCGCGGTGCGAGGAACTCGATCATCACCCGAATCTCGCGGTGCGTTGGCGCTGGGTGGACGTCGAGCTGGCGACGCACAGCGCCGGGGGAGTGACGGAGCTGGATCTCACGCTTGCCGAGATCGTCGACGAGGTGGCTGCGCAACTGCCACTCGCCGGCTGAGCACGATCACGGCTTGCTGCGCCAACCACCCATGCCGAGCACGATCAGGCGTAGTTGGTGCTCCGCCCGCTCGAGGATCGTCTCGACGTCCTCCGGCCTGCGCTCCTCGGCCTCCAGCAGGTCCATGACCACGCCGAGCATCGCCGAGATCATCAGGCCGGCGGCCATTTCGAGATCGTCGGTGCTCCAGTCGAGCCCCGCCGTCAGCCGGGACAGGTCGACGGTGAGGTCGCTGGTGAACAGGCGCAGCTCGGTCGCGATAGAGCGCCGGACCGCGCCGATGCCGCCGTACCGCTCGCGGACGAGAAAGCGGAAATGATCGGGGTGCCCGCGCACGTGCTTGGCCAGCACGGCCACCGTGTCGACGATGATGTCGCCGTGCGCCACCCGGCCGCGGCGTGCTTCACGGATCATCTGACGTAGCGGGCGCATCGACTCGTCGACGAGTTCGACACCGAGCTCGTCCATCGACGCGAAGTGCCGGTAGAACGCGGTGGGCACGATGCCCGCCTCACGAGCGACCTCGCGCAGGCTGATGCTGGCAAGGCTGCGGTCGGCGATCAGCCGCAGGGTGACGCCGACCAGCTTTTGCCGGGTGAGTTCCTTGCGCTCGGCGCGCGAACCGACGCCGGAGCGCTCGAGCACCCCGGCGGGGTCGGGCTGCTCGCGCCGCCGCGCGCGGGACCTGCCGTCAGTCACCGGCACAGACTACGCGCGTGGGCAGCTGTGCCCGTGTACAGCTGTAACGCCGACGTGACGTGGGGGCCGTCACGCGGGTCTCGCATTGACAGGCACCGCGCTCGGTCGTGACACTTGTTGGTGTACACGCGTTCACTGAAATGCAGACCGCTTGGAGAGGACGCCATGGCCCTGCTGACCGCCCCGCGTTCGATGCTCGGCATCGTCGAGGCACTGGCCACGCCGCACGGCCTCGACCGCTACCTCGAGCTCGTCAACCCCATGCTCACCGTCCGCGAATTGCGCGCCGTCGTCAGCGAGGTGCACCGCAGCACTTCCGACAGCGTGACGCTCACGTTGCGTCCCACCCGGCAATGGAAGGGCTTTGCCGCCGGTCAGTTCGTGCAGCTGACGGTGGACATCGACGGCGTGCGGCGCACCCGCTGCTACTCGCCGTCCTGCTCGCAGTACCGCGCCGACGGCCATGTCGAGGTGACGATCAAGGCGCACCCCGAGGGCGTCGTGTCGCAGTACCTGCACGCCGAGGCCGAGGCGGGACTCGTCGTTGGGCTCTCGCAGGCCGACGGGACGTTCCGGCTGCCGACGACACGCCCCGAACGGATCCTGCTCATCAGCGGCGGCAGTGGCATCACGCCGGTGCTGTCCATGCTGCGCACGCTGTGCGACGAGAACTACGGCGGCGAGATCGTCTTCTTGCACTACTCGGTGAGCGAGGCCGGGGTCGCGCAGCTCGCCGAACTGCGTGCACTCGCCGCCGAGCACAACAACGTCCGGCTCGTCCTCGCCTATACCCAGCAATCGTTCGGTGGGGACATCCACGGCCTGTTCGAGGAGACGCACCTCGCCGAGGCCGCACCCTGGTACGCCGACGCGCAGACCTTCCTGTGCGGGCCGCCGGGGTTGATGGGCACGATCCGCGAGCATTTTGCGGCCAAGGGCATGGACGACACGTTGCACACCGAAGAATTCACGCTCGCCTCCGCCGTCGCGACCAGCGACGACGACGTGTCCGGCGCCGTCAGCTTTGCCCGCAGCGGTAAGAGCGCCGACAACAGCGGGGCGACGCTGCTCGAGCAGGCGGAGGGCGCCGGCTTGAGCCCGGAGTTCGGCTGCCGAATGGGCATCTGCTTCACCTGCACGAAGATCAAGCAAAGCGGCTGCACCCGCAACATCCGCAGCGGTGAGACCAACAGCGACCCCGACGTCGAGGTGCAGTTGTGCATCAACGTGCCCGTCGGCGACGTCGCCCTCGACCTCTAAGAACCTCTGAGAGAGGACAGCCCGATGACCAACAACACGATCAAGCTGACCGACGCGCAGATCGATGAGCTCGGCCGCGAACTGGACGAGCTGCGACAGCGCATAGTCGACGACCTCGGCAAGGAAGATCGCGATTACATATACAACGTGATCAAGGCCCAGCGCGCCCTCGAGGTCGGCGCCCGTGCGTCGCTGATGCTCAGTGCCCTGCCGCCGTTCTGGCTTGCCGGCACCGCCGCGCTATCGCTGTCGAAGATCCTGGACAACATGGAGATCGGCCACAACGTCATGCACGGCCAGTACGACTGGATGCGTGACCCGGCGCTGAACTCCAAGATGTTCGAATGGGACACCGCGTGCCCGTCCGACCAGTGGCGCCACTCGCACAACTACATGCATCACACGTACACGAACATCGTGGACAAGGATCGCGACATCGGTTACGGCATCCTGCGGATGGACGAGAGCCAGAAGTGGAACCCCTATTACCTGGGCAACCCGGTGTATGCGTTCTTGCTGATGACCTTCTTCCAGTACGGCGTCGCGGTGCACGACCTCGAGGCGGAAAACCTGATCACCGGCAAGCGCAAGATGTCGCAGAACAAGGAGCTTCTCGACGCGCTGTGGCGCAAGATCGGCAAGCAGACGCTCAAGGACTACGTGCTGTTCCCGGCGTTGACGGGTCCGCAGTTCCTGTCGACGCTGTCGGCCAATGCCACCGCCAACCTGACGCGCAATCTCTGGGCCTTTTCGATCATCTTCTGTGGTCACTTCCCGGCGGGGGTCGCGACGTTCACCGAGGAGGAGACCGCGAACGAGTCGCGGGGCGCGTGGTACCTGCGGCAGATGATGGGCTCGGCGAACATCACCGGCAGCAGGCTGTTCCACATCTTGTCCGGCAACCTCTCGCACCAGATCGAGCACCACCTGTTCCCGGACATCCCGGCCCGCCGCTACCCGCAGATCGCGCCGGAGGTGCAGGCGCTGTGCGAGAAGTACGGGCTGCCCTACAACTCCGGCCGCTTCAGCAAGCAGATCGGCTCCACGTGGGGCAAGATCTTCCGCCTGGCGGTGCCGTTCGCCTCGCGTGGCAAGCCGATCCCCGCCCCGGTTACCGTTGAGCCGACGAAGGTTCCCGTCGCCGCCTGACACTGGCGGCGCAACGCAGAGTGGGAGCAAGCATGGTCGGCAACATGGAGATCAACAAGGACACCGTCCAGGTGCTGGCCGAATCGGCTGCCACGCATGTCGGGCGGATCGCCACGATCCTGTCCGGCGCCGTGCGCGACGTCACGCGCGAGGTCGGTGACTGGGCCTCGGACGTGTTCGAGATGCGCGAGGCGGCCGAGCGGGCTCGCGACGTGGGCTGAGCCTCGGTGGGGCGTCGGAGTGAGTCAGCCGGCGAGGGCTCGCGCGCGGCCGAGGATCAGCGCCTCGTACTCGTCGAGCAGCCGGCTGAGCTCCCTGACATCGATCGGCGTACGCCACTGCTGGAGGCCGACGAGCAGCGAGAGGCCCATGACCGCGAGCAGGTGTGCCTCGCGCCGATCGGGTACCACGCTGCCGACCACCGTGCAGACGGCGTCCAGACGCTCCTGATCGACGCGTCGCTGTACCCGGTCGACGAGCGGGTTGACGTGGCTCCACGCGCGGATCGCAGCTTCAGCCTCGTGCGGCAGGGTGAGTGCCAGTTTCTTGATCTTGCGAACGCGCGACAGCGGCTCGGCTTGCGCCGCAGCGATCGCGAAGATCCGCTGCGTCTTCTCCTGCTCCCAGTGCTCGAGCAACGCCTCGACGAAGCCGTCCCAACTGCCGAAGTAGTGGTAGAAGGAACCGGTCGTCACGCCGATCGCCGTGCACAGCGAGCCGATCTTGAGCGCCCCGTGCCCCTGGGTGGCGAGCACGTCCAGCGCCGCGGCGAAGTAGTCGTCGCGGGTCACCACCCGTCGCACGGCGTCGTCCTCTCCTTCGCTGCGTGCCTCAGAAGATCTTCCGCATGATGATCTGCTTGATCTTCGTGAACGGCGGGTAGGCCAGCGACGGGTCCGGCCACGTCGGCTTGCGCATGACCGCCTTGCGGTGGCTGAACGTCTCGAAGCCCCACTTGCCGTGGTAGGCGCCGGTGCCGCTGTTGCCGACGCCGCCGAAGGGGAGCTCGGTGACCAGCAGGTGGTACATCAGCTGGTTGATCACTGTGCCGCCGTTGCTGATCTCGTTCAGCACGCGCGCCTCGTTGTCCCGGCTCTCGCTGAACAGGTAGACGGCGAGCGGCTTGGGCCCCTGTTGGACGTGGGCGATGGCGTCGTCGAGCGAGTCGACGCTGACGATCGGCAGCACCGGGCCGAAGATCTCCTCGCGCATCAGCGCGGAGTCCTCGTCCGGGTCGACGATCACCGTGAGCTCGGCGCGCTTGTCGTCGGCCTCGACCTTTCCACCGCGAACGGTGCGTCCGCCGGCCTTCTCGACGAGCCCGGCGATGCGACCGGCATGCCGGGTGTTGACGATCGGCAGCGTCGCGCCCTCGGAGAATGCTCCGATCGCCGTGTTGAGCTCGTCGACGAACTCGTCGCGCACCTTGCGGTCGACGAGAATGTGGTCCGGCGCGACACAGGTCTGGCCCGAGTTGAGCATCTTCGCGAACGCGACGCGCCGCGCGGCGACCTTGATCTTCGCGTCGTCGGCGATGATGACCGGGCTCTTGCCGCCGAGTTCGAGGGTGACCGGCGTCAGGTGCTTGGCCGCACCGGCCATCACGATCTTGCCGACCTCCGGGCTGCCGGTGAAGAAGCAGTGGTCGAACGCCTGGTCCAGCAGCGTCCCGGTGACATCCGCAGCGCCTTCGACGACCGCGACGGCCTCGGGATCGAGGTACTGCGGGACCAGCTCGGCCATGAGCGCCGAGCAGGCGGGCGTGTTCTCCGAGGGCTTGAGCACTGCGCAGTTACCGGCTGCCACGGCGCCGACTAGCGGGGCGAGGATCAGGTGGATCGGGTAGTTCCACGGTCCGATGATCAGCGCCACGCCGAGCGGCTCGTACTGGTACCAGGCCTTTCCGGGCTGCACGCTGAGCGGCATCTTGACCCGCGTCGGGCGCATCCACGAACGCAGCTTCTTGGCCGCGTACTTGGCTTCCGCGCTGACCGGCGCCAGGTCGGCGAGCCAGGCGTCGACGGCGGGGCGGCCGAGGTCCTTGGCGAGTGCGTCGACCATCTCGCTCTCGCGCTCGGTGACCAGCCGCACGATCGCATCGAGCTGCTCGAGGCGCCATTCCAGAGACTTGGTGCGCCCGCTGCGGAAGGTAGCGCGCAGCTGGGCCACGGTGTCGGGAATGCTGCGCGTACCGGCGAGATCCGGGTTGCGAGATGCGGAGACGGTCATGACGATCCTTCCCTAGGCAGACGTACCGTAGGTTACGTTACGAGCCTCCGCGGTGCGATCCCGGAAAGGGTCGAACATGAAGATCGTTGTTGACCGCACCAGATGTCAGGGTGTCGGCATGTGCGAGTCGTTCGCGCCGCACATCTTCGAGGTGGGCGACGACGGAGAGGTCGAGCTGCACACCGAGGCCGTTCCCGAGGGCGAGCTGGATGTCGTCGAACAAGCCGTCGAGGGCTGCCCGACCATGGCATTGAGCGTCGAGGACTGAGGGGTGCCCCAGGCGAATCCGCGTGCCCATTCGCAGGTGAACGTCTCCGCCACGACGTTCTGGGCGCAGACAGCGGCAGAACGCGAACGATCGTTCGCCGAACTCCGCGCTGACGAACCGGTCAGCTGGCAACCGCCGTCCGACGGCGGCCTGATGCCCAGTGACGACGACGAGGGCTACTGGGCCATCGTCCGGCACGCCGACATCCAGCACGTCAGCGCCAACCCGGACATCTTCTGTTCCGGCCAGGGCGTGCAGTTGGAGAACATCCCGGAGATGTTTCTCGAGGCCACCCAGTCGTTCATCGCGATGGACGCGCCACGGCATACGTTGCTGCGTAAGCTCGTCAGCTCTGCGTTCACGCCTCGGCGGGTGCGGATGATCGACGAGCAGATCAAGGGTCAGGCCACCCGCATCGTCGACGAGTTGCTCTCCACCGGCGACTGCGATTTCGTGCGCCAGGTGTCGATGCGGCTGCCGATGTGGACGATCTACGAGATGGTCGGCCTGCCCGCCGAACAGCGTGACCCCGTTGCCGAGGCCGCCGACCTGCTGGTGTCCAGCGCGGACGAGGACGTGCGCGGCG
>JAABUT010001863.1_pt1 | contig 22245 bp, 21 predicted proteins | sample 5559281 | NCBI WGS metagenome assembly JAABUT01 (sample SAMN10711880, study PRJNA513359) | rock metagenome | isolation source: Antarctica rocks | place: Antarctica: Victoria Land, Ricker Hills nord | collected 2016-01-04
GCGATGTTGATCGCCACGCTCTGCGTCTCCCCGGCGCGCAGGGTGCCGGACGCCTGCGCGAGGTCGAGCCAGGTGCTATCGGCGACCGCGCGCCAGGTCAGCGGGCCGGTGCCGGGATTGGAGAAGATGAGGGCACGCGGCCCCAGTTCGACCCCGAAGCCGAGTGCCTGCGTCTTCAGCGCCAGTTGCGCGGTCGTCGGCGTTGCGACCGTCGGCGCGACCGTCGGGGTGCTCGCCTGCGTGGTCGGGCGCGGCGGCGCGGTCGGCGGCGGCGGCGCGGTCGGCTGTGGTGCGCGCGCGACCGGCACCAGATTGGTCGGGATCGGCACCGCCGTCGTCGCCACCGTCGCCGTGGGGAGTGGCGCGGTGGGGGACGGTGCCTCGCTCGGGGTGGCCTCCGGCGGGGCGACCGTGGCGGGTGGTGCGGCGACCCCGGTCGCGATCACCCCGCTCATCGGCCCGTAGGCGGCGGTCGGCGTCGGTGGCATGGCGGGGACCGGCAGGGGCGCGCCCTGCGTTGCGCCGGGGGTCGGTTCGAGCCGGGCGACCTCGCGGGTGGCGCGAGGCGGCAGCGTCGGCCAGCCCGCGACGAGCGTCGGGGTCGGCGACACCTCGGGCACCCCGCCGCGCCCGACCCAGTAGGCGCAGATGACCGCCAGGATCGCCAGCGGCACCAGCCAGCGGGCGGCGGGGCGGTGCGGCACGTAGCGATCGAGACGACCGCGCCGGACGATCGGGGCCGGTTCGCGCGCCGGGAAGGCGGGCGGCAGGGTCGGCAGGGCGAGGAGCGGTGGCACCCCCCCCGGCGCGGCCTGCGGCGGCGCGGGCAACGGCGGGAGCGGCGTGGTGTCGGCGCTGTTCGCACTTGCGCGGCCCTGCGCGTCGAGCAGGGCCGCGCGCTGCGGCTCCGGCAGCAGCGCGAGCAGTGCGGCCAGGATGTTCGCGTCGTCGCGCCCCGTCGCGATCGCCGGATCGCCCGCCGCCGCGAGGGCCGCACCAGCGAGGCGGGCGGGCCAGGCGGTGTCATCGGGGGGGAGGGTGCCAGTCGCCAGCGTCGCGAAGGCGTGGGCGGTCGCCGCCGTGGCCGCCCGCGCGCCCGGCATATCGGCGACGAGCGCGCGGACACGCGACCCGTGCCGCGCTACGAGGACGAGCAGCGCTTCCCCATCGCCCTCGGCGGCGCGGGGGAAGAGGTCGTCATCGCGCATGTAGGCGGCATGACCCATCGAGCGTCGCCCTTGCTAGCGGTGGTGTCGGCGTGCGGGGCGGGACGGGGATCGCGCGCTACGCGCCCGCTCAGCCGAGCCAGGACCTGCCGTATCCGCGAATGTACGCACAAAAGGAACCGATTTGCTCCTACCATACCACGCCGAAGAGACCGCAGGCAAGCGCGGCGCACCCCCAGAAGTCCGGCGGCCCTACAGCGTATACGACGCGGGGCCGCGCTCTTGGTTACGCTGCTCGGCGCGTCACTCGCCCGCGCGCCCGGCGTCGGGGTGCAGCCGCGCGGCCAGGAAGTCCCAGATCTCGCGGCGCGACTCCCGCGCGAGGGGGGTGTCCAGGCGGTTGAAGATGTGCCCGCCCGGCGCATCCTCGTAGATGCGGTGGGTGAACGGCTTGCTGGTCGCCCCCAACGCCCCGATCAGCCGCTCCACCTCCAGGACGTTGACATCCTCGTCGTTGGTGGTGGTGTGGATCAGCAGCGTCGTCCCGGTGTACCGATGCGCCTGCCAGGAGGGGGAGCGCCGCCGGTACTCCGCCACGTCCTCCTCGGCGGTCTTGCCGAGGTGGTACGGCGCGGAGAAGAGGTCGCGGTACGCCTGGCTCTTGTAACCCATCCGCGCGATCAGGTCGCTGACCGGCACGGCGGCGTAGGCGACGGCGTAGCCCTCCGGGACGTTGAAGATGTTGAAGAGGGCGATCAGCCCGCCGTGACTCCAGCCGATGATCCCGACGCGCGCCGGATCGAGGAAGGGGTAGGTGTCGAGGGCGAAGCGGCGCGCGGCGTCGGTGTCGTCCACCTCCAGGCCACCGTAATCGATCGCCTCGTAGAACGGACGCCCGTAGCCGGTGCTGCCGCGATAGTCGGGCGCGATGACGACGTAGCCCTCCCCCATCAGTTCGGCGATGACGTTGGCCTCGTCGGCCCCGAAGTGGCTGTGGACCCCGCCGTGCGGCTTGACGATCAGCGGATATTTCCGGCGTTCGTCGAGCCCTGCCGGGAGGAAGATGTAGGCCGCGATGGTCAGCGGGTTCCCGGCCCCCTGCGCGGTCGGATTCGGCTCGTGGCGGCGCGGCGGCCCGGTGAAGCGGACGTGTTCCACCCGCGCGACGCCGCGCAGCCGATCGCGCAGCAACGACTCGTCCAGGCCGCGCGTCAGCGCGTCGATCGCGTAGCCCTGCTCCTCCACGATTCGCCGCAGCCGCGCGACCTCGCCCGCCTGCCCCGCGTCTTCGCTCATCATGCCCCCTTGCGCGTATTCAGTGACGGGCGATCCCGCCCCGCCGCTATCGTACACGAGCGGCGGGGAAGGGGACGGAGGGACGTGGGCCTCAGAGACACAGAGAGCCAGAGAGGGAACGAGAGAAAAGGATGCTAGACACAGGGCGCACAGAGCCCGCAGAGAACGGCGAGAGAAAGGATGAAGAGACGTAGAACGGTAATCGGGGCAGCGAAAGGCGTTCGCATAGCGTTTGGCGCAGCGCCTGTATCAGCATTGCCCCTTTGAATTGTTCTTCTTCTCTCGTTCCTTTCTCTGTGTCTCTGCGTCTCCTGTTAACCGGACCCTACCCACCGACGCCGACGCGCACGCCCTGGTGACTGCGGGTCTCGGCGGCGGCGCGGGCGCACATCGCGGCGATGGCGGTGAGGGTTTCGTCGACGGTATGCAACTCCATCAGTTCCAGGCGCAGCTCCGCGCCGAACGGCACCCCGGCGAAGTAGCTCTTGTAGAGCTTCTTCAACGTGTCGAAGTGCTTCCCCTCCCCCGTCCAGGTGTCGCGCCAGAGGCGGATGTGCGCCGCCAGGAGGTCCAGACGCGCCGCGAGCGGGACCGCCTCGGGGTCGATCGTCGGGTCGAAGAGCCAGAGGTTCTTGAAAATGCCGCGCCCCACCATCAGCCCATCGACGCCGCTCGCGGCGACCTTCGCCAGGCCGTCCGGCACGCTCGCCACGTCGCCGTTGCCGACGATGACCGTGTCCTTGCCGAGCCGGTCGCGGAGCGCGACCACCTTGGCGATCTCCTCCCAGCGGGCCGGGAAGCTCGACCGCTCCCTGGCGATCCGCCCGTGGATCGTCAGCGCCGCCAGATTTTGGGTCAGCAGCGTCTCAGCCCACGCCTCGGTCTGCCAGGTGTTCGTGCCGCAGCGGGTCTTGACCGAGACCGGCAGCGCGCCCGCGCCCGCCTGGGTCGCCTGAACGATCGCCAGCGCGCGGTCGGGGTGATCGATCAAGCCGGCGCAGCCCCCGCGCTTCATGATGCTCGTGTCGGGGCAGCCCATGTTGAGGTCGATCCCGGCGTAGGGGCCGAAGACCCCGGCGGCGAGCTGCCGCGCGACCGCGTAGAAATTCTCCGGGTGCGTCCCCCAGATCTGCGCGATCAGGGGCCTTTCCGCGTCGGTGTGCGCCAGCCGGTGGCTGACGGCGTCGCGCCCCGGACTCATCAGCCCGTCCACGGAGACGAACTCGGTGAAGAAGAGGTGCGGCTTGCCGAACCCGGCCACCACGCGGCGGAAGACCGTGTCGGTCACATCCTCCATCGGGGCGAGGCAGAAGAACGGCCTCGGGAGGGCGTGCCAGATATTACCCTGCGGCGCGGTCGGAGTGTTCATGGCGGTACTCGATCTCCTGATGTGTACGATGCTATCGCGATAATGACCTGCTCTGCTCTCGTTAACGAGGAAGTGTACCGCTTGAAGCAGTGAAGGTGGGGTGGGTAGCGCTGAATGGCGTGCGGCACATGAAAGCCCGCTGTCCGCCTCACCGGATCAAGGCTGCACCCAGAGTTCCGTGCCCCCGCCCGCGTAGGCCGAGAGCGCAAGTTTATGGACGCCGGGGGCGAGGTAGGTGCCGAAGGGGCGACCGTCCGCCCACTCGTCCCCTGGCGCGATCGTCACGTCGATGTACGCTAGCTGTGCGCGCACAGGTTGGTCCGTGTTGTTGACGATCCGCAGGTGCTGCCCCGGCTGCACCTGCTGGCAGCGGGGTGAGGTGAAACTACGAACGGCACGCACCGTCGCCTCTGCCCCCACCGCCATCGGGCAGACACCGGCAGCCGGTGTCTGCGGCAACGGCGGCTCCGCCTTTGGGGTGTAGACCTGTCGCCCGAGCTGGCCGAGGAGCACCTGATAGTCGGGCGGGTTCTCCGGGTGCCACTCGAAGCGGGCGCGCTCGAAGTATTGGACGGTGTACTCCTTGCCGTCCGCCAGTCGTTCCGTGGACTCTTCGGTGAGCGGATAGCCGAACTGCGCCAGCCCGCCGTGCGCCTCCCAGTAGTCGCGGAAGCCGGTGTGGAGATTGTGCCCGGTCTCGGGGAAAGAGCGGGCGGCGGGCAGGGGCGCGGCGGGCGGGTCGGCGGGGTGCAGCGCGCGCCCGAGCTGGCCGAGGAGCACGTTATCCGGGGCGGCGTTCTCCGGGTGGTACTCGAAGCGCGCCCGCTCGAAATACTGCACGGTGTACGTCTTGCCGTCCTCGAGTGTTGCGTCGATCTCCCGGCTGAGCGGATAGCCGAAGATGGCGAGCCCGCCGTGCGTGCGCCAGTAGGCGAGGAAGGGCGCGGCGACGTAATACGCGGGACTATTTGGTGGCCCGAGGGTCGCGCCCGGCGCCTCACTGAAGGGGCCGAGGGGGCGGAGGGACGAGGGCTGATCGGGGGCGAGGCAGGGTGGCCCGCCCCTCAACGGCCCTTCCTCGGCCACCGTGCCCGCCGGGTGGGCGACGAGTTGCCCCGCGTCGCCGGGGAGGATCACGATCACGGTGAGCGGGCCGTCGATCGACGGGGGTGCGCCCGTCGTTCCCTGTGTACCGCACCAGTTGTCCCACCGGTAGGTGACGCGCGCACCGACGCCATTGGAGAGGATGACCGGTTGCCCCGCGTTTGGGTCCGGCGGCGGGCTCGCGACCAGGAGATTCCCCTCCGCATCGCGGAGTTGTACTTGCGGCTGCCCGACGAGAGTGCAGGCGAGATCGGGGGGGATGACGGCGACATCGACGCTGACGAAGAACCCCCCGCCCGCGCCGCCGTGGCTGGTCGCGGCGTCGAGGTCGGCGGCGCGGCACGGGGTCGGCGCGGCTGCCCGCGCCGCCGCACTCGTCGGTGTGAAACCGATCGCGAGGGCAAGGAGCAGCGCGATGGCGATGACGATGCGACGATAGGCGACGCGCGGGGGATGCGGCAGATGCACGATCATGGACCCTCCTCGATGCTCGACTCAGCGGGTGCCGCGATGTTGTGACGCCGATGAGCATACGATTGCACGCCAGCGGGCGCAAGTGGGAGCGCACGCTTGATTACGCCCCCGATGACGGTCGCGCGATGCTCATGCGCCGCCGTCACGCCGAGCGTGCGCCGTTCGATCACTATTGCGCGCCTCCGCACCATTGCCCCCTTGACAACCCCGGATTCCCGCCGCTATACTGTAGAACATAAGTTCTATACGTACAGCATCGAAAAGGGCTATATTGTCGCGATGACAGGTGGCGGCCGATGCACAAGGGGGCGGTGATGGCCGGGCGACGGGTCTTCCACATCGATCTCGATGCCTTCTTCGCCAATGCCGAGGTGCTCCGTCGCCCCGAACTCGCCGGGCAGCCGGTGATCGTCGGCGGCGACCAGGACGGGCGCGGCGTCGTCTCCTCGGCCACCTACGCGGCGCGCGCGTTCGGCGTCCGCTCGGCGATGCCCGCCGCGCACGCGCGCCGCCTCTGCCCCGACGCCCACTTCCTGCGCCCAGACTTCCCCTATTACCGCGATCTTTCCGGGCGCTTCCGCGCGATCCTCCACGACCTCAGCCCCCTGGTCGAGATCGCCTCGATCGACGAAGCCTACCTCGAAGTCGGCGCGCGCGAGTCGGTTGTCAGTCAGGGCCTCACCATCCCCCCGCCCCCTCTGCCGACTGCCGACTGCCGACTGCCGACTGCGCCGACCGATCCCCTCGCCGAGGCGATCAAGGCCCGCCTCCGCGCTGAGACTGGCCTGACCTGCTCGGTCGGCGTGGCGACGAACAAGACCCTCGCCAAGATCGCCTCCGATCTCCGCAAGCCCGATGGCCTCGTGGTCGTTCCGACCGACGTTGCGGGCGCGGCGGCGTTTCTCGCGCCCCTCCCGGCGGGGGCCTTGCCGGGGGTCGGGCCGAAGGCGCAGGCGCGGCTCGTCAGCTACGGCCTCCGCACGATCGGCGACCTCGCCGCCGCCCCGCCGAGCACGCTGCGCCACGTCTTCGGGGAACGGATCGCGGCGGTGGTGTCGTTGCGCGCGCGCGGGGTCGATGATCGCCCGCTGGAGACCGAGTCCGCCGCCAAAAGCCTCGGCCACGAGCGGACCTTCTCCGCCGACATCGCCGATCTGCCGACGCTGCGCCGCGTGATCCGCGACCTCGCCGAGCAGGGCGCGGCGCAATTGCGGCGGGGCGGGCTCGGGGGACGCTCGGTGCAGCTGAAGCTGCGCGACGAGCAGTTCGAGACGCTCGGGCGGCAGCGCGCGCTCGGCGGCTCGGTCGAGTTGGCCGAGCCGATCCGCGCGACCGCCGAGGCGCTGCTCGACGAGCTGATGGGCGCGCCCGGCACCCCCTGGTACGGGCGGCGGATCCGCCTGCTCGGCGTGCGCGTCGGTGGCCTCGGCCCGCTCGCTCGCCAGCTCGATCTCTTCGACGAGACGCCGCAGCGGGACGCCCGCCTCCACGCCGCGCTCGACCGCCTCCACGAGCGCTTCGGCCCCGGCGCGATCGGGCGAGCCGGGGGAGTATTGCCCCGCACCCCCCGCCGCTAACCGCGTGCCATAGCGCTGTTCACACCACCCCCGTCCCCCGCGAAGCGGACGGGGCCATCGGCCACCCCACGGCGCGGCCCGCCAGCCCCCGTGCGGTGGCAACAATGCGCCACGACGCGAGAGGAAGGAGTATCCCCATGTTCGCCGATGACGCCGCGCCGCGACCGTCGAAGGGCGCGCCCGGCGCACCGCCTCCCACCGGCGCCGCGCCCCAGCGCTGGCTCTGCCGCTGCTCCACCCCGCCGATCCTCCTCGCCACGTTGGAGGGGGGCAACGTCAACCTGAAGATCCGCGACCGCTACTACCACATCGAGGGCGTGCAAGGCCGCATCCGCGCCACCTGCCCGAAGTGCGGCCAGCAGCACACGATCGAGCTGGGGAAATAGTGGGCCAGTGGGCGAGTGATGGGGGAACGGGTGTGCGGGGTGCTCTGTGCGGGGCGGGGGCCGCCGATGGGGATCGCGCCGCGCGGGCGCAAAAGTCCTGTGTTCTGGGTGCCTGCGTCACCGGCGAAGCCCGCCTGCGGATTCGGTTGATGCCAGCCTTTACGCCCATCCCGCAGCGCCTTCAACGGCACTCCCCCCTCTCCTCGGATGGGGAGCGGGGCCGGGGGTGAGGGTGGTCGCGGCACCCGCCCTCCCTCGCAACGAGGGTCATCCCTATACTCGCCCACTCCGCCTACTCGCCTACTTCGCCCACTCAACACGAGCCCCGAAGGGCCAGCGCGAGCGCGACAGCGCCTCGACCATGCCGCCCTGGAGGGAAACCATGTCGCGCCACGCTTCGCGGATCACGACCAGACGCCTATCCCATGCCCCCGCTCCCGCCATTCCCCTCCCTCACGACCCACGACCCACGACGCACGACTCGCCCGACTGGGATTTCGAGCTGATCCCGGCGCTCGACGCGCGCCTCAACGCGCTCGCCCTGGCCGGGCGGGACGACCCCGCCGCGCGCAACGCCCTCCACGCCCTGCTCGCCGGGAAGATCGCCCGCTTCCTCGCCCCCTGGCGCGGGCGGCGGATCGCCCTCGGCGACTTCGACGATCTGCGCCAGGAATCGTTCCTCGTCTTCGCCGACCTGGTGGCCGATTGGTCGGGCGCGGGGTCGTTCGCGCGATTCTTCCTCGGCTTCTTCCCCTGGCGGCTGCGCCACGCGATCGAGGCGCACGAGCGCCGCTGGCCCGCCGATCGTCTCCTGGTCATCCCCGATGGTGTCCTGTGCGCCGCCGAGCCGGGCGCGGAGGATGCGCCCGATCCGCTCCTCCCCTTCTGGCCCCTCGCGGACGAGGATCGTCGCTTCCTCCTCCTGCGGCTGCGCGGGCACAACGTCGAGGAGGCGTCGCGGCTCCTGGGCTGGACCCGGCGCACCGGTTTCCGGCGCTGGCGGGCGCTCGTCGCGCGCCTGGGGTCGGGCGGTGGGGCGGCTGTCGCGAAGCGTCGGGCCTCCTGATGGCGCGGGAACAAAAGTTCGGTTCGGCCCGTATTGCCCGCGTCGGCTACGCGCGATTTCCCTTGACAGCACTAGGCAAACGCTTTAGACTGCGATCCACGATGTTTCGGTGTGGCGGGCCAGCGATGGTCGGGCGGGCGTGCAGCGCCCGCGCCACATCGAACACAGCAGGGAGGACACCATGCGGAAGCAAGACCTGATCGACGCCATCGCCGCCCAGCAGAACCTGCCGAAGCGCCAGGTCACGATGGTCGTCGATGCGACATTCAATGCGATTCGCGACGCGATGGCGAATGGCGACAAGGTGACCCTGACCGGCTTCGGCTCGTTCGAGGTGGTGCAGCGCAACGAGCGCGAGGGTCGCAACCCGCGCACCGGTCAGACGATCACGATCGCCGCGCGCCGCTCACCGCAATTTCGGGCCGGTTCCGAGTTGAAGCGCGCGGTCGGCGGCGACGACAGCGACGATTAATCGCTACAGCAAAGCGAGTAGCGCGGCGGGACGCATGTGGGCGTCCCGCCTCCTTTTGTGCGGCTGCGGGTGGCTGTGGCGCGGGGTAGAGCATGACGACACCGGGCGAGAACTACCCGATCCTGGAATTCGATCCGTCGCGCGAGGCGGTGATCGTTCCCGCGCCACGCCCCCTACCCGCCATGCCGCAGTACGCCGTACTCTGCTTCTTCCAGGATGTCATCGCGCACCTGTGCCACGATCACGGCGCGCGGGCCATCGCGACGTTGCAAAGCGACACCGAACTTGGCCCGCATCGCCTCTACGAGGTGGCGCTTGATGGACGTAGCCTCGCCGTTTTCCACCCTGGCGTCGGCGCACCGCTCGCGGCGGCGCTCCTGGAGGAAGTGATCGCCCTCGGCGCGCGGACGCTGATCGCCTGCGGGGGCGGGGGTGTCCTCGATCCGCTGTTACCGGTCGGCCATCTGATCCTCCCCACCGCCGCGATCCGCGACGAGGGTACGTCCTACCATTACCTGCCTCCGGCGCGCGAGGTGGCGGCCGATGCTGCGGGAGTGGCGGCACTATCGAAGACGCTACGCCGCCACGACGTGCCGTACACGCTGGGAAAGACGTGGACCACCGATGCCTTCTATCGTGAAACCCCGGCGAAGGTGATACGGCGACGTGAGGAAGGCTGCCTCGTCGTCGAGATGGAGGCGGCGGCGCTCCTGGCGGTGGCGCAGTTTCGGGGGGTGACGCTCGCACAGATCCTGTACGCCGGGGGCGATAGCAGCGGCCAGACCTGGGATGACCGTTCGTGGGAGCGCCACGAGGGACGTGAGCGTCTTTTCTGGCTCGCCGCCGAGGCGTGCCTGAGCCTGTGAGCGCGGCATTGGCTCGTCGGGTACTCGTGCGCAACGCCGAGGATGCAGGAGAGATCACAGGATGGCGACAGGATACGGCCCGGAGTACGACGCCGCGCTGGCTTTCCTCCTCGCGCCCACCGACCCGAGCCGCCCCACGGTCGCCAGCCCGACCGCCGGCCAGAATCTGCCCCGGATGCGCCGCCTCCTCGATCTCCTCGACGCGCCCGATGCGCGCTACCCGGCGGTCGTCGTCGCCGGGACGAAGGGGAAAGGCTCCACCTCGGCGGTCCTCGCGGCCCTCCTGCGCGCCGCCGGGTTGCGCGTCGGCCTCTACAGCCAGCCGCACCTCCACGACTACCGCGAGCGCGTCCGCGTCGGCGGCGTCCCGCTCGCCCCGGAGGCGCTGGTGGCGTCGGTCGCGCGCCTGCGGCCCGCCGTCGCCCAGGTCGCGGAAGGGGGGACGCTCGGCGCGCCCTCCACCTACGATCTCGGCACCGCCCTTGCGCTCGACCATTTCGGCGCGGCGGGCGTGGACATCGCCGTCCTCGAAGTCGGGCTGGGTGGGCGCTACGACAGCGTCAACACGGTCGTGCCGCGCGTCTCGGTCATCACCGCGATCAGCCGCGATCACATGGCGGTCCTCGGCGACACGATCGCGCGGATCGCCTGGGAGAAGGCGGGGATCATCAAGCCGGGGGTGCCGGTCGTTGCCGCGCGCCAGCCGGAGGGGGACGCCGCCGTCGTCCTGCGCGAGGTCGCCGCCACCGTCGGCGCGCCCCTCGTGTGGGCCGACGATCTGGTGACCGTCGCCGCCGCGCCCGACCAGCCCGATCCGCTCACCGGTACGCAACGGCTGGCGATCGCGATCGTGGAGTCGTCGGTCGTCGATCGTCGGTCGTCAGAAGGGGACGAGGCGGTCATCGTTCGGCAGTCGCCATCGGACGCCCCCTCACTACTGACGACCGACGACCGACGACTCACGACTTTCCCCGCCACCTTGCCCCTGCTCGGGCACTTCCAGCGCCCGAACGTCGCGGCGGCGCTCGCGGCGGCGACCGTGCTGGCGGGGCAGGGGCTGCTGACGCTCGACCGGGACACGATCGTGCGCGGCCTCGCGGCGACCCGTTGGCCGGGGCGGCTGGAGATCGTGCGGCGCGACCCGCTGACCCTCGTGGACGGCGCGCACAACGATGCTTCCGCGCGCCAGCTCCGGCTGGCCCTCGCCGAACTCTTCCCCGGTCGCCCCCTTACCCTCGTCCTCGGCACCTCGCTCGACAAGGACATCGCCGGGATCGCCGCCGCGCTCGTCCCCGCCGCCGCGCGCCTGATCCTGACCGTCTCCGCGCACCCGCGCTCCGCCCCGCTCGCCCTCCTGCAAGAGCGCTGCGCGCCCTACGGCGTCCCGACCGCAGAGACCGCGAACGTCGCCGACGGCCTCGCGCGCGCCGCCGCCGTCACCCCGCCGGGCGGCCTGATCTGCGCCACCGGCTCCCTTTTCGTCGTCGCCGACGCGCGCGAGGCGCTCGGCCTCGGCGGGGCGGTCGCGGTCTGAGCCTTTCGCGCGAATTGGCTGGGGTAGGTTTACCGCTACTGAACAAAGAGCAATCCTCACCATTGCGGTTAAATCTCGGTGGTGCTTTCGTACTCAAATCGGGTAATTCCATTACTGCGAAGGCATAAAATCACGTCTCAAAGAAAATGAGGAATTCTCAGAATATGGAGATATTTCTGTGGATTTCTCATTGACAAACCCCCCTAGCGCCCCTATAGTTGTTGCAGTCCCACACAATACGGTGTACCGCACGGGCGCAATGAGCATGTGATAGGCAAGTTGAAACCTCGTCTGTCTTGGGGGAGTCCGTGATTCGACGCCTCGCGCTGCTGCTATCGATGGCCCTCCTGCTCGTCGGAGGCTGCGGTTTCTGGCTTTTCGGCTCCCTCAAGAACACTCCCGCTGCGGTGGCTGCGGCCCCTATCGGTTCCCCCCGCGCCATCAACGACCCCGACGCCTTCATCTACATCCCCTCAAGCGTCGACATGACCCAGCCGGTGCAAGTGCTCGTCACCATGCACGGCATGGGCGACAACGGGCAAAATTTCTGCCAGAGCATGATCCCCGTCGCCGAGCGCACCGGCTGGATCATCGTCTCGCCGACCTTCAAGTACCACGACTATAAGAACGCCGACAGCACCTTGCAGGATGACCTGACCTTCCTGCCGAAACTGACCACCATCCTCGATAGCGTCCCGGCGCGCACCGGCGTCGCCACCCGCAACAAGGTGCTCCTCTTCGGCTTCTCGCGTGGCGGGCAGGCGGTCCACCGGTTCGCCACCCTCTTCCCGGAGCGGGTCGCGGCGGTGGCTGCCGTCTCCGCCGGCTCGTACACCCTGCCGCTGAACTCGATGCTGATCAACGGGCGCTCGCAGGCCCTGCCGATGCCCTACGGTGTGGCGAACATGGCGGCGCTGACCGGCCACACCTTCGACTTCGCCACCTTCCAGCAGATCCCCTTTCGCGTTTCGGTCGGCGGGGCGGACGTGAACCCGGATGATACCCCGCGCGCCTGGGATGCCTACGTCGGCACCACCCGTGTGGACCGCGCCACGAACTACATCCGCATCTTGCAGAACGTCGGCGTCAATGCCACCCTGGCGGTCTATCCCGGCGTCGGCCATCAGGTGACGCAGCAGATGGTGGACGAGAATGCGGCCTTCCTGAAGGCTGCGCTCGACAACCAGGCGAAGCGCTTCGGCCACGCTCCAGCCATCGGCGCCACCTCCTTCGGTGCGATCATCACCGCCAGCGTCCGGGCGCGGCGGTAGGGAAAGAGCGCGGACCGTAGTCGGTGGCCCGTAATTCGTAGGGGCTGTCACAGCGCGAATAGGGGTCCGGGGCGTGCGAGAAGCGCCCCGGACCCTGGCGTGTATATCCCCTCGCGACGCCAGTCTGGAAGGATACGCCCCATCGAGGGGACGGGGATCGAGCGATCCACGGACGTGCCTATGAAATACCAGACGCGGAGTATGAAAAGTGGCGGCTATGTGGTGCGGAAATCGTAGCGCCCGAGCAGCATGAGGCCGAGCAACCCGGCCAAGGCTAGGAGCGCGCCACCGAGCCAGAACAGCGGGCGAATCCCGACCGCATCCACCAGGAGGCCACCGAGCGCCAGCGACAGGAGCCGCATGGCGTTCCAGGCCACATCGAGCAGGGTAAAGACCCGCCCGCGCACCTTGTCCGGCACGACCCCCTGGATCGTCGAGTTGAAGACGACCATGCCCGTCGAGGTGTTCAGCCCGTAGATGAACAGGAGGAGCAGCGCGATCGGCAAGGGCGTGAAGACGGCGAGCAGCACATCGCCAAGCCCGCGAATCACATACGGCACGAACAGCCAGCGGGCATCCCGATAATCCGTCGCCAGGGTGTTGGGGATGAGCGGACCCAGGAGCGCCCCCGCCCCGATCGCCCCGATGAGCCACGCGAACCCGGCAGGTGGCAGGCGCAAATGCTGTTCGGAGAGGACCACCAGGAGCGCCCCGGTCGCGCCGACCGCGAACGACGCCAACGCCTGCACCAGCAGGAGCCGCGAGACGAAGGCATCGCGCAGCGCATAGGATAGTCCTTCCTGGGCCTCCCCGAAGAACGCCCCAAGCCCGCGCTTCGCCCCGGCCCCGAGCGCCCCGGCATGGGCCGGTATCGGCAGCAGGAGGATGAGCGCGGCGGAAATCGCGAAGGATGCGGCGTTGACAGCGAAGGCCGGACCCGTCCCGACCAGGCCGATCAGGCCGCCCGCGAGGGCCGCCGCGAGAATCTGCACCAGTCGCCCGGTGGACCACGCGACCGAATTGGCGGCGAGGCGCTGATCCTCGGTCGTCAACACCGGAATAACGGCCTGCATGGTAGGGTTGAAGAACGTGTTCCCCGCCGCCAACCCCGCCGCGACGAGATAGGCGTGCCACGCACCTTGCGGCCAGACCAGCGATAGGGCCAGGAACGCCCGGCACAGGTCGGCACCGACGAGGACCGCCTTGCGGCTGAACCGGTCGATGACGACCCCGGCAAGCGGCCCCAGGAGCAGCACCGGCACGATCTCGGCGGCGACGACCCCCGCGACCGCCAGCCCTTGCCCGGTGAGTCGGAAGACCAGGATGACCAGGGCGATATAGTGCAGCGTATCCCCGAAGTTGGAGAGGAGTTGTCCCAGCCAGAGCGGGAAGTACGTCGGGCTGCGGATAACCCCCGCATACGCCGTCGTAACCTTGCCGAGCCGCTGTGCCAGGCCGTACATAATTCCTTGCCCTCTACACCCCGGCAGCGCCACCGAGAGCCGGTGCCTTGCCGTTCGCCTTGTCGGTTTTGCGGGCGCTGCCGCCCGTCTCAATGTCGAGCACCGAAACCAAGCACAGCGTTTCCCCTCCGGCCTGCGGTCATACGAGGACGGGCAGAACGGGCGTAGTGTACGCGAGGATAACGGTCCACGGGTGAAAGAGAAAGGGCGATGGGCCATGCGCGCTCCACGGCAGGGTCTTCAATCCATCGCCCCGACCACGGTATAATCCCCCATCTGCAATCCTCCTATCTTCCCTTGCTCGCCGTTGCTCGTCATCGTCATTCGTCCGGGAGTCCGATGAAAGGCCGCGCCAGGTCCACCGGTGGCACCCCCGCGATCGTCGCCGCCGAGCGCGCGGGGATCGCCTTCAGCGTCCTCGAATACACCCACGATCCATCGGCGTCATCGTATGGTCTCGAAGCGGCGGCGGCGCTCGGCCTCGACCCCGCCGGCGTCTTCAAGACCCTCGTCGCCGCGCTCGATGGCGGGCCGCTTGTCGTGGCGATCGTGCCGGTCGGCGCGCGCCTCAACCTCAAGGCGCTCGCCGGGTCGCTCGGTGGCAAGCGCGCCGAGTTGGCCGACGGGGTCGCCGCCGAGCGCGCCACCGGCTACGTCCTCGGCGGCATCAGCCCGCTCGGCGGCAAGCGCGCCCTCCCGACCGCCATCGACGCCAGCGCCCTCGCGCAGCCGATCATCCACGTCAGCGCCGGGCGGCGCGGCCTCGAACTCGCCCTCGCCCCCGCCGATCTGATCCGCCTCACCCGCGCAACGGTGGCACCATTGGCCATAGGGTAGCCCGCGTCCGTGCCGATATTCCCCGGAACCGGACGTTGCAACAGGAGGGCATGATATCGGAACAGGCCGAGCGGGTGCGCGACAGCTATGGTCACGACCCTGAGCGCGAGTGGCGGCGTCTCGAAGGGGGCGTCCATGCGCGGCTCGAATACCTGATCACCTGCCACGCGCTGGCCCAGCACTTGCCCCCGGCCACGACGGAATGCCCTATTCTGGATGCCGGGGGCGGCCCTGGTCGGTACACGGTTATGCTCGCGCAGCGAGGGTATCGGCTGACCCTGCTCGATCTCAGCCCGGTACTGCTCGCCCTCGCACAGTCGCGTATCGCGGCGCTGGATGGTGCTGCGCAACATCGTGTCGATGGGGTGGTCGCAGGGTCGGTCACCGACCTCGCCGCTTTCGCCGATGCGCAGTTCGGTGCGGTGCTCTGTCTCGGCGGCGTCTTGTCACATCTCCCCGACCCCGGAGAGCGGCAACGCGCGCTCGCGGAATTGCGCCGTGTGTTGCATCCCGCCGGGGTACTGTTCATCGGTGCGTTCAATCGGCTCGCCGCGTTCCGCTCTGCGGTCCAGTGGCCCGCCTCCTGGTCGCAATTCTTCCCGCGCCTGCTCGCCGATGGGCATGTCCCGATGGGGCCGGACGCGCTGCCCACCTACGCCTTCTACCCGGAGGAATTCGTGGACGAATTGCGCGCGGCGGGTTTTGCCGTGCGGACCCTCTACGGCTGTCAAGGGCTCGGCGCGCATCTCCAGGAGGAGCACATGCGCGCGCTGATGGATGACCCCGCGCGTTGGCCGCTGTGGCGACAGGCGCTCCTGGAAACCTGCGATCATCCGGCGATCGTCGGTGTGTCGAGCCACCTCCTGGCCTTAGCACAGCCTATAGGGGCGTAGGATCGGCTAGAATCAGCGTAGAAAGTACGAATGCGTTCGGTGGCGATTCGACCGTGCGATCGCCTCCATCACCCCCAGCCGCTGCGGCTCGTACTTCGTCGTTCGTACTTCGTCGTTCGTACTTCGTACTTCGCCCGGAGGTAAGCATGACCACCGTCCCGCTGTCCCTCACCGACGCCGCGTGGGAGATCGGACCCTCCCTCGTGGCCGACCGCCGCTACCTGCACCAGCACCCCGAACTCGGCTTCCAGGAGGAGAATACCGCGCGCTTCGTCGCGGAGCGGCTGCGCGAACTCGGGATCGAGACGCAGACCGGCGTCGCCAAGACCGGCGTCGTGGGCCTCCTGCACGGACGGGGGCCGGGCAAGACGGTCCTCCTGCGCGCCGATATGGACGCGCTGCCGATCGACGAGTTGAACGACGTGCCGTACCGGTCGCAGACGAGCGGGGTGATGCATGCCTGCGGCCACGACGCGCACACCACGATGCTCCTCGGCGTGGCGAGGCTCCTCAGCGAGCGCCGCGACGAGTTCGTCGGTGCCGTCAAGTTCGTCTTCCAGCCCTCCGAGGAGGTGCCGCCCGGCGGTGCGCAGCCGATGATCGCCGAAGGGGTGCTGGAGAACCCGCACGTCGACGCGGCGTTCGGCGTCCACACCGCGCAGGATCTCCCCGCCGGCACGATCGGCTACGTCCCCGGCGCGCTCGCCGCCGCCCCGGACGCCTTCGACGCGCGGATTCGCGGGGTGGGGGGGCACGCCGCCGCGCCGCACACCGCCGTGGACCCGATCGTCGTGGCGGCGCACTGCATCATCGCGCTGCAAAGCCTCGTCAGCCGCGAGACGAACCCGCTGCGGCAGGCGGTGATCACCGTGGGGTCGCTGCACGCCGGGACCGTCCGCAACATCATCCCCGGCGAGGCGGTCCTCCAGGCGACCGTGCGCACCTTCGATGAAGGGGTGCGAAAGCACCTCGCCGAACGGATCCCGGCCTTAATCAAGGGGATCGCCGCCGCGATGCGCGCCGAGGCCAATGTGGACTACGAGTTCGGCTACCCCGCGCTGATCAACGACGTGCCGATGACCGAGCTGGTGCGCGACGCCGTGAGTGCGACCCTGGGGCCGGACAAGGTGGTGGAACACGGACCCGGCATGTTCGGGGAGGACATGGCCTACTTCCTCCAGCGGGTGCCCGGCTCCTTCTTCCTGGTCGGCACCAACAACCCCGAGCGCGGCCTGATCCACCGCGCGCACCACGCCCGCTTCGATATCGACGACGAGGTCGCCCTGCCGACCGGCGTCGCGGCGGTCACGGCGGTGGCCCTGAAGTTTCTGGGCGAGTAGAGCGAAGTAGGCCAGTAGGCCAGTAGAGAGAACGGCGAGAAACCGACAGCGCTCGGCCTGCTCCGTCACTGCCTACTGGCCTACTGGCCTACTCGCCTACTTTACCGGTATCCCCCCAACTCCGACGGCGCATAGCTGCGATAGTCGCGGCGGCGCAGGAGCAGCGCCAGGAGCGCCCCGACGATCAGGCCGCCGATGTGGGCGAAGAAGGCCACGCCGCCCCCCTGCTGCGCGTCCGGGCCGAGCGAGGTGAGGCCGCTGAAGAGTTGCGTCAGGAACCAGAGGCCGATCACGATCGCCGCCGGGAGGTAGGTGATCGTGACGAAGAAGATGATGAAGATCAGCGTCCGTACCTGCGCGCCGGGGAACATGACGAGGTACGCTCCCATCACCCCGGCGATCGCGCCGCTCGCGCCGCTCGCGCCGATGGTGGGGATCGTGGAGGCGGGGTTGATGGCGATCTGCGCCAGGGTGCCGCCGAGCCCGCAGATGAGATAGAAGAGGAGATAACGCACGCGCCCGAGGGCGTTCTCCACGTTGTCCCCGAAAACCCAGAGATAGAGCATGTTGCCGCCGAGGTGCAGCCACCCCCCGTGCAGGAAGATCGAGGTCAGCAGCGTGACGTAGACCGGCAGCCCGTTCGGCAACGCCGCGCCCCCGTCGCCACCGACGATCGCGCTCGGGATCGCCCCCCAGCGCAGGAAGAACTCGTCCAGGGCCGCACCGGGCAGGCTCAACTCGTAGATGAACGCGACCAGGTTGATCGCGATCAGGGCGTAGTTGACGATGGGGAAGTTGCGCCGTTCCCCGGCGTAGTCACCGATCGGGATCATCCGCGCGCTCCGTTGTCGTGGCGATGCGAGGCTCAGGCCCCGAAGGTACCGACCGTCCCCGGCGGGTCCTCGCTGCTCCACGTCTTGGTCAGGGTGCCCTCGCTGCCCTCGATGCGGGTCGGGGTCGGCGTGCCCTCGCTGCCTTGGATGTGGATCGGGCGCGCCGTAACGTCGCTGCTCCAGGTACGAGTCGGTTTCGGCACATCCTCGCCGCCGCGCAACGCCGCCACGCGCCCGCTCAGTTGCTGGCGCGTCTCCGCGCCGGAGAGCGGGGTATAGAGGAGCGCCGCGCTCGCCGCGCCCGCCGCCCCGACGATGACCCCGACCAAGAACGCCACATTGTGCCGCTCCCCTACCATCATGCTCCCTTTCCGAGAAGGCCCTTGCGCCGTCGGCGTCGCTCGCCGTGTGCGGATACTCTACTATCGGCGCACGAACCACGCCAACGGTACTTGCGATGATTCGAACGGCACGCCCCGCCGCGCCTATTGTGGTCCTTGCTATACTGCTCTCGCTGCCCGCCATCGTAGCGCGCTTATGAGGTGCCCATGACCGCTCCCGCCACCGAATTCGTGCTCCGTTCGCTCGATGCAACCTGGGACTATGATCGCTGGCTGGCGCTGCCCGAGGATGGGCGCCGTTATGAGGTCATCGATGGGGTGCTGTATATGACGACCGCACCGAGCAGCTTCCACGGCTGGATCACTGGGCGACTCTGGCGCTTCGTCGGTATCCCGCTGGAAGATGCCGGGACAGCGTTCGCCTACAGCGCGCCGATCGGCGTCCTGATGCCCGGCTGCGACCCGGTGCAGCCCGATTTCCTCCTCGTGCGCCAGGAGCGCGCCGCGATCATCCGCGACGGGCGCATTTACGGCCCGCCCGATCTGATCGTCGAGATCCTGTCCCCCTCGAACCCGGAGCACGACACCGAGACGAAGCGCCGCGCCTACGCGCGTGCCGGGGTACCCGAGTATTGGATCGTCCGCCCTGCGACCGGCGATCTGCTCCTCTGCTGGCAGCCCGAGCCGGGCACGGGCGACTATGCCCAGGTCCGCACCGTCCCTGCGGACGCCACCCACCGGTCCCCGACGTTGCCGTTGCGGGTCGCCCTCGCCGATCTCTTCGCCGGTGCGCCCGACCGGACCCTCTGAGCGTGTGGTGAGCGGACCCCCTGCCCCGCCCCTGCCGGTCGACAGCACGCCCGAACTCGTCGCCATCATCCGCGCGGCGATCGCGGCGACGGGGGGCGCGATCCCGTTCGCGCGCTTCATGGACCTCGCCCTCAACGAGCCGACGTGGGGCTACTACCGCGTCGCCGACGAGCGCGTCGGGCGCGGCGGCGACTTCGTGACCGCGCCGGAACTGTCGCCCCTCTTCGGGCATTGCCTCTGCCGGCAACTGCGGGAGGTCTGGGCGACCCTCGGCGAGCCGGATACGTTCACCATCCTCGAATACGGCGCGGGGGGCGGGCGGCTGGCCTACGACATCCTCGCCGCCGCCCGCGCCGCCGACCCCGCCTTCGCCGCCGCCCTGCGCTACCGCCTGCACGAGGGGAACGCTGGACGCCGCGCGAGCGCCCGTGCCCTGCTGACCAGCGCGGGCTTCGCCGACCGGATCGCCTGCGAGGGGCCAGACGCGCCGCCCGAGGACGTCACCCCGTTCGTCGGCGCGATCGTCAGCAACGAACTCGCGGACGCCCTGCCGACCCACCGGGTGCGCGGCGCGGCGAACGGCGCGATCGGTGCCATCGAGGAGGCGTTCGTCGAGTGGGACGCGGCGGCGGGGTATTTCGTCGAACGGTGGGCCGCGCCGTCCACGCCGCGCCTCGCGGCGGCGCTGGCGGCGGGGGGCGTCGCCCTCGCGCCGGGGCAGGCGGGCGAGATCGGCCTGGCGGCGGCGGATTGGCTCGCCGGTGCCGCCGCGCGACTGGCATGCGGCCTCGTGCTGACGCTCGACTATGGCTACCCGACCGCCGAGCTCTACGCGCCCAGACGCCGCGCCGGCACCTTCCTCTGCTACTACCGCCACACCGCCACCGACGACCCCTACGTGCGCGTCGGGCAGCAGGACATGACCGCGCACGTCGATTTCGGCGCGCTCGAACGCGCGGGCGTGGCTGCCGGGCTGCGGACGCTCGGCTTCACGACCCAGGGGCCGTTCCTCAGCAACCTGGGCCTGGGGGAACTGCTCGTCACCACGCAGCGCCCCGGACGCGCGCTCGACGACTATCTCGCCGAGCGCGGCGCGGTCCTCGCGCTGATCGATCCGGGCGGCATGGGCCGTTTCGGCGTCCTCGCGCAGGGGCGGGATTTCGATCCGCCCGCGCCCCTGCGCGGTTTCGGCCCCTTGCGCTGAGCGCGCACGTCGCGCGGCGTATCGCCCGGACCGCACTCCCTCCCTCGGCCCATGATCCCTGTACGAACGATCAGGCGCGGGGTAGGCAGAAGAGGTAGCCGCGAACGGGCTATCCGGACGATCCCCGCCAGGTGCCGCGCGATGTATGATGAAGGTACGACGGGACGCCGCCGCCTGGCTGGCACCTCCGGCGGCGAGGCTGGTCCCCGCCGCCGGGAGCGAAAGCGTCGCCCCATCTATCCGCCTCATCCCCTCCCCCTATCCCCCCTTCCCGATCGGGCCGTGGCCTCCCCCGCCACGGCCCGCCCCTTGCCCTCGAGCGGGCAGGGTGGCCGAAAGTGGGTTAGTGGTGCGAGCGGTGGAGGCGGCGCACCGGGCGGCGGGCGATGCCCGTAGCTGCGGCGACGGCGCGACGATGACGAGACAGCGGGGGCGGGCCGAGCGGCTCGGTCCCCTCGTACCCTATAGAGCGTGGCGATGCGCCACCAATGAGCACCCCGGACGCGCGCCGTTGCAGGAATGCGGGGCGCGTTTCCAGGCGCTGTCGTCACCCGGTATGGCTCGGCGTCGGCCCATGATCGCAGCACGAGCCGGTGCTTTGTATGGTGCCGCGAGCGCTGCTGACCCCTAGTTGTCCGCCTCCGTGCGGTATCTGCGGAGGTCCGCGAGGTGGTGCAACTCGTGCCCGGCGACGATGTAGCCGAGGGCGCGCACGCTGATCCGCTCGCCGTCCGCGACGCCGACTCGCGCCCACGCCGCCGCGTCGAGGCGGCGGAAGAGGGCCAGGCTGGCGTGCCGCACCGCCGCGAACTCCGCCGCCACGTCCGCGAGCGTGCGCCCGTCGAACCCCGCCGCCGCGACATAGGCGGCGAAGTCGCCGACCCCCTCGAGCGGCGTGGGGTCGCGCCGGGCGATCCGCAGGGCGCGATACATGAGGACGCGCTCCGTGTCGGCGAGGTGCCCGACGATCTCGACCGTATCCCACTCCCCCGGCGCGGGGCGATAGCGTGCCTGACGCTCCGTGAGCGACGCCAGGAGCGTGGCCGTTTCCTCACCCTGCCGCGCGAGCGTCGCGACGAGGTCGCCATCGGGCACAAGGGCGATGTAGCGCCCGTAATAGGGACTGTGCTCGCCTGTCGGCGGGCGTGGCGGACTCGTCGCGATCATCGGTACACCTCCAGTCGGCGCTCGAATCAGGTCTCTGCGACCGTCCGCCAGGATCGTCGCGAATATGCCGCGCTTGTCGGGCGTTCGTTGCTCCCGGCCATTGCCCCGGCCTGCCGGACGCAGAGCGCCGATTAAGGCTGCCCCGGCCCACGGGCTCCGCTAGCGGACCGACGTGCGCGGCGCGCGCCTTACCCCCTACGATAGCCGAAGGTGGCCGTCTGTACAGGGCCACTCGTCGGACGCCTCCCCGAACCATTCCTGGGCGCTGGTATGGTCTGGCGGGTTGAACGGCGACGTACGCTGGCTATCGCCGCCGCCTTCCTGCTGTCGCTGCTCCCCAACGCGCTCGTTTCCTTTACCACTGCCCCGCTCGTCATCGTCGTTCGACATCGTCGCGTCCGCGCGGCGGGGATGCCGTCGCCCTCGTCCGTATCGTGGAGTATGGGTTACGCCCTTCGCGCTCGGGGGCGCATGCGCTGACGACCCGCTGGGGTATTACTACGCTGTCGCGTAGAGGCGGCATCGATGTTGCATCGGCACCGCCTGGACAGCGTTCGCGAGCCGCAGCGTCGGGTCGCTCCTGCTGTCGGGCGTGGGTATCGAGCGCCCCGCCCGGTCGTGACGGCGGATGGACGAGCATGAAGGAGTACCATCGATGGGCGAAGATGCGGGCGTGGGACAGCGCGACACGGCGAGCGCGGCGACAACGATTCTCTCCGAGGGGGAGCGCACGCGGATCGCGGCGGCGCTGACGGAGCGCGGCGCGCTCGGCGCAT